>Ga0187778_10002441_pt1 | contig 12664 bp, 10 predicted proteins | sample 1015_Q2_SP5_20_M_FD_132418 | JGI IMG/M metagenome (GOLD analysis project Ga0187778, IMG submission 132418) | Tropical peat soil microbial communities from peatlands in Department of Meta, Colombia - 1015_Q2_SP5_20_MG | ecosystem: Environmental > Terrestrial > Soil > Wetlands > Peat | place... | reverse complement strand
AGACAGCGTTGGACATCGTCGGCGTGTACCCCCTCTGCCCAGCCGTTTCCGAGTTCGCGATCGACTGATCGCCCGGTAAAATCTAGCCAAAACTTGTTGAAATACGTACAGAGTTTGTTAGTCTCCGACATCCAGATCAGCACGGGAGCAGTGTCCGCCAACAGGCGGAATCGAGTCTCACTCTCGCGCAATGAGTGTGCCGCATCCTTGCGCTCTTCTACGATCGCTGCGAGGACCATAAATGGTATCCCAGCAAGCAATAAGAACACCTGCAAGGAGAAAACGCTCTTGAGCGGAGCTGTAAGTGTGAAAGGGCCAGCTCCACGGACAGCCCCCCAAATCGATAGAAACGCGATAACCAGCATTGCACTTGCCACACCAGTAGTTCCAAACCGCAAAGCTGACCACAGCAGAAGTGGTACAAGGGCATACAGCAACACCGGGCTACCTCGGTCGCCCGAAGCGGCGAACGTGAAATAAGCAAAAATTGCCAGCACCGAAGTCAGCGTAGTTGCCTCGATGTAGTATGAAATGGATCTTCGCCCTGTGCTTACCCAACCCAGGATAGCCGGAGTAACAGTAAGCAGGGCGAGCGCCTCTGTGAGGAAACTAATTGCCCACATGCTCCAATACTCACCTCGAAGCGCGATGGCCCCGATAAAACCGGCTGGTAAGGGAGCTAAGAACACCGCAAAAAATAAATAGACCCAAAGGGTTGCAATACTGTTTAGGCGAGGAGTCGCCCCCAAAAAGTGGCTCACACCAAGCGCGGCAACAGCAACTTCAACCGTATCGGATACGAGAAGCAATATAGTCGTGTGCGTTGGCAAGCTCGCCTGTATGTCATACAGAGCGAATCCCAAAAGACCCGCCAGCAAGAGCGCTGGCCAGATTCTTCGTGGTGTTAACAGCAAGGCCGCAACGAGAAACGCGCATCCGGGCCAAAGGGGCCAGACCATCTCGGGTCGTACCAAGAACGCACCGCCGAGGAGGGCTGCGGCGTAGGATAGTGTAGCGACAAGGCATGCCAGGATTGCGACAGCAAATGGAGAATCTGCATTCAGCGGCAGCCTCTCAAACCGAAAACGCCCGATCACGACTGACCTCAAGTGCCGAGAAACCGAATCACCTCGGTTGTGAACTCAAACAAATGCTACAAGATTGGTCGACCCCCATTTGGAAATGTGCTTTTAACACCGAAGGCTTACCACAAACGGAGCCCCAATCAGTGACAATTCGACCGCCAAAACGTCGGGGAGAACCGGCAAGTGCAGACAGTTCGACTGTTTGCAACCTTGTCCTCATGCAAGTACTCCCAATTGTTCGTAGTTTTGTGCAGCCTACACCTGGTCGCGATTAGCGTCAATCTTGTAGCAACATTTACCACGTCGACGTACCGACTGTATTACCCTCCGTCTACCAACATCTGAGGTTTCGCCGTTTAAGCTATTCGATTGCGTTTGTCTGGTGCTGCTGCTGCTCTTGTTTTGCCGGCCACCAAAGTGTGCGTCTCTACAGCTTCTGAGTCGAAGATACCGGCGTAGAAAAACCCTGCTGTCACACCGCCGAGGATTGGCGCTACCCAGAACAACCAAAGCTGGGTTATGGCCCATCCGCCAACGAAAATGGCCGGTCCGGTGCTGCGCGCTGGGTTGACCGAGAGGTTGGTAACTGGAATTCCGATCAGATGAATAAGAGTCAAGCCCAATCCGATTGCGATTGGAGCAAAGCCGGATGGAGCGCGCCGGTCCGTTGCACCCATGATGATCATCAGGAAGAAGAAGGTCAGCACGACTTCCGCAATAAAACATGCCAACAACGAATAGCCGCCGGGTGAGTGTAGACCGTAGCCGTTTGAAGCGAAGCCGCCACTCAAGCTAAAACCGGACTTTCCTCTGGCTATCGCATAAAGTACGCCAGCACCCGAAATCGCGCCACTCACCTGCGCGATGACATATGGTACCAATTCCGCAGGGGCAAACCGCTTACCTGCAGCGAGTCCAAAGGAGACTGCTGGATTCAGATGGCAACCCGAAATGTGCTCGATTGCGTATGCCATAGTTAGCAAAGTCAGGCCGAATGCCAACGCCACGCCGTAAAATCCGATACCTAATTGGGGAAAGGCTGCAGACAAGACCGCGCTCCCGCAGCCTCCGAATACCAACCAGAAAGTCCCCAAGAATTCTGCTAGGGCGCGTCTGGATAAATTCATAGAAAGCTCCCGAGAATCTGAACACAGATTTCCTTCGAGGTCATGGAAGGCCAACACGGCCTTAGAGGGAACTGATAGAAGTACCAGTCTTGCGCGACATTAACCCATCACGAGATGGTTGCCGCCAGACAACGACTGCCCTCCTTGCTGGCGCTAATTTTCTAGTTGGCTCGGTCCTGCTACGGCTTGTCATGCGTGCTCTTTGCAGAGCCTGCTGGTACCCAGCTCGCCTCGGCCGAGTTCGTTCATGTGAATTGGCGGCAGGAGGTAATTATGGAGTATTCGGTCACGGTTTGGCGTACACCGGTGAGGGAGTGGACGGCAGTTTTGTTCCGTCTGACCTACCGTCGGGACTGGATGCCCGAACGGAACTGCTGGCGGGACGTGCTGGTGATGTGCCAGAGAATTGGCGGATTGCAATAATGTGGTGTCACGTTTGTTTGCTGGTAGACCACCGCTTAACAAGAGTAGTTTCCGTGGGACCTTGGTCCAATCCCTCCTCCAAATGGCAACTTCATGGCACGATTGTGGTATTGTTCGGCTCGTAATTTTACTTAGACTGAAGACCGGGGGGCTGGGGCGGCGAGGAGATTCGAGGTCTTCCTCAAATACCCGTCGCATTCATCGTAGATTTCACTACGTGCGGTTGAGCACTGCTTGTATCGGATCCGTTCAGCCAGTTTGATCATTGCCTGTGCGCAACGAAAGAAGATCTCTGCGGTGCAATTCTTTTGAGTTCGAATAGCAACATGCGTACAAGTTTGGGGTTGAAGTGAGTAGGGGGGGTGTGGTCAAGCCTTCAATTCAAGTTCTTGTGGTTGATGATTTCGAGCCTTGGCGTAATTTCTTGCGTTCGACGCTTCAGAAGGAGCTGGGACTTCAGGTAATTGGCGAGGTATCCGACGGAGTAGAAGCGGTGAAAGAAGCCGAAAAACTCCAACCAGACTTGGTTCTCCTGGACATTGGCCTTCCGACGCTGAACGGGATTGAAGTTGCAAAGCGCATACACGAAATTGTTCCTGACGCGAAAATTCTCTTCCTGACTCAGAACAATGATCTAGACGTCTTAGGAACGTGTATGGCTAACGGCGCGCGAGGATACCTTCTGAAGATGGATGCTGAAGGCGAACTCATACCTGCAATAGCGGCAGTCATGAGGGGTGGGAAGTTTGTCAGCAGGAGGTTGGAGCGCCGAGACAGTAAATAGCTTTCTGCCCCGTGATTGTTGACCTTGGTGAGTAGCGTCAGATCCTGTTCGCCCAGCCTGAACTCTACGAGGCCACATTGCAGGCAGACGACCGGTTTTGGGAATACCAAGACAGCAGGCTTGGATAAGCCTGCCAGCCCGGCGGAATGGATGTTAACCTCTGCAGCCAAATAGGTTGTTTGATCGGAATTACAGCGGCTACACGACACGACTCTACTGGCTCGATGTGTTTTGTTGCGAGGTTCCGCCATAGCGATGCGCGATTTTAATTGGAGGACATAATTGAGATCAGAACAAACCCTTTCAGTAAGGCATGAATAACGTGAAGGTGTGCACTGATATTTTTGACAGGTTGTTGCGAGGTGAAAGGTGATTGCAAATAGGGGCTGGCCGATTTCCTGGTAGGGTAACGTGGACTCTCGTGAAACTAGAAGATGAGAAATGCTGTGTCGGTTTCTAGATCATTTCTGTGAGATGTTATGGCCAACTGAAAGCGTTCTTCGCAAGACCGCCGCCATACTCTTGCTAACGATTCCCTTTAGGTACAGTAGGGCAGAAGCACCTAAGAAATGTTCTCGGAACGAAGCCACGCGAGCCCGTGTGGAGGCGGAGCGTCTCGAAGATTGGACGAGCCTCTATGCTTCCTACAAGCGATTTGGGCACTGCGATGTTGGAAAGTTGGCAGAAGAATATAGCTATACGATCAGCCGTCTGCTTGCCCACCACTGGAACGATGTCGACGTACTCCTGAGTCTTGCGGCAGAGCATGAAGAATTCAAGCGGTTTATCCTGCAACACATTAACGAGGGTATTCCTGAGGAGGAGGCACAACGTATTATCAACAATTCACGTCAGCATTGTCCCGCAAATGGAGAGTGGCTGTGTAGAGCGATAGTGGACTATTAGGAGGGCGGTGCTGAATGGATTCTTGTCACCACTCGATACACAAGTTCGAGACTCATGCATTTCATTGGTACAAGGTTGACATTCGTAGTTGATAGCGGTCGTTTTGGCGGAGGCATGGGTTTTTTAAGAACCCTTGTGGCCACGTGTTTCTTTATGCTGGTCCTGCTCACTGTCCCCGGCTTTGCCAGCGAATGGACCATGTTAGGGCCCGATGGCGGCGACGCACGCAGCCTTGCGTACGACCCCGCCAACCCAGATCACATATTCGTGGGTACGAGCGCAGGAAGTGTTTTTCAATCCAGGGACGGCGGCCGGCACTGGAAGTTCTTAGCTCATCTCGGCAAAAGCGATGACTACGTCATTGATCACATTGTTATCGATCCCCAGGATCGGAAGCGCATCTACGTTGGCGCATGGGGCTTAAATGGCCGTGATAGCGGCGACTTATTTTGTTCCTACGATGGCGGTAAAAGCTGGAACGCAATTCCAGCCATGCACCGAAAATCTATTCGTTCGATAGCCCTCGCGCCGTCAAGCTCCAACGTTGTCGTCGTAGGCGCACTGGATGGCGTGTACCGAAGCAGAAACAGAGGTCAGACATGGCAGAGAATCTCTCATCAACGCACTGAAATAACAAACGTCGAGTCGATCGCAATTGATCCGAAGAATTCAGATATCATTTATGTCGGAACGTGGCATCTTGGCTGGAAAACGTTAAATGGGGGCCTAAGTTGGCAACGTGTTCAGGACGGAATCATAGATGATTCGGACGTATTCTCGATCATTGTTGATAACTCGAACTCTCCAACAGTATTCCTGAGTGCCTGCTCGGGAATCTATAAAAGCTCAGACAGTGGTCAGGTATTCGAGAGAATCCAGAGCATCCCTTTTTCAGCACGACGGACGCGTGTCTTGAAACAAGATCCAAACAACCCAGCTGTGATCTACGCCGGAACGACCGAAGGTCTGTGGCTGACTAACGATTCGGGAACAACGTGGAAGCGAGTGACAAATCCCGAAGTTGTGGTCAACGACATCTTGATTGATCCCGGAAATTCGAAACACGTTCTTCTTGCTACTGATCGCAGCGGCATCTTGGCGAGCGATAACGAGCAACTCCGCTTCGTAGCATCCAACTCGGGTTTCACACACCGCTATATATCGTCAATTCTCATAGACAAGGCGGACCCTAACGTCATTTATGTTGCTGTCCGAAATGATCGAGAACGCGGCGGAGTATTTATTTCCAACGATGCCGGTAAGCACTGGAGCCAGATCAGTGCCGGTTTGGACGAACGTGATGTGTTGACCCTTAAACAAGCGAACAACAGCTCTGTTTTAGCCGGCACAAATCGCGGACTGTTCGTATTAGATCGAAAGGCACTGCAGTGGGCTACATTCGAACATCTTGAGGATATGAACCACGTAAATTCTTCGCAGTCTGCAACCTCCAGTTTAAGGGTGAATGACATCGAAATCACGCTGAACAAATGGCTAGCTGCGACATCTGCAGGCCTATATGTCAGTGCCGATAATGGCGAAACTTGGGCCAGGGAGCCCAAACTTGGCAGAACGTACTTTGTTTGTGTCAGGGCGCAAGGACAGTTGATCGTACTTGCTAGCAGCAGAAAGGTGCTGGTCTCTTCAGACGAGGGCCATACATGGAGAGCTTGCCGTGGCTTGCCTTCATTGGTAAACGGCATCCAAAGCCTGACGATCGGGCCCGAAGATCAAATTATTGTCGCCTCCCGTAATGGCGCATTTCGCTCGAAAAACTTAGGAGCGAGCTGGACTCGCATTTATCGTGGCTTGCCAAGCAAGAACCTAGACTGTATTACTTACGACGAGAGCAACCATCGGCTTCTCGCCACAGCTGCAAGCAATACAGGTATCTATGAGAGCCAAGACGGGTACAGGTGGCAACGCGAATCTGAGACGGGTCACACATTGCGTGCAATCACGGCCAATCGCGGCCGGGTCTTGGTGGCAACTGATTTTGATGGACTTGTTGCACAGACGCCGGGCGCGAACGAGCACCGCTGAAGCGGGTTCATAAGCATCGGCTCTGCCCGAAGCCGACCCTCTGAGTCGCATGCCGCCGGTAACGCACTATCGGCGGCTCCGCTCATCAGGCAGCAGCAACGGGCTGAGCCGAGTAAAAGACTACCCGGTACGCCTATCCACATCGTTGCTTAAGCGCAACCGACAGCCGAGTTTGTCTGTCATTTATGACAGTTTCCAATTAGGCGCGTGCGTGCTGAGCTACGAGTGCGCTCTATGGATGCTAAGGGTGCGGGTAGTTCGAGTACGAGCGATTGCGAGGTTCGAGCTGCCCTGATCTTCCGTGACCAGCGCGCAGATATCGACCTATAAATTAGAAACCTCTGCCTACGGCTGTCGAGGAAAGCATCGTCTTGCCGTCGAGATTAATAAAGGGTGCTCGCAGCTGGCTTGCGGCGGTGTTGATTGAAATATTATTGTGCTCGCCATCCTGGGCTGCAAAATGGGTCCTCCAGGGTCCAAGTGGCGGCGACGCTCGCAGCCTAAGCTACGATCCGCAGAATCCTAGCCACGTCTTCTTGGGAACGAGTACAGGAAGCATATTCGTTTCAATCGACGGCGGAGCCAGTTGGTCGCGTTTTGCGCATTTGGGCAGCAGAGATCAGTATGTCATCGATCACATCATCATCGATCCCCGGAACACAGGAGTCATGTTCGTTTCAGCGTGGAATGTGGAGGATTCGAATTCCGGTGATGTGTTCCGTTCGCAAGACGGAGGAAAAACCTGGGCGACTCTTTCTGGAATGCGCCAAAAATCCGTCCGCGCTCTCGCCATGGCTGGTTCCGACTCGAATGTGCTTGTCTGCGGCACACTCGAAGGAGTGTACCGTAGCGTTGACTCGGGTGAGAGCTGGCAACGCGTATCGCCGCCTAATCATGCCGAAATTAGAAATATTGAGTCCATCAGCATAGATCCAGAGAATCCCGATGTTATTTACATCGGAACTTGGCACTTACCATGGAAGACGACAGATGGGGGCAAAAGCTGGCATCAGATCAGCAAAGGAATGCTTGATGATTCAGATGTGTTTTCTATCATAGTCGACTCGAAGGATCGATCTGTTGTATACGCAAGCGCATGCTCCGGCATTTACAAGAGCGAAACCGGTGGTGAGGCCTTTCACAAGATTTCCGGCATACCATTCGCTGCGCGCCGGACACGAGTATTGAAGCAAGATCCAAGCAACCCGAACATAGTTTATGCGGGTACGACTCAAGGGCTTTGGAAGACTACCGATGCTGGTAATACGTGGAGGCAGGTAAGTGATTTCGGCATTGTTGTGAATGACATTCTTATCGATCCACGGGATTCTTTGCGACTGCTATTGGCAACGGATCGTGGCGGCGTCATGGTAAGCGAAAATGGTGGCTCAAGCCTGTGGTCCTCCAATTCGGGCTACACCCATCACTATGTGACCACCGTTCTCGCCGACATGAATGATCCAGGTCTGATTTTTGTCGGGATTGCGAATGATCATGAATGGGGCGGAGTGTTTTGTTTCCATGATGGCGGAGTCTGGCAGCAAAGAAGTGCTGGGCTGGGTGGACGCGATGTGTTCGCGCTTGCGCAAGCTGCGAATGGTACGCTAATCGCGGGCACGAACCGAGGACTATTCACACTAGATCGTAATGCGGACATTTGGCGGCCCAGCGGCCTCACGATTACGGGATCCACCCCTGTGGCTGGAAGGAGATTAAAGAACATCGGATTAGATCTACCTTCAGTAAGCCAGGCTTTAATGAACGCTAAAGTCAATGATATCGACGTTGCACCATATGGGTGGTTAGTTGCGACTTCATCCGGACTGTTCACGAGCACGGATGGCGGCGCCAATTGGAATGGTGGCCTGGTCCTGGCAAGAAAAGATTTTGTTTCAGTACGCCATGCCGGACACTTACTAGTGGCATGCACACACACGGAGGTCCTATTATCTATCGACCGCGGTGTGAACTGGCAGATTGCGAACTTACCTCTACAAGTTCGTAGTCTGCGTGGGGTGGTTATCACGCCTGACGGAAAGATCCTGGTTGCGTCCCCGGTGGGGGTCTTTCGCAGTTCTGATTCTGGAGAAACTTGGGAACGCGTATGTAACGGCTTGCCAGAGAGGGACTTTAGCTCAATATCGTACGACAACTTTGCGGGAACACTACTGGCTACCAGTCTATCGTCCAGCGCAATCTTTCACAGCCACGACGGGGGTTCCAGTTGGTCACGCGGGCCCGACTTTGGTTATGCGCTTCGCCGAGTCGTGGCACTAAGGGGCCGCTTTGTTGCAATCACACCTTTTGATGGAATCGTTGTTCAACAATAGGATCTGGATTGTCGGATTCCTTTGTCCCCATTTGCTGTTCAACGGCGGAGTGCTTACCTGTGGAGATTCTCCTCGTAAGAATCTTTACTCCCCACCAAGCCAATAATAATGTTAGGGCGGTGGTTAAGACGATGATCGCTTCGGCTTTCACTACCGTGAACGTGAACTCATCTGGGGTTCCCATTTGCTCGCTCAGCACTGGTTGCCGTGCAAGCTCGAGCTGCACGTCCCTCGTCCGCATCTTATGCGGGCGGCGTAGTATCTCCGGAACTGTCACATCTAGCAGGCGAGTTCCTGCGTCCAGTCGAAGAACGCCTGTGCCCCCTTGCCCCCTTACCGGGACCGGACTTTAGCCACTGCTGTGATAGTTGACAGTTCTCGGTGCCTACTTGACCACTAGGATCGTCGGTCGACACTGATGAATCGTGATATGTATTTATGCAATCGGCTGGCAAATGGTCTTAAAGGCGTTGCCGTATACGTTCGAATGCGCACCGCCAAAGAGAAGATGAACAAACGGCTGAATTTTTGGAACGCGAACCTTTAGGTGCGGACCGAACAAGTAGGTAAATAAGTTTCTTGCACGTTACCTGTTCCTCCGTGTGGGAAATTGGGGCTAAGACCCGCGGGTATGACGAATTCCGTGTGGGTACTGCCATAGCCTTGGAGGTCGGTTTTATGCCAAGATATTCGCTGATGTTATAAACAAAGGTGCCGCCGCCGCCGTTTAAGCTATGTCCTTTCGTGTAGGTACCACTGGAAGCATATCGAGCGTAACTGTAATCGAAGCGTGCTTCCGCTAGCGGATACTCCTGGGCCCACGCGGCTATTCCACCTACCAGTGCTGTACCAAGGAGCGCGAGCTTGCTCATCTTCATTTTTGTTTTCCGTATTGAAAATTGTGCAGGCGCACGCCGGAAGCTTCCAATTAACAGCGAAGTGCGTGGGCCAAAACGGTCCGCTGTTCTTCAACTTCACAGCCTGTTGCCTGGCGATATTCTCACTAGGTGAGTTAGGAAGACGACTGTCAAAGCATACGGGCGAGCCAGTAAAAAGCAGCAGTGTAAATGCGTTCTTTAGGATCAAGTGGTCTCGCTCTCTAAGCTCTTCTTTTCAACGAGCCCGGAACAAACTGGAATGCCTCGCGGCGTGAAACGCTCACTGACCACATCGTTTCTAGACATGGAGCCACTTGAATTCCTCGCCAACGGTCCTTACTAAGAATGACAGACTGCTGCTGTTATTTTTGCCAGTGGACTCCTGTGAGATATGGCACAGACTAGCTAATAACCAGCGCAATAGGTTCGTGTTCTTGAACAATTGATAGGGGTTGCCATGCAAAATCGTCCAAAAGTCATCGTGGCTGACGACCACACACTCGTGGCGGAGGCTTGCAAGAAGTTGCTGGATGCAGAATATGACGTGGTCGCTACAGTAGGAGATGGGCGCGCGTTGGTTCGTGCTGCTGCTGCTTTGAAACCACAGGTCATCATCGTTGACATCAGCATGCCTCTCCTCAATGGGCTCGATGCTGGCCAGCAAATCAAGAAACTGGTGCCCTCGGTAAAACTGGTCTATCTGACCATGAATCAAGACGCAGATCTGGCTGCGGAAGCATTCCGCTACGGCGCGTCCGGGTATTTGCTAAAAACTTGTGCCGCGTCCGAACTGACCACTGCTGTTCACGAAGTTTTGAAAGGCAAGTCTTACCTTTCTCCAGCGATCGCCAAAGATACTGTTGATTTCCTTCTGAGACAGAAGGAAGAAACTGTAGTCGAAGGTGCACAATTGACCGAGCGTCAGCGCGAGGTGCTGCAACTGTTAGCTGAAGGAAAATCTATGAAAGAAGTCGGCAACGTCTTGAACCTAACAACCCGGACGGTTGCGTTCCACAAGTACCGAATCATGCAAGTGCTTCATGCTCGTAGCAATGCCGAATTGGTGCGATATGCAATAAAGAAGCACGTCCTTGCGGCGTGATGGATGTATCTGTCTGCGCAATTCGGTGAGACCGGCCGATCATGAAGAGAAAGGGTACAGCCACAAGATGCTCTGAGGTCTCTAAGCGAACTTCCAAGGTTCGACAATCCCGTCGGGCTTTACCTGGCAAAATAGCCTTGGCGATAGTGGATGAGCAACCTGTTCGGTCCAAGCACGAAAATGCGATGATACGATCCGTCCGCTCTCGTGTGTGGCGGTTTGTACCCAATTGCGTACTGACTGCGGAGCAGACCTTCCAGTCTGGAAAATGCAGCTCCGATGCGGTCCTCGCTATCCGTACGAAGATATTGACCTCCGGTCATTTCCGCCAACTGTTTCATCGCCTGTTCCGCTTCTTTGCTCCTCAAGAAGTCTATGCTGCTATTCAACACATAGACAATGGTCCCATTGTTTTGGGCAATTTCGGCGGCATCTTGTAACGTTATTCGGCTTGAGTTGTCTTCTCCGTCCGTGATCAGTATGATTATGCGCCGTGACAGCTGGGAGGTTTTGATCACCGCCAATTCTTTGCTCGCGAGGGCTACAGCGTCGTATACCGCAGTGTAGCCTCCTGCAGGCAATTTCTTGATAGCACGCGAGAGCAAGTCACGATTCTGCGTCGGCTCCTGAATCATCCGTGCCTGTGCATTAAATCCAATCACCAGTGCCAAATCTGTCTCAGAACGCATTACATTTCTAAGAAATTCCGTAGCTGCGTTTTTCTCCAAATCAAAGCTGTACCGAACAGAATCGCTGCTATCAATCACGAGTGCTAACTCTAACGGCAACCTTGTTTGAGCCTGGAAGTACGTGATCCGCTCAGGAGGTAGGTCGTTGTCCCGGATTGTGAAATCCGTCGACGTAAGATTTCTGACAAAGTGTTTGCGATGATCGGTGACACTAACTATCAGCGCAACTTCCTGCACATCTTTCTTAACCGTGGGTACTGGATCGGGCTTAAGAGTTTTAAGGCTGGTCGACATTTCAGTTTGTGGGTAGCAAATCAGGGCCCCAAGACTTACGTGAAAGAGAAAAAGTTGTAATTGCGTTGACAAGCGCATAAGCCCAACTCGCATTGTTGACCTCGAAGAACAAGACTGCCGATCCCACAACATCTGACAGCGACGAGATATCTATTGCTTGGTTAGGCAATCGACAGGTTGTTGCCAAGACGTCACGATCACCATCCTCGAGGCTAATTTGCTGACTAGGGCCTTGTAACTGTCAGTCTTGCCAGACGGCAGGACATCTGATTAGGTCGGTAAGGTGCCGTCCACTGACCCAAAACCCAAAAACTAACACAGGGAAGATTAGAGGTAAGCTGGGGCAGGAGTCCGGGGGAGGAGACGAGGACGATGCCCAAGAGTGGTCACACGGAGGAGCAGATCGTGGCAGTTTTGCGGCAAGTGGAAGCTGGAGTACGAGTGGATGACGTTTGCCGCAAGGTGGGGATCAGCCAGGCGACTTACTATCTTTGGAAAGAGGTGGGGCGACTGAAGCGGCTGGTGGCGGACTTGAGCCTGGACCGGCAGATCATGCAGGAGATCGTCTCACAAAAGCTGTAAGGCCTCGTGCGCGTCGGAGGTTGGCGCGCTGGGCGCAGGAGGCCTATCGAATCAGCGAACGGCACGCGGCGCTAGGGCTGACTGCGCCCATACTCGCCGTGGTGATGCCCTTTTACGCCTACTACTCCACCAACGGGATGTTCACGTTCGCTTATTTCTTCCTCGGCGGATTCGCCAGCGCCATCTTTACGAACATCGTGTACTGCGGTGTCACGCGGAAAGAGCGCTGCGCACGCGGGGAGACCTTCAGGCAGCACTGCCGCACCGTGGCTGGCTGGCCCACCCTGAGCATCATCGGTTCGTGGACGGCGGACTTCGTCTTTTTCCTAATCTTCAGGGACTTGCTGTGGTCTGACTCCAACACGGCACACTTCATCTTCTTCGCCTTGGCCCCAGTAGCCGTGTTCGCGCCGCTATGGGT
>Ga0187778_10002439_pt1 | contig 12680 bp, 11 predicted proteins | sample 1015_Q2_SP5_20_M_FD_132418 | JGI IMG/M metagenome (GOLD analysis project Ga0187778, IMG submission 132418) | Tropical peat soil microbial communities from peatlands in Department of Meta, Colombia - 1015_Q2_SP5_20_MG | ecosystem: Environmental > Terrestrial > Soil > Wetlands > Peat | place... | reverse complement strand
GCATCTGCGCCTCGGAGAGCGCGTCGGCGTTGAGCACCACGCCGGTCGGATTGCCGGTAAAGGGCTCGCGGGTGAATGCATCGACCTGGTGGACCTGGATCTTCCGCGTCATCTGCTCACCCGCCGTTTCGGCCCCGAGCTTCCCATTCTAGTCCCTCGGCCGCGATCATAGCCGCGCTCGCATCGCGCGCGTGCAATACTGCCGCTTGCCGCTGTGACGGAGGCGCTGCGCATGGACATAGGGGTCGAGATCAGCCTGTACCCGCTTCGGGCGGACTTCGTTCCCGCGGTCCGCGAATTCCTCGACCGCCTGAGCGGCGATGAGCGGCTGCGGGTGGTGACAAACAGCATGAGCACGCAGGTGTTCGGAGCGTACGAGGAGGTCATGGAGGCGTTGCGCCGCGAGCTGCGCACGACCTTCGAGACACTTACCGATCGATCAGGCAAGGCGGTGTTCGTGATGAAGGTGCTCGGACCCTTGCCGACCGCCTGACACGTGCGCACGTTGCCTCTGGCGGCCTGCAGGGCGAAGCGGCAAACTACCAGATCCCGGGCACGTTCGCCGCAAACAATTCTCAGGGGTCACGGAGTAGGAGCATGGCGCTTTTGCGTGTCGTGGACCGCGACGGGGTCGAGCACGAGGTCGAGGGCAAGACGGGACTCAAGGTAATGGAGAATCTGCGCGAGCTCGACTATGGCGTGGCCGCCATCTGCGGCGGCATGTGCTCCTGCGCGACCTGTCACGTGTACGTCGATCCGCAGTGGCTGTCGCGGTTACCGGCAGTGATGTCCGACGAGCGCGAGCTGCTCTCCGAGCTCTCGCACTACCAGGACACCTCGCGGCTGTCGTGTCAGCTCGAGTTCACCCCGGAGCTCGCCGGGCTGCGCGTCAGGATCGCGCCGGACGAGTAGCCCGTGTCTGCACCCACCGTACAGGTCGAGACCCGCGGCGCGGTAGCGCTGGTGACGCTGAACCGCCCCGAGAGCGGCAATGCGCTCAACCTGCAGATGGCGATGGATCTGCTCGCAGCCAGCATGACCTGCGCCCGCAACACCGCGGTGCGTGCCGTGGTGCTGAGCGGCGCCGGGCGCAATTTCTGCTTCGGCGGCGATCTGCGCGCCATGGCCTCGCGCGACACCGCCGGCGACGACTACATCCGCGAGCTCACCACTTATCTGCACGCGGCGATCTCGCACTTCGTGCGCATGGATGCGCCGGTCGTCGCCGCCGTCAACGGCACCGCGGCAGGCGCCGGGGTGGGCCTCGTGGCCATGGCAGATATCGCCATGTGCGCGCGCAGCGCCAAGTTCAACCTGGCCTACACCAACGCCGGCCTCACCCCGGATGCCGGTACCTCGTTCCTCCTGCCGCGCACGCTCGGTGTGAAGCGCAGCATGGAGCTGCTGCTGCTCAATCGCACGCTGCCCGCGGCCGAGGCCCTGGCCTGGGGGCTGGTCAACGAGGTGGTGCCCGACGAACAGCTGCTCGCGCGCGCGCTGGAACTTGCCGAGCGACTGGCGCAGGGGGCGAGCGGCGCATTCGGTGCCACCAAGCGGCTGATCGCACACTCTCTCGGCGGTTTCGAGTCGCAGATGGTCCTCGAGAGCGAGACCATCGCCGCGCACGCGGTGGGTGCAGAGGGCGTGGAAGGCATTAGTGCCTTTCTCGAGAAGCGCAAGCCGCAGTTCCCTGAGAAGGGCTCGCACTGAAGGTGCAGTGCTGTCATGACGTGGTCCGTCCTGGCATTGCTTGGGGCCCTGGGCATCGTGGTGCTGCGTATCTACTTCAAGCTGCGCGCCGCGCGGAAATCGCGCGCCGAGAGCTGGGACGAGCAGGTCATCGGGCGGCTGCGCTCGCAGGGCTATGCGCCCTTCCACGACTATCGCGTCGACTTCTTCCTGGCGCTGCCTGATGAGGCGGCCTGTGCCGGTGCCCGGGCGCGGCTCGAGCCGGAATTCAGTGTCGACGTAAAGCCGCTCGCCGACGATCCCGAGCTCTCCTACAGCCTGCATGCCACCAAGACCATGCGGCTGGTCGTGCCCGACATGCAGGACATCAGCCGGCGACTGACGGCGCTAGCCACGGAGCTGCGCGGGCGCTACGACGGCTGGGCGGCCTGATCAGGTGCCCGGCGGGGAAGAAAGCCATGAGAATCGTTGTGCAATCTGCTGCCGGGAGTGGTCGCGGTGTCTACGGCGGCGGATGATCCGCGCCTGGTCGCGCAGAACGCGGCCGTGATTCGTACCCAGCACGACAGGCTCAATCGCGGCGACTGGCAGGCCGCGGCCGAGGACTTCGCCGAGGACACGCGCAATTTTGGCAGAGCCGTCGGCCGCGCCGGCGTACGTCGCGTGCTCGAGGACATCCACCGCACCTTCCCGGACATGCGCCTCGAGATCGTCGACCTCCTCGCGGCAGGTGATGCCGTCATCGTGCGCTGCAGGTTCAGCGGCACGCATGAGGGCGTGGGCCAGCTCCCAGTCAACGGCGGACTGCTGGTCGGGGTTGCGCCGACTCACAAACACTTCGAGGTGCAGCACATCCATTGGTATGAGCTACGGGCAGGCAAGATCGTCGATCATTACGCGACCCGCGACGACATCGGGATGATGCAACAACTCGGCCTCCTGCCCGCGCCGCCGCCGTTTCCCCCGCCGAAGTAGCTCACGGATCTTGACAGCGGCTTCGCTCGCGGCGGGCGCGTCGTCAGCGCTTCTCGGTCTGGCGCCGCACGGCTTCCGCGGCCGCGGCGATCGCGGCCGGATCGCCGAGGTAACGGCTGCCGCGGGGACGAAGCTCGCCATCGAGCTCGTAGAGTAACGGCACGCCGGTCGGGATGTTGAGCTCGGTGATCTCGTTATCGGCGACGTCATCGAGCATCTTCACCATGGCGCGCAGGCTGTTGCCATGCGCCACCACCAGCACGTTGTTTCCTGAGCGCAGCTCGGGCGCGATGCGCGCGTGCCAGAACGGCAGCACACGCGCCAGCGTGTCCTTCAACGACTCGCTCGCGGGAAGCTCCTTTGGGTCGATCGCCGCATAGCGCGGATCGAAGCGGGGATGGCGGCGATCGTCCTGGCCCAGCGGCGGTGGCGCGATGTCGTAGCTGCGGCGCCAGATCTTCACCTGCGCCTCGCCGTGCTGCGCCGCTGTCTGCGCCTTGTCGAGCCCCTGCAGGGCCCCGTAGTGGCGCTCGTTCAGCCGCCAGGAGCGCTCGACGGGGATCCACATGCGGTCCATCTCATCGAGCATGATCCAGAGCGTGCGGATGGCGCGCTTCAGCACCGAAGTGAAGGCGATGTCGGTCGCGAGGCGCTCCCTGAGCAGCTCCTGACCTGCCTGGATCGCCTCGGCGCGGCCCTGTGCCGAGAGGTCGACATCAGTCCAGCCGGTGAAGAGGTTCTCGAGATTCCAGGTGCTCTGGCCGTGGCGCACCAGTATCAGCTTTCCGGGCACGGTTGGGTCCTGCGATGCGGGTGTTGCATGATCAATTTGCGAGCTTGCGGACCGCTTCGACGCCCACCGTCAGCGTCGCGAAGTCGCCGGCTTCTGCGGCGCGCATCTCCGCGACCATGCGCTGCCAGTGCGCGAGCTGCTCGCCGGCGGACTCGAGCCAGGCGGTGACGCGGGCCGGGGCGCTGCCGCGGCTCTTGTGGGCGAGCACGCGCTCGGCGAGGCGCCGGTGCACGCGCAGTGCCGCATCGCGCAGCCCGGTACGCGCGATGGCCTGCCACGGACCCTCGACGGCGAGCTTCTCGATGTGGCCCTGCAGCCAGTCGCAGCCGACCCGCGTGCCGACCTCGAAATACACGTGCGCGGCCTCGGTGACGCTCACGTGGTGGCGGCCGGCAACCTCGACAATATCGAGCGCGGCGTTGAGCGCCTCAAGGGAGGCGATGCGCGCGGCGAGTGCCGGCGGCAGCCCCGCCTCGAGGTAGTGCCGGCGGCCATCCTCGAAGCGCGTCAGCTCCGCCCCGGTAAGCACGGCGGGCGTCTCCGCCTCGAGCTGGCGCACCCCGTCGCGGAAAGCCCGCACCGCGGCATCGACCTGCAGAGCGCCGCGCGAGCTGAGCAGCCAGTATGCGGCATGCCGCAGCAGGCGGCGGGTCTGGAAGGCGGCTTCGTACTGCAGCTTGGCCGGCACCTTGTTGTCGAGGGCTTCGATCTGCTCCCACACCGCGCGCATGGCGAAGATCTCGCGCGCGGCGGTGTAGGCGCGCGCGACCTGCGCGGGCTCTGCCCCGACGTCCTCCTGCATCCGCGACACGAACGTCGGTCCCATGCGGTTCACCAGGCTGTTGGTGGTCGCGGTGGCAATGATCTCGCGGCGCAGGCGGTGATGAGTTATGGCGCGCGGGAAGTGCTCCTGCACCGGCGCAGGGAAGTAGCGCTCAAGCTCCGCCGAGAGATACGGATCCTCCGGAACGTCCGAGGCGAGCAGGTGGTTGTTGAGCCAGATCTTGCTGTAGGCGAGCAGGATCGCCAGCTCGGGACGTGTAAGGCCCACGCCGCTTTTGCGGCGCTCGGTCAGCTCGTCGTCGCTCGGCAGAAACTCGAGCGTGCGGTTGAGATCCCCGGAGCGCTCGAGCGAGCGGATGAGGTGCTGGAATTCCGGCAACCGCGCCGCCCCCTGCAGCTCGAGTATGCTGAGCGCCTCGCTCTGCAGGTAGTTGTTGCGCAGCACCAGGGCGGCAACCTCGTTGGTCATGCGCGCAAGCAGGCGGTTGCGCTCGCCGCGCGAAAGTTTGTCTTCCGCGACCAGCGGGTTGAGCAGGATCTTGATGTTCACCTCCACGTCCGAGGTGTTGACGCCCGCGGAGTTGTCGATGAAGTCGGTGTTGAGGCGCCCCCTGGTGAGCGCGTATTCGATGCGCCCGCGCTGCGTGAGGCCGAGATTGCCGCCCTCGCCGACGACTTTTGCCCGGAGCTCGCGCCCGTTGATGCGCAGCGCGTCGTTGGCGCGATCTCCGACCTCGGCGTTGCGCTCGTCGCTTGCCTTCACGTACGTGCCGATGCCGCCGTTCCACAGCAGATCGACCGGCAGTGTCAGGATGGCACGGATGACGTCGTTCGGTGCGGCGCTTGCGCCCTCCAGGCCGAGCAGCGCGCGCGCCTCGCTCGACAGCGCGATCGATTTCGCCGAGCGCGAGTACACCCCGCCGCCGCGCGAGAGCTTCTTGCGGTCGTAATCGTCCCAGCTCGAGCGCGGCAAGGCGAACAGGCGCGCCCGCTCGGCAAAGCTCACTGCGCTGTCCGGATCGGGATCGAGGAAGATGTGGCGGTGATCGAAGGCGGCCAGCAGGCGGATGTGGCGCGACAGCAGCATGCCGTTGCCAAAGACGTCGCCGGACATGTCACCGATGCCCGCCACTGTGAAATCCACCTTCTGGGTGTCGATGCCCATTTCACGGAAATGTCGCTTAACACACTCCCACGCGCCGCGCGCGGTGATACCCATCTTCTTGTGGTCGTACCCGGCGGAGCCGCCGGAGGCGAACGCATCCCCGAGCCAGAAGCCGTAATCGGCCGAGATGGCGTTGGCGATGTCGGAGAACGTGGCCGTGCCCTTGTCGGCCGCCACCACCAGGTACGGGTCATCGCCGTCGCGGCGTATCACCTGCACTGGCGGCACGATACGTCCAGAGACGATGTTGTCGGTGAGGTCGAGCAGTCCGCGGATAAAGCTCTGATAACAGGCAACGACCTCGGCCTGTACTTCCTCGCGCGTGCCGCTCGCCGGCAGGCGCTTTGGCACGAAGCCGCCCTTGGCGCCGACCGGAACGATGACCGTGTTCTTGACGTTCTGCGCCTTCATGAGACCGAGGATCTCGGTGCGGAAGTCCTCGCGGCGGTCGGACCAGCGGATACCGCCGCGGGCGACCTCGCCCATGCGCAGGTGCACGCCCTCGACGCGCGGACTGTAGACGAAGATCTCGAACTTCGGCTTGGGCAGCGGCAGGTCGGGGATCTTCGCCGGGTCGAACTTGAAGGAGACGTAGCTCTTCGGGCGGCCGTCCGCACCGGACTGGTAATAGTTGGTGCGCAACGTCGACTGCACCAGCGTGAGGTACCCGCGCAGGATGCGGTCGTCGTCGAGGCTGGTGACGGCATCGAGACCGGAGCGTATCTGCGCCACGAGGCCCTCGGCACTGCGCTCGCGGGTGCTGCGGGCCGCGGCGGCCGCGTCGAAGCGTGTCTCGAACAGCCGCACGAGATTGCGCGCGATGGTGGTGTTGGCGCCCAGGGCACGTTCCATGTACGCCTGGCTGAAGGGCACGCCGGTCTGCAGCAGGTAGCGGCAGATGGCCCGCAGCACCACGATCTGGCGCGCCGCGAGGTCGGCGCCGATCAGCAGGCGGTTGAAGCCGTCGTTCTCGATGTCGCCCCTCCAGGCCGCGGTGAACCCCTCGCGGAAGTTGCCTTCGACGCGCGGGATGTCGATGCCTGAGCCGTCGCGCTGTTCGAGCTCGAAGTCCTGGATCCAGGCGGCACCGCCTTCCGGCCAGGCAAGCTCGTAGGGTCGCTCGGAAATCACCCGCAGGCCAAAGTTCTCGAGCATCGGCAGCACGTCGGAGATCGGCACCGGCTCGCCGAGCCTGACGATTCTCAGGTGCACGCGCTGCGGCGTCTGTCCGCTGGGGCGATGGAGGCTCAGTTGCATGGCGCGCGGCTGCTGGCGCAGTGCCTCGAGGTCCGCGAGATCCCCGAGCGCATCCTCTGGGCGCACATCGTCCTGATACGCCAGCGGGAAGGCGTGCCGGTACCGCCCGGCGAGCGCAAGGGCCGTGGCCTCGCCGCGCCGCCCGATGAGCACCTCGCGCAGCCGGTCCGCCCAGGTCAGGGCGGCCTCGGCGATGCGGCGCTCGATCTGTGCGAGGTCGGGCTTGTGGCGGCGCGCCGGGTCGGTGCGCACCACGACATGCAGCCGTGCGTGACTTGAGCCGGAGATCTGCGCCTGGCTCTCGACGCTCACGCCGGCGAACCCCTCGCGGGCGATCTGCTCGATGCGCTGACGCACTTCGGTGTTGTAACGATCGCGCGGCACGTACACCAGGCACGAGTAGAAGCGGTGATAGGGGTCGCGTCTCACCAGCAGACGCACCGTGCGCCGCTCGTACAGGTTCACCACGCCGCGCACGATGCGGATGAGATCCGGCACGCCGGCCTGGAACAGCTCATCGCGCGGGTAGGTCTCGAGTACGTTGAGCACCGCCTTGCCGTCGTGACTGGCGGGGTCGAGGCCGAAGTGCTCGATGACACGCTCGACCTTGCGCCGCAGGACCGGGATTTCGCGCGGACTGCCGTGATAGGCGGTTGAGGTCCACAGCCCGAGGAAACGGTGCTCACCATCGACGCGGCCGCGGGTATCGAAGGTCTTCACGCCGACGTAGTCGAGGAGCTCGCCGCGGTGCACGGTGGCGGTGGAGTTCGCCTTCGTGAGCACCAGCAGCTCCGGCTCGCGGGCACGCGCACGCAAATCACCGCGCAGGATCGTGGCGCCGCTGCGCGGCGCGTGCCGCCGCGCCGAGCTCAGGATCCCCAAGCCCGAGTTGACGTCGGGCACGAGGCGATCCTCGGAACGACCGCGCTGCAGGCGGTAGTGGCGATAGCCGAGAAACACGAAGTGCCGGCCCTCCATCCACTCGAGCAGATGGGCGGCCTCGCTCACCTCGCTCGGCGCCAGCGGCGGCGGATCGCTTTCGAGGCGCGTGATGATCTCACGCACCCGCTCGCGCATGGGCCGCCAGTCGCTGACCGCGACGCGCACGTCGGCGAGCGTCATTTCCAGGTCGCGCTGCAGCTTCTCGAGCTGCGCCGGATCGGTTATGCGATCGATCTCGTAGAGCTGCCAGGACTCGGGGTGCGTCGCGTGCGCACCGTTGCTGCCGAGGTCGATCAGCTGTCCGCGCCGATCGCGGCGCACCTGCAGCACCGGGTGCACGATGAGGTGCACGGCCAGCTCGGCGCGGCTGAAAGCCAGGCCGAGCGAGTCCACCAGGAAGGGCATGTCATCGGTGACCGTGAGCACCAGGGTATGCGGCGATTCGAAGCCGTCACAGCCGGCGTCGGGGTTGAACACCTTCACCAGCGTGCGCCCGCGGGGGCGTCGCGCCGCGAACGCGAAGTGCGCGAGCGCTGCCTTGGCGAGATGCCTTGGTGAGCGTTCGGCGAGATCCTCCTCGGCGACACCATGGAAATAGCCGCGCAGGAAGCGGTGCCGCAGATCGGCGCGGCTGCCGCCGCCGGCACGCGCGATGCGCTCGATGAGTGCGATGCGCGCCGCGGGGATGCTGCGGAGTAGCCGGCTATCGTCTGGAGCAACTGGCGCGTGCATGCCAATCTTCCTGAGAGGGCGGCGGTGGCGCGTGCGCGTGGCGCATTTTCTGCAACGTCGGCGCGGCCGCGGGTCCCGTGCTGGGTGCGCGCCGCGATTATACATGTCGCGCCTGACACCCCGCCTGCACGAGCCTGGCGGGCCGCCGTGCCGACGCGCGGCCGCGACCCGGAGGCGGCACGGCGCGGGGGTTATAATGAACGTTCGCGTCAACGACCCCCGAGGATCCCCGCAGGGTGAGCCCATGAGCGAAGCGCACGACAACCCCATGGGTACGGATGGCTTCGAGTTCGTCGAGTACACCGCGCCCGATCCGCAGCTGCTGCGCACGCTGTTCGAGCGGCTCGGCTTTCCGGTAGTGGCACGCCATCGCTCGAAGAACGTGACCCTGCACCGCCAGGGCGAGATCAATTTCATCATCAATGCCGAGCCCGCCTCCTTCGCACAGAGCTTTGCCCGGGTGCACGGGCCGTCGGCCTGCGCCATGGCCTTTCGTGTGCGCGACGCCGCCAAGGCCTATGCCCGGGCGCTCGCACTCGGCGCCAAGCCCGGTCCGCAGAGCGCCGGCCCAATGGAGCTCAACATTCCCTGCATCGAGGGCATCGGCGGCTCGCTCATCTACCTGGTGGATCTGTACGGCGAGCGCTCGATCTATGACGTCGACTTCCGTCCGGTGAGCGTGCCGGCCGCCGCCGAGGCGGCGGGACTTACGCTGATCGATCATCTCACTCACAACGTCGGCCGCGGCCGCATGGACGTGTGGGCCGGCTTCTACGAGAAGCTGTTCAACTTCCGCGAGATCCGCTACTTCGACATCGAAGGCCGGCTGACGGGTCTGCTGTCACGCGCCATGACCAGCGCCTGCGGCAAGATCCGCATCCCAATCAACGAGTCGCAGGACGACAAGAGCCAGATCGAGGAGTACCTGCGGGAGTATCACGGTGAGGGCATCCAGCACATAGCACTCGCCACGGACGACATCTACCGCACCGTGGACGTGCTGCGCTCGCACGGCGTGGCGTTCCAGGACACACCGGATGCCTACTATGACGGTGTTGCGGCGCGCGTCCCGGGACACCGCGAATCGCTCAGCGAACTGCGCTCGCGGCGCATCCTCATCGACGGCAACCCGCAAAAGGGCGAGGGCGTGCTACTGCAGATCTTCACCCGCAACGTGATCGGCCCGATTTTCTTCGAGATCATTCAGCGCAAAGGCAACGAAGGCTTCGGCGAGGGCAACTTCCGTGCGCTGTTCGAATCCATCGAGCGGGATCAGATCCGCCGCGGCGTTATTTGATGATTGGCCAATCTCGCAGAATTCTCGAACAGCTCGCTTTTCGGCGGCGGCTATCGATTCACGGCCGGTGCTCGCCGGAGAGGTACTGCTCGCTCTGCATCTCCGTGAGGCGGCTTGCGGTACGCGCGAACAGTGCCGCGAGCCGCCCGCCCCGATAGAGCGCCGCGGGCGGCGCGGCCGCCGACACCACCAGCGTGACGTTGCGGTCATAGAGCTCATCGACCAGCGCGATGAAACGCCGCGCCTCATCCTCGTGCCGGACGTCGAACACCGGTACCCCGGACACGATTACCGAGTGATATTCGCGCGCGATCTCGATGTAGTCGTTCTGGCTGCGTGGGCCGCCGCACAGCGCCGTGAAGTCGAACCACACCACCGCCGCACTCGCGCGGATCACGGCGACCGCGCGACCGTCGATCTCGATGGCGCCGCCCCGGGAGAAATCCCGGTCGGCGAGCCGCTCGAACAGCGCCGCGAGGCGCGCGAGCGTGTTCGGCGCGCTCGCCGGCAGATAGATACCGGCCTGTGTCAGCTGCCGCAGCCGATAGTCGGTGTCGCCGGCGAGGCGCAGCACGTCGAGATGCGCCTCGAGGAGCGTGATCGCGGGCAGGAAACGCTGCCGTTGCAGGCCGTCGCGGTAGAGATCGGCTGGCGACACGTTGGAGGTCGCCACCAGCGTGACGCCGCGGCGGAATAACCCGGCGAACAGGCCGCCGAGAATCATGGCGTCGGCGATGTCAGCCACCTGCAGCTCATCGAAGCACAGCACGCGCACCTCGCGCGCGATGGCGGCCGCAATCGTCTCGAGCGGCGCGCGCCGCCGCGGCATGTGCGCGAGCTGGCGATGCACGTCGTACATGAAGCGGTGAAAGTGACGTCGCCGCACGAGCGGCTGCGGCAGGCTGGCGCAGAACAAGTCCATCAGCCAGGTCTTGCCACGTCCGACGCTGCCCCACAGGTACAGCCCCCGCAGCGGCGGCTGCGGTGCACCGCCAGCGAGCACGGCGAGCCAGCGCGGCAGCAGCGCAGTGCGTGCCCGTGGCGCCTCGAGCAGCCGACGCCGCAGCTCCTCGAGCCTTCCCACGGCGACGACTTGCGCGGGGTCGGAGTCAAAGTGGCGCTGCGCGAGCTCACGCCGATAAAGCTGCTGCAGACCCTCTGGTGCGGCCGCGCGCTCAGGCGCCGCGGCGCTTGTGCTCGGTGATGCGTCGCTCATGGAAGTTTTCAGGTCTTACATTGCTCACGTAACAGAATAACAAACACACGCAGTTGCATAATTGTGCTGAGACAAAAATCATGCTGCAGTGCCGTAAATTCCAGCCTCAGACGTGTGCGTGCAACTGATTTGCAACTTGTACGTGCATACGGCTGCGCAGGAGCGGCGCTACTTCTGCAAGCGGACCCCACACCAAGCAACAGCTGTACCCTCACCGCCCGTGAGCTTCCCTGCGCAGCTACAGCCGCATATCGAGGTCAACCATCTCGGCCCCGCCCCTTGCGATGCGTGCAAGCATGCCCGCCGCTGCGCAGTAGAGCGCTTGGCGTGTGCAGCCTTTGGGGTGTACGCCAGTGGCTTACCAGAGACGCGCTGGCATATCGCGCCGCGCGTACCGGAAAGCTGGCGTTACCAGCACTTGTACGAGCGAAGCTCAGCCGCTGAGATACCAACCGCCCCCCAAGGGCAGTGCCGGGTGGCAGGCGTCCCACGATGCCTACCACACAAATTCGACGGTGAGGCTGCCTCTTTCTCCCGGCGGTACTTTGTTGCGGAACAGCTCCACACAGCGCGGGTGATGAATCACCCTCGCAGCGCTCCAATTAGACGTAGCCACTTTCCCGCTGTTCTTCGTGGCGCGTAACGCCACAGTGATGTCGCTGGGCTGATTGCTCACGATCAGGCCCAGCCCATGCAATTGAATGTAGACGCCAACAATGGCAGCCGGGTTACGCTCATCAGCAAACATCTGCCAGCCCACCTGATCTGTGTCTGGGGTCATCATCACCGGTGGATCAATCACCACATACAGCCCGGTGGCTGGGGGCGGGCGGCTATCCCCGAATATAACCCGGACCGCTTGGGGGTCAGGCGCAAAGCCGCGCGGCTCCAGCCATCTGGATGCGAGCAGGTTGAATCCGCTTTTCAAGCACCAGCGCTCGATCTTCCAGCCGTCTACCCGCACGGTCATCTCACCGGTCTGCTTTACGGCGCGAAGCCCACGGAGCGCCGTGGCGAGCTTGATTGCCTCATCGTCCAGATCGTGCAGCGCGGAATTATGGGTTACGCACAGCACCTTGGCCTTCAGATCCGCGCTGCCTACTTCCCGGCCCTGCATGAATGGCATGCCGTCACCAGTCCAGCGCAAACGTTGCCCGGAAAAAACCCCTTTGGTGAATACATGCTCACCGGACATCTTGGAGCTGCATCCGCCCATCGAAGCAGCCCAGCAGTAGCGTGGCATGAGTGTCGCGCCGGGCTGTCAGGCCGGACGCTTATCTCTGGTACTCATGAAGCAGATTCTACGCCACGCTGCTAAGGCGCTACGTCGGGCCGGTCAGCACACCGCCCCGGAGCAACCGGCCGAGCGACAAGCCGAGGCGGGGGCGCTGGCCGTGACCGCGATGGGTTACCTGATCCTGCTCAGCCCGCTGCTCACCGCGCTCATCGTGCTGGCCGTGATCATCGAGCGGCGGTGGCGGCCATGTGGCGAAACGATCTCTTGCGGGGAGAAAGCCGCTGCACTCGGTGGACACAGGGGCCACCGAATGCAGCGTCGCCGTCAGACAGAAACGCCTGTGATTAGCACGGCCATCTTGGCGATGAGGGCCGATACCAGGACGATCGCCACGTAGCTGATCGCATACGCTTTGTTCTCGGTCATGATGCTTCTCCTTTGCTCCTAAAGGGTTGAGTTGTTTGAGCGAGCGTTATTGCTGCGCTCCCGTGGGTATATCGCATTCAATGTGCGATTCACGACAGTAACTTTGGTCACTGGGCGTGGTGTTTGGAGCTGCCCCGCTTCCGTGGGCCTGCTGCGCGAGTTTGGCGT
>Ga0187778_10002438_pt1 | contig 12681 bp, 14 predicted proteins | sample 1015_Q2_SP5_20_M_FD_132418 | JGI IMG/M metagenome (GOLD analysis project Ga0187778, IMG submission 132418) | Tropical peat soil microbial communities from peatlands in Department of Meta, Colombia - 1015_Q2_SP5_20_MG | ecosystem: Environmental > Terrestrial > Soil > Wetlands > Peat | place... | reverse complement strand
TAAGAACTTCGATACGTTCTTCTCCTTCGGTCCGGAGCTGATCACACCCGAAGAGATACTCGATGTGATGCGCCTGCAGGTGGGGACTTGGAAAAACGGCGCGTTGCATCGCGAGAACGTGGTGGCCAACATGGCTTTCCCGCCCTTCTATCTCGTGGCGTACCACTCGAATGTCATGACGCTGTTTCCCGGTGACATCATCAGCACGGGCACCCCGGGCGCGGTTGCGATCGAGGCGGGCGACTCGGTGGAGTGTCGCATCGCAGGCCTCGGTGTCTTGTCAAACCCGGTGAGCCGGCGCAGAGGCACCGGGTATACCGAGCTCGCCTCGGTCGGGGTGTGAACGATTTCGGCGAGCAGCCTTCGCGAGATCAATTGCGGCTAAAAGCGCGTGGCCGAAAGACGACGCCTCGCCCCGCTTTTGCCGATATCCGAGCCACGGCGCGGGCCCAAACCCCTGCACTGGCGCTTCGGTCGCGCTGGTACCGATCAAAGTCTGCACGCGGCAACACTCTCGTCAGGCGTCGCCAACCAGCAGCTAGAGTGAGCCGGTGACCAGCAGCTTGAAAAAGAAGAACAGCCCCAGGGCCATGAAGGCGTAGGCCAGCGCCTCGCTACGCCGGCCTGCATCCGGATCGCGGTCGAACCACCACTTCGCTGCCGCAAGCACCGAGGCCGATCCGAACCCGACCAGCCAGACCAGCCAGGGATTTTTCGTCCAGAGCTGATCGAGCAGTGAGCTGATCCATCCGCCGGGCATAAGGGACTTGTAAAGCACGCCAGCAAGTCCTAGGACCACCAAGCAGATCAACGCGATGCTGAACACCTCCGCCATCGGTCCGCCGGCGCCCTGGTGCAGTGAAGCGGGTTTGTGTGCGCGAGGTCTGTCCATCGCTTTGATCGGTGCAGAAAAAGATCCCCTCGCGCCAACCACCTGCAACGCTCGTACCAGCGGAAGATTGTTTTGCTGTGTCAGTGACTTGAGAGGAACCGTGCCTCGCAATTGAGGCTGGATTCGTCTGTACTCAGCGACTGGCGGCTACCGCGACTCGATGCGGGGCCTTGCCGCTCACTACTTCAGAAGGTGGGAGCTGCTTAGGGCGTCAGGCAGCGCGTGAAATTGCAAACCCGCTTGCAATCCTCGGAAAAACCACACTCGAACTCGGCGATCTTGGGGTTGCCCTCGGAATCGACGCCGCAGCGATCCGCAGCGCCCATTTGGTGTGGCTTCGGGCGCCACTCGCACTGGTGGCACGCCGTGACGCCGGGAATTTCGAGACTCCCGCTATGGACCCAGTCTCTGAGAACCTTGCCGGTCGCCGGGGGCGCAGCCTGGCTGGACTCCTCGGCGTGCACTAGCGCAGGGCACAGCAGTGAACAGGCTACCGCCACAGCTGCAATCGCAAGCCTCATTTCGCTATCGCGAACAACATACATAACAAACTATATCGCAGACTCGCCATTTTTGCGTCAGTATCGTGCCTCGCAACAGGTTGCTGTTGATCCAGGTCAAGGGCCTGGCGCAGCGTTCGAGCTGACCCTGTTGCGCAGGAACCCAGCGAGCAACACCCCGCCGACGAGCAGCGCATAAACAGCCCACGGCACCCAGGGGGATGCCGCGATCCAGGCTTCCAGCAGCGGCTCGTTGACCAGCATGACAGCTGCGGTCCAAGCCAAGACACCGGCACCGACATAGGTGATCACCGGGTAGCGGTCCACCAAACGCAGAATCAGCGAGCTGCCCCACACCATGATCGGAACGCTAATCAACAACCCCACAAGTACCAGCAGGAAGCTACCCTGTGCTGCGCCGGCCACGCCCAGCACATTGTCCAGACCCATGATCGTGTCGGCGATGACGATCGTGCGGATAGCGGCCCCGAATCCGCTGATCTTGAAGTGCGCGCCGGTTTGGCTTCCGCGCTCATCGCCTGACGCGAGCAGGTTGTACGCGATCCAAACCAGCACCAACCCGCCGGCAGCTTGCAGCCCGGGGACCTTCAGCAGCGCGACCACCGCCAAGCTTGTCACGGCCCGCACCAAAATGGCACCCAGGGTGCCCCACAGGATCGCCTTGCGGCGCAGCTCGGGAGACAACTTGCGCGCGGCGAGCGCTATGACAATGGCATTGTCCCCGGCCAGCACCAGGTCAATGACGACGATCGCGAAGAGCGCGGAGAGCAACTGCGCGGCGGACAAATCCATTTGTGGCCTTCGAGCGCGGCTCAGCGCAACTCGTCGTGTCGCTGTTGCGCCCGAGCAGCCGCTCGCCTATCCCTTGAGACGGTTGATGCGGATCACCTCGGGGTGGCGCCTGAGGCCGCGCATGATCTGTGCGAGATGCAGGCGGTTGTTGACCTGCAACGTGAAGTGGATGTCGGTGTACACGCTGGAATCCCCCGGTTCCAGGCTCACATTCTCGATGTTCGAACCGTTCTCTGCGATCTCCGCTGCAACCTTGGCGAGCACCCCGGTCTGGTTGGACACGGCGAGCTTGATGTTCACCGAGAACAGCTTCTTGGTGTCGGGGGCCCACTCCACGTCCAGCCACTTGTCGGGGTCTTTGCGCGTCTTGGCCACAACCGGGCAGTCATGCGTATGAATGATCATGCCGCGGCCGGTCTTGATGAACCCGATGATCGGATCACCGGGAATGGGATGGCAGCACTTGGCGAACTGCAACGCCATGCCCTCGGAACCACGGATGACCACCGGTCCTGATATCCCCGGCTGCTTCGACTCGGCGCCTGCGGGCATCAGCTTGCGAGCGATGACGATGGCCAACTGCTTGCCCAACCCGATCTCGGCCAGCACCTCCTGGCGGGTGGTTGCGCTCAACTCCTTCAACAAGCGCTCCCAGTCGGCCTCAGTGATGCTGCGCGGGCTCGCGCCGAGCGCGTTCAGCGCTTGTCCGAGCAGACGCTCTCCCAGGTGCGCCGACTCCTCGTACTGCATGGTTTTGAGGAAATGTCGGATGTGGTGGCGCGCCTTGGCACTCACCACATAATTGAGCCACGAGGGGTTGGGCTTGGCATGGGCGGCGGTGATGATTTCCACCCGGTCGCCGTTCTTGAGCTCCGAGCGCAGTGGCACCAGCTCGTAGTTGATCTTGGCGGCCACGCAGCGGTTGCCGATGTCGGTGTGCACGGCGTAGGCGAAGTCGACGCAGGTGGCCCCGTGCGGCAGCGCCATGATTTTGCCTTTGGGGGTGAACACGTAGACCTCGTCGGGGAACAGATCCACCTTGAGGTGCTCGAGAAACTCCACCGAGTCCACCCCCTCGGACTGCATCTCGAGCAGGCTCTGCAACCACTGGTGCGTCTTTCTCTGCAGCTCGGATAGCTGTGCATCGGTGCTCTTGTACAGCCAGTGGGAAGCCACACCGGCCTCAGCGATCCTGTGCATTTCCTGCGTGCGGATCTGGATCTCGAGCGGCGTGCCGAAGGGGCCAAACAGCGTGGTGTGCAGCGACTGATAACCGTTGCCCTTGGGAATGGCCACGTAGTCCTTGAACTTGCCTGGGATCGGCTTGTACAGGCTGTGCAGGGCACCCAGGGCCAGGTAGCACGCCGGCGGGTCGCGCACGATCACTCGAAACGCGTAGATATCGTGCACCTTGGAAAAGGACAGGTTCTTGTCCTGCATTTTTTTGTAAATGCTGTACAGGTTCTTCTCGCGTCCGGTGACCAGCGCGTCGATGCGACTGTCGGCGAGGCGCTGCCGGATGGCCTCAAGGATCTTGTCCACCACTTCGCGGCGGTTGCCGCGCTGGGCCTCGAGCGCCTTCTTCAGCACGCGGTAGCGATTGGGGTACAGGTTTTGGAACGCGAGTTCCTCTAGCTCCTGGTAGAGCGCGTTTAGGCCCAAGCGGTTGGCGATCGGGGCGTAGATCTCCAGGGTTTCGCGCGCGATGCGGGCCCGTGTCTTCGGGTGCATCACGTCGAGGGTGCGCATGTTGTGCAGGCGGTCGGCCAATTTGATCAGGATCACGCGCACGTCGCGCGCCATGGCGAGGAACATCTTGCGGAAGTTCTCCGCCTGGGCCTGCTCCTGGCTCTCAAACTCGATCTTGTCCAGTTTGGACACGCCATCGACGAGCTCGGCCACCATTTTGCCGAACTTGTCGCTGATCTCGGTCTTGGTGACCGCTGTGTCTTCCATGACATCGTGCAGCAGCGCTGCGGTGAGCGCCGGGCAATCCAAGTGCCACTGAGTCAAGATCTTGGCGACCTCGACCGGGTGGGAGATGAAAGGTTCGCCGGAGCGGCGGAACTGACCCTCGTGAGCGGCCTCCGAGAACTCATAGGCCGACTGAATCTGACGCACATCCTCCGGCTTGAGATAGCTCGATGCGTCGCGTAGCAGTAGTTGGGCCTCTGACATCTTCGACTCGTGGCTACCGCGAAGAGACCCGCTAGTACCAGGTGTTGTTGAAGTTGGGCTGGCGCTCAGTTCGAGGCTGTTGCGCGGAAGGTCAACCGATATACTGTAGATGGGTCAGGCTTGCCCCTTGTTCAAGATCTCCTGGCCGACTTTGCCGGCGGCGACCTCGCGCAGAGCGATGACGGTGGGTTTGTCCTTATTGCCCTCGACCATGGGGGACGCGCCTTGGGACAGCTGGCGCGCGCGGTAGGTGGCTGCAAGCGTGAGAACGAAGCGATTGGGGATCAGCTTCAGGCAGTCGTCCACGGTGATGCGTGCCATGATGTCCTCGCGAGAGAGGGCTTCGTTACTTCAACCGGTTGATGAGGTCGCGGTAGCGCTCAAGCTGAGCTGCCATCCGCAGCCGCTGGGCCCTCACGATGCTCACTAGGTCGGCCACTGCGACGTCGAAAGTGCGATTGATAATAACATAGTCGAACTCCCCCACATGGGCGAGCTCTTCCCGAGCGGCACGTAACCGCCGCTCGATTATTTCTGGAGCGTCCTGACCGCGTTCCTCAAGGCGGCTGCGTAGAGCCTCCGGCGACGGTGGCAAGATAAACACGCCCACAGCGTTGGGGATCAGCCTTCTCACTTGAGCGGCACCCTGCCAGTCGATTTCGAGCAGGATATCCTTGCCTTCCGCGCGACGCGCGTTGATCCATGCCTGGGACGTGGCGTAAAGATTGCCATGGACCTCGGCGCTTTCCAGAAACTCGCCCCGACGCGCCATGGCCAGGAACTGCTCGTGCGAGACGAAGTGGTAGCTGAGCCCGTCGCGCTCGCCCGGACGCGGCGCACGGGTGGTGTAGGAGATTGACAATTCGACGTCGGGCTCCCGTTCGAGCAGCGCGTTAACGAGGCTCGTCTTGCCGGCGCCCGAGGGGGCACAGATGATGAAGAAACTGCCTGCGGTCATCGGTGAAATTATCGGCGCGCGGCCGCTTCTCTACAGCCTTTCCTCATTCAATGTTCTGCACCTGCTCTCGCATCTGCTCGATCAGCACCTTCAACTCGACCGACGCCTGAGACACGTCGATGTCAACCGACTTGGAGCCTAGCGTGTTGGCCTCACGGTTGAGTTCCTGCATCAGAAAGTCCAAGCGCTTGCCGGCAACCCCGCCGCGAGCGAGTATCCTGCGCGTTTCGGCCAAATGGGCGATCAACCGCGACAGTTCCTCTTCGACGTCCACCTTGGAGGCGTACATGACCAGTTCCTGTCGCAGCCGGTCCTCGTCTAGCGCGGCGGCCACGTCCTCGAGCGCGTCCTTCACGCGCGCTGCCAGGCGCTCCTGATAGGCAGCCACCAGCTGAGGGATGCGCGGCTTGACCTTCTCGACCCAGGCCTCAATCAGTGCCACGCGATCAAGCAGCAGCGCCTTAAGCTTCTCCCCCTCGCGCGCGCGTGCCGCGCTGAACTCCTCGAGTGCACGCTCCATCAGCGTCTGGGTTTGCTCGCGCAGCTGTTCAAGCGACAGCGCCTCGGCCTCGATCATGCCAGGCCAGCGCACCACATCGCTCACCGTCAGGCCGGGCGCACCGGGAAGCCGTGTGCGAACACTGCGCTCGAGCTCGACCAGCTGTTCGAGCAGTGGGCTGTTGAGCTGCAGCGAGACCTCGCTCGAGGGTGTTTTCTGAAAACCCAATCGGCATTCCACTTTACCGCGCGTGAGGCGTGCCACCACCAACTCGCGCATGCCCGGTTCGAACGATCGAAACTCGTCGGGTAAGCGGAACTGAACATCCAAGTAGCGATGGTTGACCGAGCGGATTTCCATGCTGAGCGTGCCGAGCCCAAGCTCTTCGGACACCGCAGCGTAGCCGGTCATGCTGTAGATCATCCACGCTCCTATACAATGCGAAGCCTGGACCGAAGATAGCACAGAATCGCAACCCCGCTCGCCAGCGCACTGAACGCGCTACCGCCATGCGTCCCAGTAACAGAAGACCCGATGAACTGAGGCCAGTGCGGATCAGCCGCGGCTACACGCGGCACGCCGAAGGCTCGGTGCTGATCGAGTTTGGCGACACGCGGGTGCTGTGCACCGCAAGTGTCGAAGAGCGGGTACCGCCGTTTCTGAAGGGACAGGCGAGCGGCTGGGTCACAGCCGAGTATGGCATGCTGCCGCGCGCCACCAACACCCGCACCCAACGCGAGGCAGCCACCGGCAAGGTGTCTGGCCGCACTCAGGAGATACAGCGTCTGATCGGCCGCAGCCTGCGCGCGGTGACGCAGCTTGCCGCCTTGGGGGAGCGCACCATCCAGATCGACTGCGACGTGATCCAAGCCGACGGCGGCACCCGCACCGCAAGCATCACCGGCGCGTTCGTTGCCTTGTACGACGCGGTTCGCACGCTCGCGGAGCGAGAGGCGATGGCAACCTGGCCGCTTGACCAGTTCGTTGCTGCCGTCTCCGTAGGCATTTTCGAGGGGGTGCCGATACTCGACCTCGATTACGCAGAAGACTCGCGCTGCGAGACCGACATGAACCTAGTCATGACCGAGGACGGCGCGCTGGTCGAAGTCCAAGGCACGGCCGAGGGCACACCCTTTACCCGCGTGCAGCTGGCCGCGATGATCGACCTTGCCGGCAGCGGGATCCAGCGGCTCATCGCGGCGCAGCGCAGCGCGCTCGGTCTGACATGAAGCGCCTGGTATTGGCGAGCAGCAACGAGGGCAAGATCCGCGAGATTCGCAGGATCTTGGCGCCGCTCGGGTTAGAGCTGATCCCGCAGGCCCACTTCGGTATTGCTGAGGCAGGGGAGCCGCACGCGACGTTCATCGAGAATGCCTTGGCCAAGGTCCGTCACGCCAGCGCGCTGAGCGGGCTGGCGGCAATTGCAGACGACTCGGGCTTGTGCGTGGACGCGTTGGACGGAGCCCCGGGCGTTTACTCTGCACGTCTTGCCGGAGAACCCAAGTCCGACGAGCGCAACAACGACCGATTGCTGGAGTTGCTCACGCACACAGAAAACCGCACGGCGCACTATTACTGCGTGCTGGTGTTGTTGCGGCGTGCACACGATCCCCAGCCGCTGATTGCGGAAGGTGAATGGCACGGGGAGATCCTGCGCGAGCGGCGCGGCGCGGGGGGCTTCGGCTATGACCCTGTGTTTTTCGATCCGCGCCTTGGCAGAAGTGGCGCGCAGTTGCCGCTTGACGAGAAGAACTTAGTCAGCCATCGAGGCAAGGCGCTGCGCGCGTTAGTGGAAAAGCTAACCGGCGGGTGACGCGGCCAAGGTCGAACCAACTGCGCGCCAGAAACATTGCCTCATGCACCCGCCGCTTGTCTTCGTCCTGGCCTCCAGGACGTTGATCGGCGCAGCGCGCTGTGTGTCAAAATTGGAGCTGCGCTGCGCCTTCTGATTGACAACGTTTGAGATGCCCACTGCCCTGGTTGCCGTGCCTTCCACCGAGCCTGCGATCGCGATCGCTGCGTTGCCGCCGCTGTCGCTGTATGTGCACGTGCCTTGGTGCGTGCGCAAGTGTCCGTACTGCGACTTCAATTCGCACGAGGTGCACGGGCAGCTGCCCGAGGAGCGTTACGTACAGGCGCTGACAAGCGATCTGGAGCAGACGCTGCCGTCGGTCTGGGGAAGGCGCGTGCATACGGTGTTCTTCGGTGGCGGGACGCCGAGCTTGCTCTCGCCGCGCGCCCTAGAAGAGGTGCTGTCGAGCATTCGTGCGCGCGTACCGCTCGATCCCAACGCCGAGATCACGCTCGAAGCGAACCCTGGTACCTTCGAGGTGGACAAATTCGCCGAGTTCAGACGCCTGGGAATCAACCGGCTTTCCATCGGCGTGCAAAGCTTCAATGCACGGCACCTCAAAGCACTCGGCCGCATCCACGACGACCAGCAGGCACGCCGTGCGGTGGAGACCGCTCGGACCCACTTCGACAATGTGAACCTGGATTTGATGTACGCGTTGCCTGAGCAGGGCCTGATCGAGGCGGAGGCTGATGTCTGTGCCGCGGTCGAGTTCGCCCCACGGCACATCTCCGCGTACCAGCTCACCATCGAGCCCAACACCTACTTTCATCGTCATCGACCGCCGCTGCCCGACGACCAACTTGCCGCGGACATGCAGGACACGATCGAGGCCTTGCTTGCCGAACACGGATATGTTCACTACGAGACCTCAGCCTTCGCGCGCCCAGGCTATCAGTCGCGTCACAACGTCAACTACTGGCTGTTTGGCGATTACCTAGGAATCGGGGCCGGGGCGCACAGCAAAATCTCCTTTGCCGATCGCGTTGTGCGGCAGGTGCGCTGGAAGCATCCACGCGCCTACCTGGACCGGGTGTTAGACCAACCGATTCAGCACGAAAACTCTGTGACGAGCGACGAGCTTGCGTTCGAGTTCATGATGAACGCGTTACGGCTCACGCACGGCTTCCGCACGCGGCTATTCGAGGAGCGCACTGGGCTGTCGCTGCTCACGGTGCAGCGCGAACTCGATGAGGCCGAACGCCTGGGTTTTATCACCCGCAGCCATACCGACATACGCCCGACGGTGCGCGGACAGCGCTTCCTGAACGACCTGCTTGAGCTGTTCCTGCCCGACGCATCACAGCCGTAGGCGGTCCGCTCATGCCCTAGGAGCCCCAATGCAAACCAGCAGCAAGGACATCACCGCCGACTCGCAGGTGGCGCGTATCTTCGAATGGCGCCGCGGCTTCAACACGATCCACCTCATCGACGTGGGCATCCGCGCGGGACTGTTCAGGGCGCTCAGCGAGTCGCATCCGGCGACCGCCGCCGAGCTCGCGAGCAAGCTCGGCCTGCACACCCCATTTGTCGAAACGTGGTGCAAGACAGCCTACGGCATGGAATTGCTGGATGCCGATGACGGGTTGCGCTATCGGCTCGCCCCGTTCGTCGACAGCATCCTCGCTAACCCGAGTCATCCACGCTACCTTGGCGGTTACGTGAGACTGGGCACCGAGGTGGCGGCCGAAGATTTCAAACGTTGCGCGGCGGCCCTGCGCAGCGGCGAGCTGAAGCCGTTCCAGGGTCGTGGTGAAGATTTCGCGCAACTCATTGCCGAGTCCACCTGGGGACTGCAGGTCGTGACCGCAAAGAAGATACTGCCCGGCTTGGAGGGGCTTGGCGCGCGCCTCGAGGCGGGCGGCACGGTACTGGAAGTGGGCTGTGGTTCGGGGCAGCTACTGGTGGAGCTGGCGAAAGCTTTTCCACGTGCCAAGGTGGTGGGTGTGGACATCGACTACGACAGCCTGGCGCTGGCGCGAGCGCGCATAGAAAAAGCCGGCCTCGCCGGGCGGGCGCAAGCGCGCCAGGGCAGCGTCGGCGCCGTGCTCCCCCCGGCCAGCGCAGACGCGGTGGTGTTGGTAGAGGTGCTGCACGAGATTGCGCCCGAGATGCGCCCTGTGGTGATCAACGAATGCGCAGCCGTGCTCAGGCCCGGAGGCTGGATGCTGATCGTCGACGAGACCTACCCGTCGACTCTGGAGGAGCTACGCAAGCCCGAGTTTCGCTTTCCGTTGATGACCGGATTCGAAGAGATGGTCTGGGGCAACGTTTTGCCCACGCGCGAAGATCAAGAGCAGCTGCTGCGCGCCGCTGGCCTGTCAGGCCCCATCGATCGCTCGATCATCGGCGAAGGCTTCACTGTGCTCGCCACGCGAAGACCGTGAACGATCGACTCGCAATCGAAGATCGCTCGGCGCCCGGTTGCGCTTGGCTTGCTCTGCCCGCGTCCAGGTCGTTGGCCCCGATGTAGTGCCGGTTAGATTGCATAGCGCACTACGATGCGTGCTGCACGTCCTTTCTCGGCGCCCCAGTGCGCGAAGTTAGAGCACACTTCCTTGTTGCCGTCGCCGTGGGGACGTTCGAAGGGTGCTTCCAGGAATTTCGCCTTGCCGGCATCTTGACTGGCTTCGACGCGGCTCTCGGCCCACGGCTGCTGCGAATCCTCCGCCCGAGTGAACAGCTGGACTTCCGTAACCTGCGCGCCGGCCGGGACGACCGCGCACACTGAAACGCGCAGCGCGTCGGCTTCGGCGCAGGCATTGCGCTCGCCGGCAGAGGCCGCGGGGCGACCCTTACACGCTGGTAACTGCACCAGACCCTCGACGCCGTCAGCGCCGCGGCGTCGCTCCTCAGCCTGCTGCGCCGCGGCCTCGACGGTCCTCAGCGTGCCCAGACGCATTTGTTCCAGCTTCGCGGTGGCAGAAGCCAGGGTCGCCAGCTCTCGTTGCATCTCCTCGCGCAGTTGATGCGTTTCCTCGCGCTGCGTCTGATTGAGATACTCCGAGTAGGCGAAGCCGCCCACCGCCGAAGCAAGCATCATCGTCAACGTCCAAAGAAGCGAGCGCAGCCCCGACTTGGACGCGCGCCGCTCTCCGGACTCCTTGCGCCAGTGCACGAGCAATTGAAAAATCGCAGCACCAACCGTGGCGCTCGCGCCAATCACCGCCGCGACAACAGGTTCGGAAAAACCCACGCTTTAACCCCGCTCTGGTAGCAGGCGGTTTGCCTGATAATTCAAGGGATTGTATCGGCCTTCCCGGCGCCGCCTTGAGGCCTGCGCAGCGCCGCCTCACCAACCAAAAGCAAGTTCTGTGTCAGCGTGCACAGGCCGGTGCGGGACCCGTGCGTCGGAAAACTAGATCCCACACTTGGTGACCGAGACCAAGCCCGCGCCGCTCAAATTTGGTGAGCGGCCGAGAGTCGGGCCGGGGTGCAAACGCGCTTGCGCTGTTCTTGAGCAGCGCTTCGCTGCCAAGCACGCTCAGCATCTGCTCTGCGTAATCTTGCCAGTCGGTGGCAAGATGCAGGTAGCCGCCGGGTGCCAAACGCGAGGCCGCCAAGCGCACGAACGCCGGCTGTATCAGGCGACGCTTGTGGTGGCGCTTCTTGGGCCAGGGATCGGGAAAGAAGATGTGAATGCCAGCCAGGCATTCAGGAGCAATCATGTGCTCGATCACCTCCACTGCGTCATGCTGGATGACGCGCAGGTTGGTGAGTTGCTTGTGTTCGATCAAATTGAGCAAGCTGCCCACGCCAGGGGAGTGCACCTCGATCCCGAGATAGTTGCGGTGCGGATAAGCCTGGGCGATGGCGGCCGTCGTCTCGCCCATGCCGCAGCCGATCTCGAGGATGGTTTCGGCAGCGCGCCCGAACAGGGCGGCAGGATCGAGCACGTGCGGAGAGTAGGCCACCGCGTGCTGGCCTAGCAGTCGCGCGTAAGCACGCCTCTGGGCGTTGGACATGCGTCCCTGCCGCAGCACGTAGCTGCGGATCGAGCGACGTTCGGTGTGGCGATCCAAATGTGCGCTCAGCCGACAGGCGCTCCCGCGCCGGTCACTTGAACTTGTAGAACTGTTCGTTTAAGTACTGCGCGATGCTCTTCTGCTCGGCCTCGCTCAGCTTGACTTGTGCCGCATGCGTGCAGCGGGTGAGTTGCTCGTTGAGCGCCGCAAGCGACTTGACGTGCCGATCCGCTCGCGTGTAAACGTTGCTGTTGTGACACCCCGTGCAGTTGGCCTCATGCAGCTTCTTGCCGGCGGCGCTGTCCTGAGCGCAGGCCGGCCGCGCCAACAAGACGCCCGATAGCAAAATCGCAATGCGCACGATCTGTCTCATTGACCAGGCTGCCTCGAGTCGGGCTACACGCGTGCCGGAGTGCAGGGCTGCAAGCGGGCCAAAACCGGTGGCGCGACAGCTTGCCACATCGCTTCAGGATGCAGCATCCGCGCGAGCATCTCCAGGCTGTCGACGATGCGCGGACCCGGGCGACTGAAATAGGTATTGCCATCGGCCACAAAGGCGCGGCCGTCGCGGACCGCGCGCAAGCTGTGCAACCGCGCGTCGTCGGCCATCAGCGCCAGCTCCTGCAACGTCCGGTTCACTCCGAACCCGCAGCACGCGAGCACCACGGCATCGGGGTCGGCGCTGTGTATCTCTTCCCAAGTCACCCGCCGCGAAGGCTCACCCTTGCGTCCGATCGGGTCGACGCCGCCGGCGAGTTCTACCAGCTCGGGGTTCCAGTGTCCGCCGCAAAACGGCGGGTCGATCCATTCCATCAAAAAGCACTTCGGCCGGTTCGCGGCCTTCCCGACGAGCGAAACCACGGCGTCCACGCGCTGCTGCAGTTGCGCAATCAGCGTGAGCGCGCGCGCAGGTACTTGTGCCGCCCGTGCGATGAGCCCGATGCCTGCATAGATGTCGGCTAGCCGCGTGGGCTCGAGATTAATCAGGTGCGGGCGCACCGGGAGCGTAGCCGCAAAGGCCGCC
>Ga0187778_10002437_pt1 | contig 12682 bp, 13 predicted proteins | sample 1015_Q2_SP5_20_M_FD_132418 | JGI IMG/M metagenome (GOLD analysis project Ga0187778, IMG submission 132418) | Tropical peat soil microbial communities from peatlands in Department of Meta, Colombia - 1015_Q2_SP5_20_MG | ecosystem: Environmental > Terrestrial > Soil > Wetlands > Peat | place... | reverse complement strand
ATGCGCTCTCCGCTGGTTGCGTCAAACCTCGATCAGCTCGAAGTCCTCTTTGCGCGCACCGCACTCGGGGCATACCCAGTTCACGGGCACATCGTCCCACTTGGTTCCCGGCGGAATGCCCTCTTCTGGCAAGCCCGCGGCCTCATCGTATATGAAGCCGCAGATAAGGCACATGTAGGTCTTGTACACACGCGCTTCGTGCATGGCGTGGCGCAGTTGTCTCGTGGACTGGAGTAAGATTCAAATTCTAATCGAATCGCCTTGCCACCGACATTCCTCCTCTTAGCTGATCTGGCGAACCCGCCGCACACCGATGTCCCAATCGCCTCCCATCGTACTCACCTTCGCTGCGGCCGACCCGAGCGGGGGTGCTGGCCTGCAGGCGGACATCCTCACGCTCTCGAGCATGGGCTGTCACGCGCTGTCGGTGGTCACCGCCGTGACGGTCCAGGACACCGTTGGAGTGGAGGATGTGCTGGCGATGGATGCCGAGTGGGTGGCAGACCAGGCGCGTTGCGTATTGGAAGACATGCCCGTGTCAGTGTTCAAGATCGGACTGCTGGGCAGCGTGGAGGTGATCGCTGCGATCGCCGAGGTAGTTTCGGACTACCCCGAAGTGCCGCTCGTGCTCGACCCGGTGCTCAGCTCCGGGCGGGGCGATGAACTTGCCACCGACGAGATGGTGGCGGCGTTGCGCGAGTTGCTCATTCCGCAGACAACGCTGATTACGCCGAATAGCCTGGAGGCGCGCCGCCTCGCCATCGAGGACGGCGCGGACAGCGACGATGTCCCTTTGCACGAGTGCGCACGCCGCATCCTGGCACTGGGCTGCGAGTACGTGCTCATCACCGGCACCCACGAGAACACGGCGCAGGTGGTGAACGTTCTTTACTCCGGCGAGGGGGTGGTGCGGTCGGACAACTGGAAGCGCTTGGCCGGCACCTATCACGGGTCAGGCTGCACGCTCGCCTCCGCGATTGCCGCCACGGTTGCCAACGGCCTGCCTATCTCGGAGGCAGTGCGCGATGCGCAAGAATACACGTGGCAGGCGCTCAGTTCCGGGTATCGGCCGGGCATGGGCCAGCACGTCCCCGACCGCCTGTTCTGGGCACGCGAGGAAAATGTGGAGGATGAGAAACAGCCCGATTAGTGGGTTGTACGCGGTCACGCCAGAGACTTCGGATGACGATTGGCTGGGTGCGCGAGTCGCTGCGGTGCTAGCGGGCGGCGCGCGCGTGCTGCAGTACCGAAGCAAGTGCGCAGATGCGCGGGCGCGTCGACGCCAGGCCGATCGCTTGCTCGGATTGTGCCGGGCCCACCGCGCCCTTCTCATCATCAACGACGATGTGGATCTGGCGCGCGAACTGGGTGCCGACGGCGTGCATCTGGGACGCGAAGACCTGCTGCCGGCCGCCGCGCGCGCCGCGCTGGGAGACCAAGCACTCGTGGGCGTGTCCTGCTACGACAGCCTGGGGCGCGCCCGCGCGGCGCAGGCGCAGGGAGCCGACTACGTCGCATTCGGGAGCTTCTTCGCCTCGGCGGTCAAACCGCAGGCGGTGCGGGCGCCGCTCGAGCTGCTGCGCAGTGCACGCGGTGTTCTCGCTCTGCCGCTTGTCGCCATCGGCGGCATTACCGCCCAGAACGGGCAGGCGTTGATCGAGGCAGGCGCGGACGCCCTGGCGGTGATCTCGGCGCTCTTCGAAGTCCCCGACAGCGCCGCCGCCGCACAGGCGCTGGTTGCTTTGTTCGCGCCACGCAACCCACCTTCCAGCCCGGAGCCGGACGCATGAGCTCGCGCAATCAAATGCTGTTCGAACTGTCCCAGCGTGTCATTCCCGCTGGTGTCAACTCACCGGTGCGGGCGTTCAAGTCGGTGGGCGGCACGCCGGTTTTTTTCCAGCGGGCTCTTGGTGCGCGAGCCTGGGATGTCGACGGCAAGGAATATATCGACTATGTCGGCTCATGGGGCCCGCTGGTGCTGGGTCACGCGCACCCAGACGTGGTCGCCGCCGTGCGCGAGGCGGCGGCCAAGGGTCTGAGCTTCGGTGCGCCCACCGAGGCCGAGTACGAAATGGCCGCCCTGCTGTGCAGGCTGGTGCCGTCGCTGGAACTGGTCCGCCTGGTGAGCTCCGGTACCGAGGCGACGATGAGCGCAATCCGGCTCGCGCGCGGCTTCACGCGGCGCGACAAGATCGTCAAGTTCGAGGGCTGCTACCACGGCCACGCGGATGCGTTGCTGGTGAAGGCCGGTTCCGGTGCGCTCACCTTCGGTCAGCCGAGCTCAGCGGGGGTGCCCCCCGAGGTCGTGGCGCACACTCTGGTATTGGACTTCAATGACATCGAGGCGGTTGCGCGCGCCTTCGAACGAAATGGCGCAGACATCGCTGCGGTTATCGTCGAGCCGGTGGCTGGCAACATGAACCTGGTTTTGCCGCGCCAAGGCTTCCTCGAGGGGCTGCGGGAGCTGTGCACGCGCTACGGTGCGGTGTTGATCTTCGACGAGGTGATGACCGGTTTTCGGGTCGGGCCCCAGGGCGCGCAGGGCCTGTATGGGATTCGTCCGGATCTAACCACTTTGGGCAAAGTGGTGGGCGGCGGGATGCCGCTCGGCGCCTTCGGCGGCCGGCGCGAAATCGTGGAGTGCATCGCGCCGCTCGGCCCGGTGTATCAGGCGGGGACGCTGTCTGGAAATCCCGTTGCGGTCGCCGCTGGCAGAGCCACGCTCAAGTTGATTCAGGCACCCGGCTTCTTCGAGCAACTCGCACTGCGCACCGCGAGTCTCGCCGAAGGTCTGTGGCGCTGCGCGCGCGCCGCCAAAGTGGAGTTCTCGGCTCAATCCGTGGGCGGGATGTTCGGCTTGTACTTCGCGCCCAACCCGCCGCAGTCCTACGCAGAGGTTATGGCCTGCGATCGGGAGGCGTTCGGTCGCTTTTTCCACGCCATGCTGGATGAAGGCGTCTATCTCGCCCCATCGGCCTTCGAAGCCGGCTTTGTCTCCGCCGCACACAGCGCGGCAGACATCGAGCAAACGCTGGGCGCCGCGCAGCGCGTGTTCACGCGCATCGCACTGCGCGGCTGAACACGTCGAGTTATCTGAGTCCCGAAATATACTCGGCTAACGCCGCCATATCCTTGTCGCTGAGCCGACCAGCGATCGTGCGCATCACGGCGTTGGAATCGTTGTCCCGGCCACCGCTGCGAAAGGATTGGAGCTGAGACAGCGTGTATTCGCCGTGCTGCCCCGCGAGCCTCGGATACTGCGCTGGAACGCCAGCGCCGTTTGGCGAATGGCAACCGGAGCACGCTGGCACCCCCACATCGCTGTTTCCCCCGCGATAGAGCCTTTGCCCAGCGGCTACCAACGGGCGATCCTTGGCGGTGCCGGGGGTTGGTTTCTGCGTGGCGAAATAGGCGGCCAGATTGCGCAGGTCATCGTCGGAGAGGTTGACCACCATTGCGCCCATCACCGCGTTCTTGCGCCGCCCAGCCTTGTAGTCGCTCAGCTGCTTGTACAGATAGCTCGAATGCTGACCCGCGAGGCTCGGGTTGGCCGTGATCGGGCTGTTGCCGTCCGCCCCGTGGCAGGCTGCGCAGACACGCTCCGCAATCGGCTGGCCCTTGGCCGCGTCGCCTCCCGCCCTCGCCGCGGCGTGTCCCAGCGCAGGCAGGATCGCGGTGAGGACCAGCAGCCAGCTGCTTGCTCGCACATGCTTCATCTTGGCTCCTGTATGCTTGTGCGCGGAGTGTGCACTTGTGAGTCCCCGCACGGCCAGGACTCGCAACAAAACGAAGCGCGCATTCTAGCCTATCTGACCTTCGAGTTACGCCGTTGCGTGCGCCTGGGTTCCAATCGGCAGCGTTTGTGTTGAGCGTGGCTGAGCTCAGCCAGCTTCCGCCCGACCGCGGCTTCGAGGTGGCCGTGGCCGGGCGCTCGAATGCGGGCAAGTCCAGTGCCATCAATGCGATCTGCGCGCGGCGCAAGCTCGCCTTCGTGAGCCGCATCCCAGGGCGCACTCAAGTGATGAACTTCTTCGATCTCGGCCACATGAGACATCTCGTCGACTTGCCCGGCTACGGGTATGCGAAGGTGCCCGCCGCCGTGAAGGCGCATTGGGAGGGGTTGCTGAAGGTGTACTTGCGCACGCGGCACGCGCTGCGCGCATTGCTGCTCGTGATGGATGCACGCCATCCTCTGACGGCACTGGACCGGCGCATGCTGGACTGGTTCGCCGTCACCGGGCGCCCGGTGCACGTCTTATTGACCAAGGCCGACAAGCTGTCGCGTCAGGGCGCGAGGCGACAGCTGATCGAAACTGAAGTCGCACTCGCGCAGCTGTACCCGGCCTCGAGCGTTCAGCTGTTCTCCAGCGTAACGTCCATCGGGGTTGCGCAGGCGCGCGAGGTTTTGTCGCGCCTGCTCGAGATCAGTGAGCCGGCTGCAGACCCGCAGAGCGATCAGCCGGTCGGGGTGCCGCGTCCAACGGGGTAGAATCGTGCCTCAGGTTGAGGCACAAGCGGGAACCAAAAGAAAACCCCCGGTTAAAGGGGATAAAACCGGGGGTCAAGCCTCAATTGGGATTAAGGCACCCGCTCAGGGAGGTGAAGCGGGAGACGAAACCGTCTGTACATTGGACGACCGAGCAGCGCGGAAGTTCCGCGCTGCAGCGGAACGCGGCGCCGAAAGATTTTGCTGAGGCGCAGCAGTGAGTTGCCTTCGTAGGGTAGGCTGGCCGCCTGGACCCGATACGCGAACATGGACATTCTTGGACAGTATCCGCAGCGGCGGATGCGGCGGCTGCGCCGCGATGAGTTCTCGCGCCGGCTCGCCCGAGAGAACCGACTCACTACCGACGATCTCATCTACCCGGTGTTCGTGACCGAGGGGCGGGACCTGGCGCAGCCCGTTGCCTCGATGCCCGGCGTGGAGCGCCTCAGTCTGGACCGCCTGCTCTGGCTCGCAGAGGAGTGCCTCAAGCTGCGCATTCCGGTGCTGGCGCTGTTCCCTGCCATCGAAGCGCGGTTGAAGACCGCTGACGGCAGGGAGGCGGCCAACCCCGACGGCCTCATTCCGCGGATCACGCAGGCGCTCAAACAGCGCTTTCCGGAGCTCGGCGTGATGACCGATGTCGCACTGGACCCTTACACGAGCCACGGTCAAGACGGGGTGATCGACGGCTCCGGATACATCCTCAACGACGAGACCATCGCAGTTCTGGAGCGGCAGGCGCTCACGCAGGCGCGCGCGGGAGTCGATATCGTCGCGCCCTCCGACATGATGGACGGGCGGGTGGGGGCGCTGCGGCGCGCGCTTGACGCGGCCGGCTACATTCACACCCGCATCATGGCCTACTCGGCCAAGTATGCATCGGGGTTCTACGGACCGTTCCGCGACGCGGTCGGTTCGGCTGCAAATCTGGGCACAGGCAACAAGTACACCTATCAGATGGATCCGGCCAACGGCAACGAGGCCTTGTGGGAAGTGGGACTAGACTTGGCCGAGGGCGCCGACATGGTCATGGTGAAGCCCGGGATGCCCTACCTCGATATTCTCAGACGCGTGAAGGATCAGTTCAAAGCGCCAACCTACGTGTATCAAGTGAGCGGGGAGTACGCGATGCTCAAAGCCGCGTTCGCCAATGGCTGGCTCGAGGAACGCGTCTGCGTGCTCGAAGCGCTGCTCGCCTTCAAGCGCGCGGGCGCGGACGGGATTCTCACCTATTTCGCGCTGCAGGCGGCGCGGTGGTTGCGCGAGGCGTGAGTCGCAGGCGCTGCGCCGATCGCAGTCGCCAAGACACCCGTTTACTGCCTGGCGCCTGCCAGCAGCGACTCGACTGAGTGGATCGGCGCGCGCTCGAGCGGCCGACCATCCGAGCTCACCCGCAGCGCCTGGTGTCGGTGGCGCGTAGCAAGGACGGTGATGCAGTAGTCGGCATCGCCCGTGCTGGTCAAAAAAATCGGCACCAGCGCGCTCACATCACCTGACCAGACCCGCGTTTCGCGGGTGCGAAATGGAATCTTTCGATTCAAAAGAAACACCTCCAACTCTTTTACGTCATCGGTGTACAGGTGGAGGTGGATCTCGGCGTGGCGCCCGGCGCTGCCCGAGAGCACCGGGCCGGTGAGGTGAGGGTTGAACGGCTCAAGCAGGCGCATCATCTCGAGCGCAAGCCGACGCAGCCGCTTGAGGTGCTCGGGATGCTCGTCGGCTTGGTACAGCGCTTGATAGGCACGCAGCGCGTCCTCGATCTCCAGATTGGTCGGCAAATTGCGCGAATCGGGAGCGCCGACTTGACGAGCGGCTTTGCGCTTCGCGAGACGGTAGTCGCGCACGCCGTCCACGGCGATCATGCGTGCCGCCAATTGCGCGATGCGCACACGCATCTGCGCGCGATGTGCAGGGTTGTCTTTGCCCACGGCGGTTGAGTCAGTCAGTAGATCTCGTTTTTGATGTCTTCGGGACGGCGCGGCTCGGCCTGCAACTCGGCGCCGGTTGAAGATTCCTCCTCCGGCGGAAGGTTCTCCTGGTAGAAGTACTCGACCAGCGTGTTTTTCGAGCTCGGGTCGCGTAGTCCGGTCTCCGGGTTGATGCGCGCCGCAACCACGCCCTCGGGCACCGCCGGGGACTCCTCTGGCAGGCTCTTCAGCACCGCTCCGATGAACGAGATCCAGATCGGCAGCGCTGCGACCGCACCCGTTTCACTGGGTCCAAGCGAGTGCGGCAGATCGAACCCCACCCACACCACGCAAGTCAGGTTGCGCTGAAATCCCGCGAACCACGCGTCCATCTGATCGTTCGTCGTTCCGGTCTTGCCGGCCAGGTCGGTGCGGCCCAGCGACATGGCCCGCGCGCCGGTCCCGCCCCGAATGACATCCTGCATGATGTTGTACATCACGAAGGCATTGCGACTGTCAATGCTGCGCTGCGCCCCCTCGCCCGCGCGCACCGGCGCGGCCTTTGCCAGCATCCGGCCGCTCGCGTCCTCAACGCGGGTGATGAAGTACGGCGCTACCTTGTAGCCGCCGTTGGCGAACACCGAGTATCCCGTGGCCATTTCAAGCGGTGTGACCGACCCTGCCCCCAGTGCCATCGTCAAGTAGGGCGGGTGCTGTTTGGGATCGAAGCCGAAGCGACTGATGTAGTCCTGGGCATATTGCGGCGTGATCGCCTGGAGGATGCGGATCGAGACCAGGTTCTTCGATTTAGTGAGCGCGGTGCGCAGGCGAATTGGCCCGTCGAAGGTCGCGTCGAAGTTCCTGGGCTCCCAGGGCACCGAGCCGGTCTCTGCCGCGTCGATCACCAGGGGCGCATCGTTAATGATGGTGGCCGCGGTGAAGCCCTTTTCTAAAGCTGCCGAATAAATAAAGGGCTTGAAGCTTGACCCCGGTTGACGCAGCGCCTGGGTCGCGTGATTGAATTTGTTCCGATAGAAGTCGAACCCTCCCACCAGCGCGCGCACCGCGCCGTCGTTGGGGTCCATGGCGACCAGCGCGGCTTCCACCTGCGGCAGCTGTACGATCTGCCACTTGCCTGCTTCGTCCGGCTGCACGCGAATCAGCGCGCCGCGCCGGATCTTGCGGTTGTTCGGCGCTTTCGCACCGATCATGCCCAGGGCAAACTTGAGTCCGTCGCCAGCGATTTGGATCGTTTCGCCGCCCTTGCGGTAGACTTTGACCGCCTTGGCGTCTGCATCGAGCACGAGCGCGGGATAGATGTCGTCGGTTTCGCTCTGCTCTTGGAGAGCATCCTCGAGCGCGTCCTCGGAGACGTTCTGCGGTAGATTGAAATAGCCCTCGGCGCCGCGGTAGCCATGTCGCCTGTCGTACTCCATCACGCCTTTGCGCACCGCGGCGTAGGCAGCGTCCTGCTGCGCCTTGGACAGCGTTGTGTAGACTTTAAAACCACGCGTGTAGGCCTCGTCCTGGTAGCGCTCGTACATCGATTGGCGCACCATCTCCGAGAAGTAATCGGCCCGCGTCGAGAAAGCTGGCTGATCTCGGACCACCACCATCGGCTTGTGGCTGGCTTCTTCGAACTGAGCCGGTTTGATGAAGTCCAGATCGCGCATGCGACGCAGCACGTACAGCTGTCGATCCTTAGCACGTTGCAGATTAACGACAGGGTTGTAGCGTGACGGTGCTTTGGGCAGACCGGCTAGCATCGCGATCTCGCCCAGATTCAAGTCGCGGAGATTTCTTCCGAAATAAACCTGAGCGGCCGACGCAAAGCCATAGGCGCGCTGGCCGAGATAGATCTGGTTGATGTAGATCTCCAGGATCTGATCCTTGGTCAGGCTGCGCTCGATCTTGAAGGCGAGCAGCGCCTCGTTGAATTTGCGGGTGAGAGTCTTTTCCTTGGTTAGGAAGAAGTTACGCGCGACCTGCATGGTGATGGTTGAGGCGCCCTGCCTGGCGCTGCCGGCGGTGAAATTGTGCAGCACCGCGCGCAGCACGCCGATGTAGTCGACCCCGCCGTGCTCGTAGAAACGCTCGTCCTCAGCGGCCAGGATCGCTTCTTTCAGCGCTTCGGGCACTTCGCCGATTTTGACGACGGCGCGCCGCTCTTCGCCGAATTCGCCGATCAGCACGCCCTCGGTGCTGTAGATGCGCAGCGGAATCTTGGGCTTATATTCGGTGAGCGCGTCGAGCGAGGGCAGCGTCGGGTAGACGATGGCTGCGGCGTAACCGACCAGCAGCAGCACCGCAACGAGCACGGTTCCCAACGCGAACAGGGGATAAATCCACCAACGTTTGGGCATCAAAGTTGCTTTGGCGGGACCGCTCTAAGAGGACGGCACATTATAGGGCCGCTCGGGGCTCGCCGAAATCTGTCCGAGAATTAGCTTTACTTGTTTTGGGGTTGTTGCTAGGCTTTAATGTAAATTGTGGGTATCTTTGCTAACCAGTCTATGCTCAAGGGAAAATTTCAGTTTAGCGGCGATTGGCTCACGGACCTGTTCAAGGCGAAGACGCCTCCTTTGATCGGTGTGGACATCAGCTCGTCCTCGGTCAAGATGGTCGAGCTGGGCGACGGCGGAAAGGGTCGTATCCGCCTGGAGCGCTATGCGATCGAGCCGCTCGCAAAAGACGCCGTGGTCGACGGCAACATCATGAATCTCGAGGCGGTGGGCGATTCCATGGTGCGCGGTTGGAAGCGCATGGGCTCGCGCATCAAGAACGTGGCGATGGCGCTGCCCTCGGCCCAGGTGATTACCAAGAAAATCACCGTTCCCGCTGGCTTGAGCGAAGACGATCTCGAGACCCAAGTCGAGACCGAGGCCAACCAGTACATCCCCTTCGCACTGGAGGAGGTGAGGCTCGACTTTCAGATCCTGGGCCCGGCCCCGAACAGCGCCGAGGACGTGGAGGTGCTGATCGCCGCCTCGCGCAAAGAGAAGGTCGAGGACCGCGTCGCGGTGGCCGAGTTGAGTGGCCTCAAGGCTACGGTCATGGACATCGACGCGTTCGCCGCGCAGACCGCCTTCGAGCTGATGGAGGCGCAGCTGCCCGACGGCGGGCGCGATCAGGTGATCGCGCTGGTGGACGTGGGCGCATCGCTGATGAACATCAACGTGCTGCGCAACAATCAGTCCGTGTACATGCGCGAGCAGCCCTTCGGCGGCAACCAACTCACCCAGGAGATCCAGCGCCACTACAACCTGTCTCCGGAAGAGGCCGAGGCCGCCAAGCGCAACGGCGGGCTGCCCGACACCTTTGAAGCCGAGGTGCTCAACCCGTTCATGGAGACGCTCGCGCTCGAGGTGACGCGCGCGCTGCAGTTCTTCTTCACTTCCACCCAGTTTAGTCAGGTCAATCACATCTTCCTCTCGGGCGGCTGCGCCACGATTCCGGGACTCGACCAGGTCGTGGCCAAGCGCGCGGAGGTCAACACGTTGGTCGCCAACCCGTTCGCCAACATGGGCGTGGCACCCAAGATCAAGCAGCGACAACTGGCCCAGGACGCCCCCGCATTGGTGGTCGCGACCGGGCTCGCCATGCGGAGGTTTGACGCATGATCCCAATCAATCTGTTGCCGCATCGCCAAGCGCGGCGCAAGGCACAGCAACACCAGTTCCTGATCCTGGCCGGCGGGGCACTGGGCGTGGGTGTGGCCCTGGTCGTGCTGGTACACGGGCTGCTCGCCGAGCGCATCGAAACGCAGAACTCGCGCAACCGATACCTCGACACCGAAATCGCCAAGCTCGACAAACAGATCGATGAGATCAAGAAACTCAAGGAACCGACCACTTCGCTGCTCGCGCGCAAGCGCGTGGTCGAGTCGCTGCAGGCGAACCGCACCGAGACCGTGCGACTGCTCGACCAGCTGGTGCGTCAGCTGCCCGACGGGCTGTACCTGAAACAGGTCAAGCAAAACGGTGAGATCGTGAACGTGCAGGGGTATGCGACGTCCAACGCACGCGTGTCAACACTCATGCGCAACTTCGAGGCTTCGCCGTGGCTCGAGCAGCCCAAGCTGATCGAGATCAAGGCGGTCAAGCTCAACAACGCCAACCTCAATGAGTTCAACCTCGACGTCAAAGTGACGCGGCAAAAGGAAGAGACCGCGCCCGACCAGAAGAAGCCCGGCGCCGCACCGCAACCGCCTAAGCAGGGGTAGGCCGCATGACCCTAGACGAACTCAGACGACTTAATCCACGGGAGATCGGCAGCTGGCCTGCGCTGCCGAAGCTCGGTGTGCTCGTGTTGCTGCTGGTGTTGATTCTGGCAGGCGGCTTCTTTCTCGACTGGTCCAATCAATGGGACGAGTGGAAGAGCGCGCGGGCCAAGGAAGACACGCTGCGCGATCAGTTCATGGACAAGAAGAAGCAGGCGATCAATCTGGACGCCTACCGCAAGCAGCTCGCCGACATCGAACAGTCGTTTGGCGCCATGCTCAAGCAGCTCCCCAACCGCTCGGAGATGGAAGCGCTGCTCTCCGACATCAACCAGGCGGGGTTGGGGCGCGGGCTTCAGTTCGAGCTGTTCAAACCGGCCTCTGGCGAGATCGCCTCGGACTTCTACGCCGAGCTCCCCATCGAGATCAGGGTCATGGGCAACTACCACGATGTGGGCGCCTTCGCGAGCGACGTGTCGCAGCTCTCGCGCATCGTGACCCTCAACAACATCGGCCTTAGCCTGGACAAGGACGGCAACCTCGTCATGGACGCGACTGCGCGCACCTTCCGCTACCTCGACGAAGAGGAAATTGCGGCGCAACGCAGGGCGGCACGCGAGAAAGCCGACAAGGCCAAACAGGGCAAGAAGTGATGAAGATGCGCCTGCGCTTGACCGTCGCTGTGAGCACCGTGCTGCTCGCCGCGTGCGGGCAAGGCGAATTTTCCGATCTGAAGGAGTTTGTCGAACAGTCCGGACAGGGACTGCGCGGTCATGTCGAGCCGCTGCCTCAGGTCAAAGCCTATGAGCCGATGAGCTATAACGCGTTTGATCTGCCGGACCCGTTCCGGCCGCGCAAGGTCCAGCCAGAGCGCACCACTGGCACGGGACCCTCGCCCGACTTGAATCGACGCAAGGAGCCGCTCGAGGCCTATCCGCTCGAGAGCCTGAAGATGGTGGGTACGCTGGAAAAGGCGAACCAGCGCTGGGCTCTGGTCAAGACCCCGGACAGCAATCTGTATCGCGTTCGCCGCGGCAATTACATGGGTCAGAACTTCGGCGTGATCGCGATGATCTCCGATTCGTCGATCAGCATCAAGGAACTCATCCAGGACACCACCGGCAGCTGGAGCGAGCGCACCAGCAACCTGCAGCTGCTCGAAGAAGAGGAGAACAAGAGATGACCCGACTTCAGCCTCTGCTCGCCAGCTCGATGGCGGTCGCCGCATCGCTGCTTCTTTTCCTCGCTCAACCGGCCGGCGCTCAAAACGCAGCCAAGAGCGGCGCGCCGGCGCCGGATGCGCCCGCGGCGCAGAACGCGATCGAGAGCCTGGACGTGAGCCCCGAGGCGGGCAAGGTCACCATCAAAATCAAGCTCAAGGACGCGCTCGCTAATCCGCCGGCGAATTTCAGCCTGGTCAATCCTCCGCGCGTCGCGTTCGATTTTCCCAACACCGCGAACGCGCTGGGCAAGACCGTCGTCGATATCAACGAGGGCGAAGTAAAGAGCGCACGCATCGGCGAGAGCGGCGGACGCACCCGCCTGGTGCTGAGCCTCAACAAGAGCCTCAAGTATGACACCACTGTGGATGGCCAGACCGTGGTGATCACCCTGAAGAGCGGTGCACCGGGCGCGCCGGCGGCTGCAGCCGAGCCAAGCAGCACGCACTTTGCCGAGGCCAAACCGGCTTCGAGGCCGCACAGCGTTCGCAACATCGACTTCAAACGCGGACGCAACGGCGAGGGCCAAGTCATCATCGACCTGTCCGACGTGGGCACCGGCATCGACCTCAAGCAGCAGGGCAAAACCATACTCGTCGACTTGCTGCAGACCGATCTGCCCACCTCGCTCGAGCGCCGCTTCGATGTGACCGACTTCGGCACACCGGTCGAATTCATGGAAGCCACCACTCAAGGCAACGGTTCGCGCATCGTGATCCAGGCGCGCGGACGCTGGGAGCAGTCGGCTTATCAGACCGACAACCGCCTAGTCGTCGAGGTGAAGCCGGTGTCGGAGCAACAGCAGCAGGTCAAAGCGAAGAGCGGCTACAGCGGCGAGAAACTCTCGCTT
>Ga0187778_10002436_pt1 | contig 12683 bp, 10 predicted proteins | sample 1015_Q2_SP5_20_M_FD_132418 | JGI IMG/M metagenome (GOLD analysis project Ga0187778, IMG submission 132418) | Tropical peat soil microbial communities from peatlands in Department of Meta, Colombia - 1015_Q2_SP5_20_MG | ecosystem: Environmental > Terrestrial > Soil > Wetlands > Peat | place... | reverse complement strand
TCAGCACACCCTTGCCGGCGGCCTTGATGTAGTTCCGCAGCGCCGTCTCGCGGTCGAGACCCTCGAGGAGACCGCGGTCGAGCATGTCCGCGATCGACTCGAACGCTATGTAGGGGTTGACCGCCGCCGCTCCGAAGCCGCACAACGCGGCCATGTGGTGCACCTCGCGGGCGTCGCCTGACTCGACCACCAGCCCGATGTGGGTCCGGGTGCGTTCGCGAACCAGGTGGTGGTGCACCGCCGAAACGGCCAGCAGCGACGGTATCGGGGCCATCCGCTCGTCGGACTCGCGGTCGGAGAGGATGATGATCCGCGCGCCGTCGGCGATCGCCGCCGAGGTCTGCGCGCGCACGTCGTCGAGCGCGGCCCGTAGACCCGCGCCGCCCTCGGCGACCGAGTAAAGACAGCGAATCACCTTGGACCGCAAGCCGTGCCGGCGCCCGTTGACCTCCACGTCGGGGTCGAGGTTGATCAGCTTGGCCAGCTCGTGGTTGCGGAGAATCGGCTGTGGCAACACGATCTGGTGGCAGGAATTCTCGTCCGGGTTGAGCAGGTCACCCTCTGGCCCGAGGGTGCCCTGCAGGCTGGTCACCACCTCTTCGCGGATTGCGTCCAGCGGCGGATTGGTCACCTGGGCGAACAGCTGGTGGAAGTAGTCGAACAGCATCCGGGGCCGCTGCGACAACACCGCGACCGGGGTATCGGTGCCCATTGACCCGATCGGCTCGACGCCGGTGCGGGCCATCGGCGCCACCAATAGGTTGAGTTCCTCGTAGGTGTAGCCGAAAACCAGCTGCCGCAGCACGACCCGATGGTGCGGCATCCGCGCGTAGTTGCCCTGTGGCAGTTCCCCGAGCGGGATCAGGCCCTTGTCGAGCCACTGCTTATACGGGTGCTGAGCCGCCAGCTCGGCCTTGATCTCCTCGTCGGAGACGATGCGCCCCTGGGCGGTGTCGACCAAGAACATCCGGCCGGGCTGCAGTCGCATCCGGCGGACCACCTTCGACGGGTCGAGGTCGAGCACCCCGGCTTCGGAGGCCATCACGACCAGGCCGTCGTCGGTGACCCAGATTCGCGATGGGCGTAACCCGTTGCGGTCGAGCACCGCGCCCACCACGGTGCCGTCGGTGAACGTCATCGACGCGGGGCCATCCCACGGCTCCATCAGCGACGAGTGGTATTGGTAAAATGCCCGCCGGGCGGGGTCCATCGACTCGTGGCGTTCCCAGGCCTCGGGGATCATCATCAGCACCGCATGGGCCAGGCTGCGCCCGCCCAGGTGCAGCAGTTCGAGCGCCTCGTCGAAGCGTGCCGTGTCGGAGCCGCCGCGGGTGCAGATCGGGAACAGCTTCTCCACGTCGTCGTACGACCCGAAGATGTCGGTCTTGATCAGCGCCTCGCGGGCGCGCATCCAGTTCTCGTTGCCGGTGACGGTGTTGATCTCCCCGTTGTGGGCGATGCGCCGGTACGGATGTGCCAGTGGCCAGGACGGGAAGGTGTTGGTGGAGAACCGGGAGTGCACGATGCCCAGCGCGCTGGCCAGCCGGTCATCCTGTAGGTCAAGGTAGAACGCCTTGAGCTGCGGGGTGGTCAGCATGCCCTTGTAGACCAGCGTCCTGCCGGAAAGGCTTGGGAAATAGACGGTTTCGCGACCGGGCCCGTCCTGTCCGGGGCCTTTGGTGCCGAGTTCGTGTTCGGCGCGCTTGCGGATCACATAGGTGCGGCGCTCAAGGGTCATGCCGGAGGCCCCGGCGATGAACAGCTGGCGGAAGGTAGGCATCGCGTCGCGGGCCAGTGCACCCAGCGACGAGTCGTCGGTGGGCACGTCGCGCCAACCGAGCACCTGCAGGCCCTCGGCTTCGACGATCTTCGCCACTGCTGCGCAGGCAATAGCGGCATCCTTGGACGATTGCGGCAAGAACGCGATGCCGGTGGCGTAGCTGCCCGCGGCGGGCAGTTCGAAGTCCACCACCGAACGCAGGAAGTAGTCGGGAACCTGGATCAAGATGCCAGCGCCGTCACCGCTGTGCGGCTCGGCGCCTTGGGCGCCGCGATGCTCCAGGTTGAGCAGCGCGGTGATCGCCTTGTCCACGATGTCGCGACTACGGCGGCCATGCATGTCCACGACCATCGCCACCCCGCACGAGTCATGCTCGAATGCGGGGTTGTACAGCCCGACGCGGTTGGGCGCCATTCCTACCTGACCCTTCACCAAACGTTCTGTGCGGCACATGAACGGCTCCGTCGGCGCCGCGCCCCGGTGGTTGCGGGCTAGGCCCCTTCGGTCTTGTCGATATTATGTTCACCACATGGCGATGATCCGGTCAGGGGATTCGCCGTGCAGCGCTGAACGGTGGCCCTGTACCCGTCTCGACAAGCGGTAAAACGATATGTCAAAAACCGCCCGACATGCTAACTTAGTTATTCTAACTCACCTGCTGGGCGTGCCGTACCGATAGTGCGGCCGGCGATCGGCAGCTTTGCCGTGTCCCGTTGTACGCCTGGGTTTTTGCCCGCGGCGACGTTCGGATCCCGGACCGGCGGCGCCGGACCCTCGACCACACTGCCCGTTAAGCCGATTTGCTGTAATCGCGACCCGACGAACCGCCGCTACCGGCGCCCAACTTATAAGCGCTACCAGGCCGGTAGCATAACTGACCATAAGTGGTGGCAGCGCTGCCGTCGGAATCAGCCGGCGTCGCATTCACAGCACACCTGGGATACTCCAGCGGCGCCGTCGCCGAGTTTGCACAAAGTTGACCATATTCTTAAAGAGAGCCGCTGCAGGTCCGGGGTCACTTGCTGTGCCGTGTCAATGGTGCACCGTAAGCCGCGGTTGGTCTTCATCATACGTCGCGGGTTCGGATCTGTCTGCGGGAGCGTACGTTTCATCGTGGCTTCACGGTTCAGGCGGTGACTGCCACGCCCACGTCCCCGGATATGCGCCCACCTGGTGGGCGAATCTGGCCATGGCATTCCGCGTCCCGGGGGTGTAGCCGCGGTCGACAGCCACTTGAGTCGCAGCCCAACCCCGCTCGTCGGGTAGCGCGTGACCGATACTGGTCGCATGTCTGGCGCTGCGGGTTGGATCGCGAAGCTCATCGGCGCGGAGCGCGTCGCGTCCTCAGGCAACCCGAACTGTCAGCCGGGGAGCCCATGAACGAGCACGATGACTTCCTGCGGGACCGGCTGCCGTCTGCGCACCCCGGTGCACCCCCGGCCCGCCCGTCCGGTCTGCGGTCCAGGAATCCCCGGACCGTGCCGGCATCGGCCTTTCCGCCGCCACCGCGCTCGCCGACGGCTCCGCCCCCTCGCCGCGCCAGTGGGCGGCTCCGCCCTTGCCGCCGGGAGTCGCTGCCCCGCCCCAGCCGAGTTCCTGGGCTGACATCGACGTAGAGCCGCCGCCTCTACCTCCAGCCCGACGCCCCGGCCGCGGCTGGCGACACATTGTTCGAGTGGTCACTCTGGGCCTTGTCGGCAGGACCGCGTCGTGGCGATCGACGCCGACACCGCCTTCGGCCGACTGGGCAGGAGAATCGATCCTCGGGCGAGCGGCTCCTATTGAGACCTCGCCGCCGACAAGAACCTGCAGTCCTTCGCCGATGTGAGCGGCGCGCGTCGGCAACAATTCCGCCGGCCTGTATGTGCTGGCCGGGGAGCCGGCGATCGGTCCGCGCCGGGTGCTCGATCCGGCGATCTACCGGGAAGCCGCGCTACGGCTGGACCGCCATTTCACGATCTCGATCATCGACTGCGGTTCGTCAATGGATGCGCCGGTCACCCAGGAAGTGCTGCGTGATCTGGATGCGCTGATCGTGGTGTCCTCGCCATGGGCGGACGGCGCCTCGGCCGCCGCGAAGACCATGGAGTGGCTGGCCGAGCACGGATGTGCCGGTCTGCTGCAGCACACTGTCGTCGTGCTCAACGATTCCGATGGACATGCCGATAAGCGCACCCGCTCGGTGCTGGCCCACCAGTTTCTCGACCGCGGACAGACGGTGGTCGAGGTGCCCTTCGACCCGCATCTGCGACCCGGCGGCGTCATCGATGTGAGCCACGAGATGGCGCCGGCGACGCGACGCAAATTTCTGCAGATCGCGGCGACGATCGCACGGTTTTTCGCGTCCCGGCCCGACGGCGTGTGGGAACGCCGCGCCCGGTGACGGTGCGGGCTGACTGACCTGCGAAAAAGGCGGCTAGAACTCCCATATAACCAGCAAGCTGGTATTCTGGGCTGCCTGAAAACCACGCTCGATCTGCCCGACGAGTTGATGCGCGCTATCAAGGTCCGTGCGGCGCAGCAGGATCGCAAGATCAAAGATGTGGTGGCTGAGTTGCTCAGACGGGGCCTCTCTCAGGCGGAGCTCGGGCCGGCCACCTCCCGAACACGGCGTGTGCAGCTACCCCTGGTGCAGTGCGGGCACCCAGCCCGCCCCGATCTCGAGATGACTCCGGAGCGCGTCGCCGGTGCCTTGCTGGACCAGGAAGCCGGCTGGACGCGACGATGCTGCTCTGTGACACCAACGTCTGGCTGGCGCTGGCACTTTCGGAGCACGCCCATCACCATGCCGCAGGCGCATGGCTGGACACAGTTGACGAACCCGCGCTCATACACTTTTGCCGCGCAACGCAGCAGTCGTTCCTTCGACTGCTAGCCAGTCGCACGGTCTTGGGCGCATACGGCAACCCGCCGCTGACCAATAGCGAAGCATGGTCGGCCTACGCAGCGTTGTTGGCGGACGATCGCATCGTGATGACCAATCGCGAACCCGCTGGGCTGGAGGCCCAGTGGAAAACGTTTGCGGTGCACCAGTCGGCCTCGCCCAAGGTGTGGATGGATGCCTATCTGGCCGCATTTGCGCTCACCGGTGGGTTCGAGTTAGTGACCACTGACAGTGACTTCACGCAATACCACGGAATCAGTCTGCGACTGCTTACCCAGTCGTGAAATCTCGCGCGCCGAGTTGGCCCCGCCGAGCAACGACCAATCAGCGGCGGCCGAAAGCAATTGGCGGGAATTAATTTCGTCGCTACCGCCTGTCGTCGTCGATATCAACTCTCGCCGAGGCCGCACGGGTTCTTTGGTCATCCAGTTTCGGCGGCTCGCTTCAGGCCCGCGCTCTCTATGTCGACATATGAGCGGATCCGGGAACCGGCGATCAGCGATGCCAGCCACGCCAACGGGCCAGTCCCGATGAACTCCAGTGTCGTCCGTACACCGGCTTCGGTGTCGTCGATGCGGTGCACCGCCTCGAAGGATAGACCGGGCTGTCTGGCCTCCCAGGTGAAGTTGCGCATCGGCTCGACTTCGGTAACCGTCCACACCATCGGTCGACCCGTCGGCTGGGTCACGCGGGACCGGCTGCCCACTACGAATGGACCGCCCTCCAGGCGCTTGATCTCCCGCATCGACTCGGTCCAGGCGGGCCAGCCCTCCACGTCGACCAGCAGCTGCCACACCCGTTCCGCCGGCGCGCGCACGGTTTCCTCACGTACGTACCGCATGCCGGCATCATCGCACTAACCCTGCCGGGGGATGTCCGGCAGGACCGCGATCCGTGCCGACGGGTCCACGGTGGCCTCGATCTTGGTGACGACACCGCTGCGGATTGTCAGCACGATGACGGCGAACAGCCGTCGGTCGGCGAAGGCCAGCAGCACCGGCTGCCCCGCGGGTCCGCTGACCAGCGTCACTCCCGGCCCCACATAGCGCAGCAGGTTGGTAGCCACGGCTTGCGGGCCGTGGTTGACCTGCGGTGCCAGAGCGGGCTTCGCAAGGATGGTCCCCACCCCCCAGACCGTCGGATCCAGCACCGCGGCCAAGGTCTGCAGGTCGCCGTTAGCGCATGCGGTGATGAACGTCGCGGTGACGAGCTGATGCTCAGCGGACGCCACCTCGTTCAACTTCGGCCGCGCCATGGTGAACTTCCCCCGTGCGCGCCGCGCCAGTTGACGGCACGTACCCACGGGGCGGCCCACCGTTTCGGCGATCGTGTCGAAGGGGACTCCGAACACGTCGTGCAGCACGAAGGCCACCCGCTCACCGGGACTGAGCCGCCGCAAGACTTCCAGCAGCGCGGCACGGACCTCGTCGTCGAGCGTGACCCGGTCGGCCGGGTCCAGACGCTGCGATTGATTGGGTGGCGGCTCCTGGCCGATGTCGCCCGGGCGTTCATGACGGGCTCGTGCCGACCGCACCTGATCGAGGCAGAGCCGGCTCGCCACCACAGTCAGCCAGCCGCGGACATCGTCGATTTCGTCCATGCCAGTGCGCGATAGCCGCAGAAACGCCTCTTGCGCAACGTCTTCGGCGTCGCCAACGTCTCCGAGCATCTGATACGCGAGATTGACCAGATACGGGCGATGGTGGCGCCAGGCCTCGGTGAGCTGGTCGCTCGATGACTGCGGTTCGCTCATGAATCAACGACGATCTGGTGCCGGTAAAAGTTACATGTCCTGACGTGTAACTTTCCCACCTTCCGGCCCGTCCTTGGTGAAAAGCACTCTAGACACGAAGGAGCACGCCATGACGATCGTCGTGACCGGAGCGACCGGCAATGTCGGCCGGCCCCTCGTCACCGAACTTGCCGCCGCCGGCGCCCATGTGCGGGCGGTCACCCGCACACCGGAGACCGCCGAATTTCCGCACGGAGTGGAGGTGGCGAGCTCGGCTGTCGACGCACTCGCGGGAGCATCGGCACTGTTCCTTAATTCCCGCGCGCTGGGCGACCAGCTCGCCGATGTGGTGGCCCAGGCTCAGCGGGCCGGGGTCAGCAAGCTGGTAACACTGTCGGCAATCAATGCCGATGACGACTTCGCCCGACAGCCGTCGCGGTTTCGCGGGGACCGCAACAAGGAGGTCGAGCAACTCGCCGTCGACTCCGGCCTGGTCTGGGTGAGCCTACGGCCCACGGTTTTCGCGACCAACTTCGCCGGTATGTGGTCGGCACAGATCCACGCCGGCGATGTGGTCGCCGGGCCATACGCCGCCGCCTCCAGCGCGCCGATCGTGGAAAGTGACATCGCCGCGGTCGCGGCGCGCGCGCTGCTCACCGATGAGCTTGTCGGCCGCAAGATCGCATTGACCGGGCCGCAGGCGTACACCAATTCAGAGCTGGTTGAGGTTATCGGCGACGTGCTGGATCGCCCGCTGCGCTACCAGGAGGTGCCGCCGGATGTGGTGCGGCAGCGCTTCATCGGCTTGGGCTTGGGCGCCGAATTCGCCGATGCGTATATAGCCCTGCTCGCTGAGACGGTCGACAAGCCGGCGCTGGTCACGCACGAGGTGGAGAAGATCGTGGGCCGGCCCGCGCTCACGTTCGCGCACTGGGTGTCCGAGCACCGCGACCTGTTCACGAAATAGATTAGGAGACAAGACATGTCCGATCCGCGTCCACCGCGCTACCTCAAACCGATGAGCAAGGTGATGATCGCCGTGCAAAAGCTCGGTATCCCGACCGGCCCCGCGATGGTGTTGACGGTGCCCGGCCGCAACTCAGGTCAGCCGCGCAGCACGCCGATGACCCCGTTCGAATTCGAGGGCGGCCTCTACGTCGTTGCCGGGTATCCGGGCGCGGATTGGGCCGCGAACGCCCGCGCCGCCGGCTCCGGCACGCTCTCCAGGGGACGCCGATCCCGACGGGTCCAGATCGTCGAGTTGACCGCCGAAGAAGCACGCCCGGTGCTTCGGGTCTATCCGGCCGAAGTGCCGGTGGGCGTGACTTTCGCGAAACGCTCCGGGATGGTGCGTGACGGTACTTCAGACGAATTCGAAGCACTGGCGGGCCGGGTAGCGGTTTTCCGATTCGATCCGGTCGCGGTGGTGTAATGCGCGCCTGTGCGGCAAGCTGGTCGCGGCAGGGCTGTGCTTACGGTGACCGGCGGATCGCCGACTAGATCGTCGGTCACCGCGTCACTCATACCCGCATCAGCACAAGCTGTTCCGTAGACAGGACGAACGCCATGCATGACGCCGTCCTGCCACACTTTCTTGTTCATGGCGCGCAGTACCTGCGCTGCCACGCTCGTCGAGCCACCGCCTTCGTACGGCCGCTGCTGGGTGTACACCTGCGGCTGGGCGGGTGCCCAGGCCCCCAGACACTCTCGGGCGTCGATGGTCGCCGAGTCGTCGAACAGATCATGGCGATCCTCCTCGAGCACCACTGGGTCCCCACCGGTATCGGCCGTGATCTGGGATGCGGTCAGCAGGATCGACCGGAGTGTCTCGGCCGGCACGTCGGTGGCTGGTGGCGCCTGTGCGGAGCCCGAATTCGGTGGCTGCTTCGCTCCCGCTGCGGACCGGGTAGCGGCGGGCGGTACGGGTTCGCCGCGCGGCCACACCACCACCGTCACTATCCCGGCGACCAGCACCATCACAGCTGCCAGTGCGGCGACGATCGCGGCCCGCCGGTGGCGTCGCATGGGCGCCGGTTTCGCAGGAAGGCGCGCCCGGGTAGGGCAGCGGGCCCGGCGGGGCCATGGCGGTACGCGGGCCGCTGCGCTGCCACCACGCTTGCCCGGCGTCGGGGCGCGGATAGGAGCTGACTTCCCGGCTGGGCACCGGCAGCCACAACGCTGTTGCCGATGTCCGGTCACTAAGCGCAATGCCAGCAGCTTCGGTGAGCGCGGCGGCAGAAGGGAAGCGCGCGGCGGGGTCCTTGGCCATCGCGGTGGCAATCGCCGCGTCCAACGTGGCCGGCAACGACGGCACCAGATCGGTGACCCGCGGCGGAGGCTGCTGCAGGTGCGCCATCATCACTGCAGCCATCCCGTTGGCCGCCGAGAACGGTGGCTTTCCCGTCAGCAGCCGAAATAGCATGCACCCCAACGAATACAAGTCAGCTCGACCGTCGAATGGCAGGCTGGCGAGGACTTCTGGCACGGCATACGCGACTGTCGCCATCACAGAACCCGTCACCGTCAGCCCGACATCATCGAGGGCACGGGCAATCCCGAAGTCCCCCAACAAGACACGCTCACCCGAGCCAACCAAACCCGACAGGAGAAAATTCGCCGGCTTGACATCACGGTGCACCACATTGTTCGCGTGCGCGTAATCGAGTGCCTTGGCGACCTCGCCTACGATGTGCACGGCACGCTGCGGGGTCATCGTCCCGGCGCGCAGCGCATCGTCGGCGTTGGTACCGTCGATGAACTGCATGGCGATCCATAGCTCGCCGCGCTCTGTCTGGCCCCGGTTGTAGACCGAGACAATGTTGGGATGATCCAGCGCGGAGGCCACATCGGCCTCCCGGATGAAGCGCGCCCGGAAGTCGGGATCGTGGGAGAGCTCAGCTGCGAGCACCTTCAACGCGTCATGACGCGGCAGCGTTGGGTTGACCGCCAGGTAGACCGCACCCGTCCCGCCGGTGCCTAACACCCGTTCGATCCGGTAGCCGGCCACCACCGATCCGGCGTTCAGCATGCGCGAGCCTCACGCCGGAGCCGGACACTCAAGACCCAGAAGGCAGAAGGAGTCGTCAAAGCACCATCGGCACATGCTTTTCCGCGCACGCGTCGACCACCGCGTCGACAACATCCTGGGTGCGCAGAGTCTCCAGATCTTCAACCGTCACCGAGCCTTTGTTGGTGCGGTGCTGGGCGGCAACCCTGGAATCCCGGAGTCTTTCGGCGCGCTCGACGACGTTGCGAGCGAAACGCCCGTTCTGCATCACGTCGATACCGTGGGTGCCGTCGGGTGCCAGATAAGCCCGGAGCGTCTTACAGGCCATATTCAGCGCTTCCCGGGCGGCAGGCTCGATAACGGTCGCGCGTGGTTCGCCGTAGCGGACCGCGATCTCCACCAGCTCGTCGGGAGAATAGGACTCGAAGCGCAGCTTGCGGTTAAACCTGCCTGCCAAACCCGGGTTGACGGTGAGGAATTCGTCGACTTCCTTCTCGTACCCCGCGCCGATGAAACAGAAATCGAATCGATGCACCTCCAGCGCGACGAGCAGCTGGTTGACCGCCTCCATGCCAATCATGTCCGGACGACCGTCGTGGTGGCGCTCCACCAACGAGTAGAACTCGTCCATGAACAGGATGCGGCCAAGCGAGCGGGCGATCAGCTCGTTGGTCTTCGGGCCCGAGGCGCCGATGTGCTCGCCGCAGAAGTCAGCCCGCTTGACCTCGATGATCTCGGGATGCCGCACGATGCTCAGGCCGGCGTAAATTTTGCCCAGCGCCTCGGCTGTGGTCGTCTTGCCGGTGCCGGGCGGTCCGACGAGAAGCATGTGGTTGGTCTGATTGGTTACCGGCAGGCCGGCCGCCAGTCGTAAGGCCCGGACCTCAATTTGGTCCTCGATTTCGGCGACCGCGCGTTTGACTTCGCTCAACCCGACCTGATTGTTGAGCAGGGCGCGGCCTTCTGCCAGAAGTTCTTCCCGCCGCTCTTCATTTTTGTCTTCGCGGCGTTGCTGCTCAGACCGCTCCGTGGTTACGTCCCATTTGTTGGTGCGCGTGTTGATGGTTGCCTCATCGGTGACAACCAGTTGCAGGTTCGGATCGGCCAGCGCCTCTTTGGCCGGCTCGATGAGCGCACCGTTGATCGTTGCCTTCGACAACCAGATCTGGGCCTTGTCCTCCTCATCGAGTTGGCGGTGAGCCATCCCGCGCACATAGGCGAGATCTGCTGCGATCAAGGGGAATTCGTTCGGATCGATCGCCGTCACCGCAGTTTCCGCCAGCTGGTGGCGGCGCGCCTCGCCTGGGCCGACGTGTCCTGCACGCAACTCGACCCGATCTGCCCAATCCAGCGCGACACGTCCCTGCCCAAGATGGGCTGCGGCATGCGCTGCCAGCGCGTTGGTGGCCGCAGTGACCGCCGACATGATGATCGCCTGCGGTGGCAATATGGTCGCCGCCACCGAAATCGCATCGGGCCAACGCTGTGTGGCGAACATCAGATACGCCCGCACATACTGCTGCCACTGATGGTTTTCCCAGGTATCCAGCAGAGCCGAATCTTCCAGCAGCGCTTGGGCCTTCCCGTATTGGCCATCGTCGATAAGGGCGCTTGCCAGCGCCAGCCCCGCATGTGATGACTCGGTCACCGAGATCGACAGATACGGCCCGGCCTTGATCGCGGCCGAAAGCCGGACACCGAGCCGATTGGTCTCCCGGTGCAGCCGTGCCCCGTATGCGTAAAGCTCCTGCAGTGTCGACAGCTCCTCGTCGCCGGCGGCAATTCGGCCCAGCCACGCGTCGGCCATCGACGGGTCGATTTCGGTGGCCTCGCGGAAGCGAGCTTGCGCGGCGGAAACGTCGGCGTCGAACAACGCCATGGCCTGATCGAACCGCTTGCGCGCGGCGGCCGTGGTAGTGCTGCTGGTCATCGTCTAGTCCACCGGTTCGAGCTCGGTTGTCCTCAGGGTTGTCGGCTCCAAGGATATGTAGCGGTTCTCGGCGCGGAATAACTCGACCTCAACTGTGTGCAGTTGTCCGGCGGCCGTCACGTCCACGGTCGCCGGACCGATTTGCGTGATGACGACATCGGCGGATCCCCGGTAGGGCGTTCCCGGCTCCCCAATCGAGATCACGGTGTTCGGCCGCGGCGCCGGGGTGACCGTGCCGTCTACGACGCTGACGGTTGTGCCGGGTATAGGCCTGACTTGACTGCCCACCGCGATATCGGGCATCCGTACGCTGGCCCAGCGCTGCTGGTCGCGAGTGTGCACGGTTATCCGCTCGCCGGCGCCGGCCATCCGTACCACGATTCGTTTGGCCAATGAATCCTCCGCGGCAATATGTACACGGCTGAATTCTCCTGGGTCGTCAAGGGGCAGCATCAACCGGTTCCCGGCATCGACCTTGCCCAGCAGCACGCCCGAGGGTCCGATCGGAATGATCAGTGGTTCGGCCAGAACGCCGCGACGAACACCCTGCAGCGCTGGCATTGGCCCGCATAGATTGGCGGCGATCGCGCGCGCCTGCTCTCCCGGCAATGTCCGCAGCATGACGCTCGGCGGAGCTGTCGGCGGCTGTGCGCTGCGCACGGTTACCGTGGCCGTGACGCTACCGTCGCCGAACAACGTGATGTTCTGGATGATTCCGTCTACGCGCAGCACCCAGGCGTGGGCCAAATTCTCCGCGGAGATGTCGCTCGGCCGGTACCAATAGGTCGTCAGCCACCCACCCTCGCCGCGCGTTGTGCGCCACCGCTGGTTTCGAGCGTTCAACGCGGAGTTGCCCAGCCGCCGCTCCAACTCGACGATGTCCGTGGCGGTCGCGACCTTCGCGCGGATGCCGTGTTGCCGCAACGCCGCACTGATCCGCTGTGCGGCGGCCAGCGTCGCGGTGCCAACCGAAGTACGCCACTGCAGCGCCTCGGAATTGGGGGAAGACGCGATCCGCACGATCAGCCAGGTCTCTCGCTGTCCGGCATAGGGCGGCGTGCCGATCAACGTGTCGTACACCCGCGGGTAATCGCCCGTGCTGCGCCGACGAGCGCCTGCACTGATCACGCTGAGCGAGTCGATCGCCAAACCCAGGCTCTGATGCAGCAGCGGCAACAGCTCGGCGACGTCGACGGTGTTTTCGGTGTACGTCGCCGTTGAGCCGGTGAACAGGGTTGGTCGATGCGCCTTACCGAGCAGTTGCACGGCGACCACTGCGACGCCGTCCTGGTATCGAACTCCGCCGCCGGCACGGTCGTTGGCCACCGTGATGGGTTCACTCCAGACGAT
>Ga0187778_10002435_pt1 | contig 12688 bp, 16 predicted proteins | sample 1015_Q2_SP5_20_M_FD_132418 | JGI IMG/M metagenome (GOLD analysis project Ga0187778, IMG submission 132418) | Tropical peat soil microbial communities from peatlands in Department of Meta, Colombia - 1015_Q2_SP5_20_MG | ecosystem: Environmental > Terrestrial > Soil > Wetlands > Peat | place... | reverse complement strand
TCGCCACCGGTTCCGAAGATTTGGCTTCCAACTCAGCAAGGCGCCGCCGTGTCCGGCGTAGATCAATTGTGAGACGTTTGAGGTAATCGACGTGCTTGGTGGCGTCTGGCATCTGTACTCCTGCGAGCGTTGCTGGTTATTGGCGCAGTTCCCCGTCGAGGATTGCCAAAAGCTGAGTATCGGTTGCTGAATCGATCCTGGGGTTGAATTACGTTAGACCCGCAGGCCCGAACGTTAGACCCGCAGGCCCGACAGTGCGGCCCGAATCGGCACGTCGGAGGTGCGTACGCAGCGGATGCGCTGAGCGTGTTTGCCGGCAGAGCCGATCACTGCACTTGGTGGGCTTCTGCGCGACGCCGTCGAAACGTCCGTCCGCGCGGGAACTGTGATCAATCAACCATTTGGGTCGATTTGCCTGGTGTTGCTGCACCGCGGGCAAGTCCGGATCAGATGCTGTCCACACAGGGCCGCGCGGCCACCATCCGCTACGCGGGACGAGGCGATGTCATCGGGTTGCCCGCCGCACTCGCCAGCGGCGCCGGCGAGATCGCCGAGGCCGTCACCGACTGCTACGCATTCGCCCGCGGCGGATAGCCCACGTGATTCAGTTGCTTAGCGACCGGCAGGGTTTGCCAACCACGGAGATGATCGGTTTGTGCGGATCGGGCCTTTGGTCTGTGCGATCGAGTGGTTGACTGTTCCGTTTCCCAATGCTCGAATCGGTGTCGCAGTCAGGCCTCGGAGATGATGGACATGCAGTTCAAGATCGCGCTCGAGGAGCATTGGGAGTCGCCGGAATTCGAAGCCACCGGCAGCCATGACTTCACCGATCCCGACTACTTTGCCGACGTGCAGCGTCGGCTGCGGGCGGTCGACCAGCGCGTCGAAGACATGGACCGCAACGGTATCGGGATCTCGATCCTGTCGCTGACGCAGCCGGGCATCGAAGGTCTCACCGACACCGGTCAGGCTGTGGACTTGGCCCGTAAGATGAACGACCACGCCGCCGAGAACCTAGTGGCCCGCCACCCGCAGCGGCTGCGCGCATTCGCCGCCGTCCCTCTGCAGGATCCGCAGAAGGCTGCCGTCGAACTCGAACGCGCCGTCCGAGACCTCGGTTTTGTGGGCGCTCTGGTCAACGGCTACAGCAATATCGGTGACGCGGACACCGGGCAATACCTCGACGAGCCCCAGGTCGAGCCTTTCTGGGCCCGCGTAGAACAGCTTGAAGTGCCGGTGTACCTGCACCCGCGGATCCCGCTTCCCAGCCAACAGCGGATCTGCGCCGGCTATGAAGGGTTGCTCGGGTAGGCCTGGGGATTCGGTGTCGAGACCGCCACCCACGCGCTGCGGCTGATCCTCAGCGGCCTGTTCGATCGGCACCCAAGCATCAGCGTCATCCTCGGCCACCTCGGCGAGGGGCTGCCGTTCACCTTGCCCCGCGTCGAGCATCGGTTGCGCCACCAGCGTCCCGAGACCCACGGTGTCCACCAGAAGCCCCCGACCGAGTACCTGCGGACCAACTTCTACCTCACCACCAGCGGAGTGTTCCGCAGCCAGGCACTGCTGAACACGCTGCTGGAGGTCGGCGCTGACCGCGTGCTGTTTTCGGTGGACTACCCCTATGAGTCCATGTATGAGCTGGCGTCGTGGTTCGACGAGTGCCCGATCAGCGAGAACGATCGGCACAAAATCGGCAGGACCAATGCCGAGCACCTGTTCGGCATCACGCAATCGGCGACGTCGGTGTAGGTCCGGCGACACCGGAAATAGTGCGTTGGTAAATCCTGTTTACTGATGCGGTTCTCCAGCCGTGCTGTAAGTCGCGCGCAGACCGGAGCAGACGTCGTCGGTCGCAGCCTTTAGATTAGGAGGAGGGAGTCTGGTGTCAACGGCGATGAGCCTGCTAGGCGAAGAGCAGTTGGCTCACTGCCTTGAGCGTTCGGTGTTGCCATCGGAGCTGCCTGGTGACACCACGACAGAAGGGATTGTGTTACTCACTATGGCCGACGTCGATGGTGCGACCGGGCCGGAGGTGGCGGAGATTCCCGAGCCTGCCCCTTCTGAGGAGACGGATGAGCAGCTGACGACGCGCTTCGAGCGCGACGCGATCCCCTTACTTGATCAGCTCTACGGCGGCGCGCTGCGCATGACGCGCAACCCGGCCGATGCCGAGGACCTGCTCCAGGAGACCATGGTGAAGGCCTACGCGGGATTCCGCTCGTTCCGGGAGGGCACCAACCTCAAGGCGTGGCTGTACCGCATCCTGACCAACACCTACATCAACGACTACCGCAAGAAGCAGCGCCAACCCGCGGAATATCCCACCGACGAGATCACCGACTGGCAGTTGGCGTCGACCGCTGAACATTCCTCCACCGGGCTGCGCTCGGCCGAAGTCGAGGCCCTCGAGGCGCTGCCGGACACCGAGATCAAAGAAGCGCTGCAGGCGTTGCCGGAAGAGTTCCGGATGGCGGTGTACTACGCCGACGTTGAAGGATTCCCGTACAAGGAGATCGCCGAGATCATGAATACGCCGATCGGGACGGTCATGTCGCGGCTGCACCGCGGCAGACGTCAGCTGCGTGGTCTATTGGCCGATGTGGCACGGGAACGCGGCTTCACGCGCGGTGGCCAGGCGCCGGAGGAGGTCTCATCGTGACCGAGTTTTCGTGCGCGTCAAACCCCTCGGGCTCCGCTGGCGGCGGCGAGTTTCACGTCGATTGCGCGCAAGTCATCGCCGAGGTGTGGACTCTGCTTGACGGTGAATGCACCCCGGACACCCGGAAGAAGCTGCGCCAGCATCTCGAGGCTTGCCCCGAATGCCTGCGGCATTACGGTTTGGAGGAGCGGATCAAGGCGTTGATCGCGAAGAAGTGCGGAGGCGAGAAGGCCCCGGAAAGTCTACGGGAGCGGCTCCGGCTAGAGATCAGCCGGACCACCATAATCCGCGGCCAATAGCCCTTCTAGGAAGCATTCGGACGTTTGCCGTGGTTGGCTTTGCTGTGCTTGCGGTCGCGCTTCTTGCGGCCACGCTTAGCCATGGCTGGTCCTCCTTGCAGGTTTAGCGCAGACCAGTCTCTCATGCGGCACGTGTGTACGGCGCCTGGGCTACACCACCGGGCTGGTCTGCGGTGGCACCACCGGGCTGCTTTGCTCTGGCACCACCGGGCTGGTCTGCCCAGGCGCCAGCGGGGTTTGCCCTGGCAAGACGGGGCTGGGATAGCCCGGCAACCCGGGAGCCTGTCCCGGCGATAAGGGGCTGGGATAGCCCGGCAACGCGGGGGTCTGTCCGGGTAATCCGGGGCTGGGATAGCCCCCTCCGGGCGAGAGCGGACTCGGATCGGAGGGCATTATCGAACCGCTGCCGGGCAGCACGGAATTCAGGAGAGAATTAAGCACCCGGAAGATCGCGTTGGCGACATTTACCGCCGTGGTCGGATCGGGCCCAGCAGGGGCGGGAGCGGGCGCTGGATCATCGACAAGCACAGGTTGCTGCGGAGACGCCCCGGCGACCCCGCTGCCAAATCCGATCGCGGCAATCGCGGCTAGCGCAAGCCCTATACCGATGGCCGCTCGGGCCAGCGGCCCACGAGTCTTCGGGTCTGCAATTACGTTCGGAGACAAGGGGATACTCCTCAACTCAGCTGAGGCACCGAGTGTGCTTCAGACACTCAAGTCACTCCGGTAACAATGCTGCTCAAGAATCACAGTTGAAACACGACACGATCACAGATCGAACTCTATAGATTTACTTATTAATCTTGGAATTTGTTTACTGTGAGTGACCTGCCGCCGGGGCGGGACGGCTGCGGCGGGCTCGCGCGACTCTGACTTCTCCTTGCTCACCGATGAAGGCCGATTGTGGTTCGATGGAGCGGCAGAGTTGCGCAAACACCGGCTGGGCAATGAACGGGGTGATGATGGCCGAGGACGTCCGCGCAGAGATCGTGGCCAGTGTGCTCGAGGTCGTCGTCAACGAGGGTGACCATATCGGCGAGGGTGACACCTTGGTGCTGCTGGAGTCGATGAAGATGGAAATCCCGGTCCTGGCCGAAATCGCCGGCACGGTCAGCAAGGTGAGCGTATCGGTGGGGGATGTCATCCAAGCCGGCGACCTTATCGCCGTGATCAGCTAGCCCGTTGGACCCTTCGTACTTGCTGCCGGCAGTGACTGATGTCCACCCTCGGTGACTTGCTCGCCGAACACACCGTTCTGCCGGGCAACGCGGTCGACCACCTGCACGCGGTGGTCGGGGAGTGGCAGCTGCTGGCCGACCTATCGTTCGCCGATTACCTGATGTGGGTACGCCGCGACGACGGCGCGTTGGTCTGTGTGGCGCAATGCCGGCCGAACACCGCGCCCACGGTCCTGCTGGCCGACGCGGTGGGCACGGTCGTCGCCGCCGATAGGCTGCCGCTGGTGGCCGCGGCGTTCGAGTCAGGCACGATCGGGCGGGAAAGCAATGCGGGCCAACAGTATTCGTGGAAACAGACCGGCCTGAACGTAGAAGCCGTGCCGGTACGGTACGGCGAGCGGGCGGTGGCAGTCCTGACGCATCAAACCGCCCTCGCGGCCAGCCGCAAATCCAGCCCCCTGGAGACCGCCTACCTGAACTGCGCGGCGGATCTTGTCCACATGCTGTCGGAGGGCACCTTTCCCAATGTGGGCGACGTGGCCATGGCGCGCTCCAGCCCGCGGGCCGGCGACGGTTTCATCCGCCTCGACGTCGACGGTGTCGTCTCCTACGCCAGCCCCAACGCGCTGTCGGCCTACCACCGGATGGGCCTGACCTCCGAGCTGGAGGGCCACAACCTCATCGAGATCACCCGCCCGCTGATCTCCGACCCGTTCGAGGCGCAGGAAATGGCCGAGCATGTGCGCGACTCGCTCGCCGGGGGGGCGAGTATGCGGATGGAGGTCGACGCTGGCGGCGCCACGGTGCTGCTGCGGACACTGCCATTGGTTGTACACGGCTCGGCCGCCGGTGCGGCGGTGCTGATCCGCGACGTGACCGAGGTGAAGCGCCGCGACCGCGCGCTCATTTCCAAAGACGCCACGATCCGGGAAATCCATCACCGGGTCAAGAACAACCTGCAGACCGTGGCAGCGCTGCTGCGCCTGCAAGCACGCCGGACGACCAACGCCGAAGGGCGGGAGGCGCTCATCGAATCGGTGCGCCGGGTGTCGTCGATTGCATTAGTCCATGACGCGCTGTCGATGTCGGTGGACGAGCAGGTGAACCTCGACGAGGTCATCGACAGGATCCTGCCGATCATGAACGATGTGGCGACTGTGGACACGCCGATCCGGATCAATCGGGTCGGCGACCTCGGGGTGCTGGACTCCGACCGGGCGACAGCGCTGATCATGGTGATCACCGAACTCGTGCAGAACGCGATTGAGCATGCGTTCGACCCAGCAGCAGGGGGTTCCCCCGCTTGCGGGGGAGGGTGTGTGACGATTCGCGCAGAGCGGTCGGCGCGCTGGCTGGACATAGTGGTCCACGACAATGGGCGTGGCCTACCCAAGGGGTTCAGCCTGGAAAAGTCGGATCGGTTGGGTCTGCAGATCGTGCGCACACTGGTATCCGCGGAGCTGGACGGCTCGCTGCGCATGCATGACGCCGCTGCGGGCGGCGCCGACGTGGTGCTACGGGTTCCGATCGGTCGCCGGTCCAGGTCAATGCAATGACGCTGCACGCAACATTGCGGCCCCGACAGTCGTCGGGGCCGCAATGTTTAGTGACTAGGTCAGACTCCGCTTCTGGCCTTCGTCCGGGCGTTGCGACGCTTCAACGTGCGCCGCTCGTCTTCGCTCATTCCGCCCCAGACGCCGGAGTCCTGGCCGGTATTCAGCGCCCAGGCGAGGCACTCTGTGGTCACCGGGCACCGGTTACAGACCAATTTCGCGTCAACGATCTGCGCGAGCGCCGGTCCACTGTTCCCGACCGGGAAGAACAGCTCCGGGTCCTCGTCGCGACAGACCGCCTTGTGGCGCCAATCCATGCGTTGTTACTCCTCACTGTGTGCGCAGCACGGCACACCGGCATTTTTCTTCGGCTGTTAACACATGCACGAAAAAGGGTTTCCGTACCGTTACATGCGACCGTACGATCGTTTCACAGGCTCAACAGATGTCAATAGTGCCTGTGTTAGCACGTGGGCTATCTCACTTTGACGATCTGTTACGTAAACCCTAACCCATGTGTACTACACTATGGGCCAATTTGCACCCTAAATTCGCCCCGCCAGCTGGTCGGTTCAGGATTACTGCAGGTCAGATGGCTTTTCTGCGGGTGGGGCGACCACGGCCAGCGCGTCGGGAACGGCGCGGAACGTCATGGTCTCGCGCTCGCCGAGGTAGTCGCCGTCGAACTGGCTGGCGATGGGCGGGCCGGCGGAAGTAACCCGTAGGCAAGCCACGTCATCGTCGCGGACGAGCTGTTTGGCCTGCAGCTTCGGCCGTTTCGACATTATCTGGCGGAGCAGTCTCAGCGTGGGAATCACCTTCATCCCGGTGACCGCGAACACTCCCAGGCCTGACTCGAAGGTGCAACCGGGGTTGGTCCGCATCGGCCGGTTGTTGCTGTAGGTCCACGGACTGGTGTTGGACACCCAGACGAAGTGCACGCCCGGAATGGGGTCGCGATCAGGTAGCTGCAGCGTCAGTGTCGGTTCGCGACGGGCGTAGGCGAGCGCGATGGGTACCGCCACACGCCAATAGCGCGCCGGCGTGACCTTGACGCCCTTGTCGCGTTGCGCCTCGACCGCGGCCACCACTTCCGCGTCGACGCCCATCCCTGCGTTGAGCACGGCCCACCGCTCGCCGCAGTCGATCAGCCCGATGCGGCGCCACTTCTGCTGGCGCTTGTATTCGTCGAGCAGCCCGAGGAGCTGGTTGGTGGCGTCGATCGGGTCCGGTGGGATTCCCAGTGACCGGGCCATAACGTTCGCCGAGCCGCCGGGCACTATCGCCACCGCCGGCACCGGTCCCGCCGGCAGCGGACCGGGCGGTCCCAGCAAGCCGTTGACCACGTTGCTTACCGTGCCGTCGCCGCCGTGTACGACGATCAGATCCACCCCGTCCTGGACGGCCGCCCGCGCGATTTCGCCCCCATGGCCGCGGTGGTTTGTGTGCTCGACGGTCAACTCGAGGCGGCTCTCCAGCGCGTGCGCCAGTAAGTCGCGCCCGGATGCGGTGGTGGAAGTTGCAGTGGGGTTGACGACGAGCACAGCGCGCATGACGCATGAGCTTAGGCCCGGCGACGATGCGAGCCGCGCAGCGGCTCGCTGAGGAGGCGGGCAATCGGCTCGAGGGAATCCGGTAGCTACGCTGATGCTGTGACTGTCCCCCGCAAGCGGGTGGTCCGCCCACGCGCCCCGGCTACTGTGCGTGGCGCGGGACTGATGGTCGCGGTGCAGGGCGCGGCTGCACTGGTGGTAGCCGCGGTTCTGGTCGTGCGTGGGCTCGCCGGAGCCGACCAACGCGTGGTCAACGGCTTCGGCACCGCGATCTGGTTCTTTCTGGTCGGCGGCGGTGTACTCGCCGCCGGATGGGGGCTGTACGCCGGTAAGCGCTGGGGCCGCGGATTGGCGGTTTTTACCCAGCTTTTGCTGCTGCCCGTGGCGTGGTACCTCACAGCAGGTTCGCATCAGCCGGTGTTCGGGATCCTACTGGCGATTGTGGCGCTGACCGCGTTGGCGTTGCTCTTCAGTCCCGCCGCGCTGGGCTGGGCCACCCGCGGCGATCAGCGTGGTCCGGCCAGCTCAGCCAGTCGCGGGCCGGACAACCGATAGTTGATCCATTCGCGCTGCGGCTGTCCGCCGATCGCGTCGTAAAGGGCGATGGCATCGGAGTTCCAGTTCAGCACCGCCCATGACAGCCGCGTGTAGCCGTTGTCGAGGCATTCCCGCGCCAGCGCCGACAGCAGTGCGCGGGCCAAGCCGCGGCGGCGAAATCGCGGACGCACGTACAGGTCCTCCACATACACGCCGGCGACACCGTCCCAGGTGGAGAAGTTGAGGAACCACAGCGCCATCGCGGCAACTTCGCTGTCCACCTCGGCGACATGTCCTTGCACCGTTGCAGAATCGCCGAAAAGTGCTGTGCCGATTTGTGTTTCGGTGACAGTACACCGATCGGCGGCGCGTTCGAATTCGGCCAGCGCGCGGATCATGGCGGGAATCTCGCCGGCGTCTGCCGGTGCCGCCCGACGGATGTGCTCGGTCAATGCTCAACTCCCAGCGCGGTCAAGATCGTTGCGAATTTTGTTGTGGTCTCGTCAAGTTCATCATCGGGATCTGATTCGGCGACGATGCCGCCGCCGGCGTGGGCGAGTGCGGTGCGGCGGTCGGCCGACAGTTGCGCGCAGCGGATGGACACCACCCACTGGCCATCGCCGCGGGCGTCGCACCAGCCGACCGCGCCGGCGTAGAAACCGCGGTCGCCTTCCAGCGTGGCGATGAGCTCCGATGCGGCTTTCGTCGGCACACCTCCGACCGCTGGGGTGGGGTGCAGCGCCAACGCCAGATCCATTGCGGTGGTTGAGGTGTCGCGTAGCCGAGCAGTGATCGGTGTGCACAGATGCCAGAGCGCCGCGGTGCCGCGCAACCGGGGCGCGGACGCGATCTCCACGTCGTCGCATAACGGCTCCAGGACGTCACGCACCGCGTCGATGACCAGTTGGTGCTCGTAGCGGTTCTTTGCCGAACCGGCAAGCGCGGCGCCGGTGGCGGCGTCGAGCTCGCGGTCGGGGGCACGCGGCGCTGAACCGGCGAACGGCTGGCAGGTCACCCGGTCGCCGTCCCGCGCGACGAGAAGTTCCGGACTGGCGCCCACCAGAGCGGTACCTGAATAGTCGCGGCCGGCCGGTGTCAGATCGACGAGGTAGCCGTAGCTGGCTGGGTCGCCAGCGAGCAGCCGGCGCAGGATGACGCGGGCGTCCAGGGGGGCGTCGGCGGCCAGCCGCAACGCGCGCGCCAGCACGACTTTGCGCAGCACGCTATCCGCTGCCGCCAGCAGGTCGCGTGCCCGGCGGATTCGGGCGCGGTGCTCCTCAGGCGTGGGGACCGTCGCGGCGACGCGCACCGCGGGCAGTGGGCCGGACGGCCAGTCGGGCGGCGCACCGATGCGCAGCACGGCGCGCGGCACCATCAACGCGGCAGCGCCGTCCACGTCGAAAGGTAACGCGCCCAACACTATTGGTGCTCGTCCGGAGCGCAGCTCCGCCTGTGCGGCCGTTACCTCGGCGTAGCAGGTCCGCACACCGTCGGCAATGAACGTCCCAGTCGGCCCGCACAGCGCAAACGGTGGCTCGCTAGGCTTCATGGCCCTGCGGATGGCAGGTCAGCCCGAGCGCAGCAAGCTGTCGTACCCCATGCTCAAAACCACAGACGGCGATCGAGGCGGCGAGCATGGCGTAACGGCTGCCCTCGACGAGCGGCAGCTGCAGCCAGCGCGTGATTACCGCGCGGGAAAAGTGGCCGTGACCCACAAACAACACGTCGCGTGACGCCAGGTGCTGTAGCGCCAACGCGAGGGCGCGGTCAGCGCGATCGGTGACCTGCGCGATGCTTTCACCGCCCGGACAACCGTGCGTCCAGACCAGCCAGTCCGGTTCGGATTCCCGGATCTGCGCGGTCGTCAGGCCCTCGTAGCGGCCGTAATCCCATTCGGCGATCAACGGCGACACGTCATCGACGGTCAGGCCGGCAAACTCGGCGGTGGCCAGGGCGCGTCGGCGCGGGCTGCTGATTACCATGAGGTTCTCGGGCTTGAGTTCACCCAGTGTCGGGCCCACCGCCTGGGCTTGCTCGCGCCCGGTGTCGGTCAGCTCCAGTTCAGTGCGGCCGCTGTGCCGGTCAGACTTCGACCACTCAGTCTCCCCGTGTCGGAGCAGTAACAGCCGGTGGCTCTGCACGCCCATGCCGACCGATTGTGCCGGACACTCCCGACTTGTCCCGCGGCACGGGGAGAAGGTGTGCCAGGATGTCCCTGTGAGTGAGACCCGGGTACTGGTGGTGGCCAACCAGAAGGGTGGGGTGGCCAAGACGACGACCGTGGCATCGCTGGGTGCGGCGATGGCGGATACCGGACGGCGAGTGCTGCTCGTCGACCTGGACCCGCAAGGCTGCCTGACCTTCTCGCTGGGGCACGATCCCGACAAGCTGCCGGTGTCGGTGCACGAAGTGCTGCTCGGTGAGGTGGAGCCGAACGCGGCGCTGGTCACCACGGCCGAGGGAATGACACTGCTGCCGGCCAATATCGACCTGGCCGGTGTGGAGGCGATGCTGCTGATGCGCGCCGGTCGCGAGTACGCCCTCAAACGCGCGCTCGACAAACTCACCGACCAGTTCGACGTGATCGTCGTCGACTGCCCGCCCTCGCTGGGGGTGCTCACTCTCAACGGGCTGACGGCCGCCGGCGAAGCCATCATTCCGCTGCAGTGCGAGACGCTGGCGCACCGCGGCGTCGGCCAGTTCCTGCGCACGGTCGCCGATGTCCAGCAGATCACCAACCCGCACCTGCGGCTACTGGGCGCGCTGCCCACGCTGTACGCCTCGCGCACCACCCACACCCGCGACGTGCTGCTCGACGTCGCCGACCGCTACGACCTGCCGGTGCTGGCACCGCCCATCCCGCGCACGGTGCGCTTCGCTGAGGCCAGCGCATCGGGGGCGTCGGTGATGGCCGCCCGCAAAAACAAGGGCGCGGAGGCCTACCGCGAGCTGGCGGACGCGCTGCTCAAGCACTGGGAATCCGGCGAACCGCTACCGACGTTCACCGTGGAGATGTAGACAGGTGGCGCTCAGCCCAGCGCCGCGACAATGTCGCCGCGCTGCTCGAACACCTGCGTACCCGACACGGCCAGAATCACCCGCTGCCTGCCCGACGGTCGGTTGACCGGCAGGTAGCGCTCACTGGCGCCGGTGACCGGGTCGTAGACCCCCAGACCGCCCGTGACCGGGACGAGCAGCCGGCCCGCCATCATCGCGGCCGGCCCGAGGGGAACAGCCGGCCCGGCGGCGGAAATGGTGTAGCGGTAGGTCAGGTTCGCCGCGTCGAAGACCATCACAGCATCGCCGGTCCACCAGGTGACCAGGTTGCCGGGCCGTGATACTGCCGCCGACGGCGCCGCCGCCTTGGGCAGCAGCGTGCTCGCTACCGTGGCGCCGGTCTCGTCGATTACGTCGACCCTCGGCCGCGGCGACGGCAGATACACCGCCGTGGTGGTCTCGGAGACGGTCAACACGCAAGCACCGGAATTCGCGCCGACCCCGGGCTCGGCGACATAGCGTTGCTCCGGTTCATCCTCTTCCTTGGCCGGGCGCAGCAGGCTGAGCCGGAGGTCGGCCTGCTTCGGGCAGGCCTCGAGCACCGAAACCGCCGACGAACTGGCCGCCGCCGACACCAGGGCGCATCCGGTGCGCAGTCCCCGCGCCGACGGTTTCACCCGGGCGTCGATCTCCCCGTAGGACAGCATCCGGACCATGTCCGAGCGCCATAGCTCCAGCCGGGTGTCACCCGACGACAACACCGTCGTCCCGTCGGAAGAGACGTCGACGTGCTTATCGGCGTAGCTGCTGCGGGCCGGTCCGCGACGACCGGTGGACGCGTCGATGGTGCTGACCTGACCGCAACCCCGGTCATCCCGAAAGACCGCGACGGCGTACCGGTAGACCCAGGACACCGCGCACAGACGACTGTCACGGGCGTAGCTCCAGCGCAACTCACCGCTGGCCGGGTCGCGCCCGTCCACCTGGCGCCCGTCGCCGGTGACGACCGTGCCGCCCACCACCACGGGTCGGGTGCTGGCCGCGCTGGTGGCGGTCCAGAGCTGGTGCAGCGAGGCCGGAACTGCCCGGGCGGGAGTCGGGTTGGGCGCCGGTCCGGCGACCGGCCGGCTGATGGTGGCCCGGGCGTCGCCGGTCCACCAGATCAGCGCCGCGGACGCGGCCACGACGACCGCGATCGTCGCGGCGGCCACCACATCGGCGTTGGTGCGGCGTTCGGGTCTGACCATTCGCCAGCGCCGGCTCAGTTGACGTTCGCGGCCACGCTCGCCTTGCGTGACCGGTGACGACGGCGGCGGCCGCTGTACGCGGGATCGCCAGATGGTGCGGCAGCGGTCTCACCGTTGGTGGTGACGTGTCCGGTGACCGGTTTGCCGCGGCGGGTGCGTCGGCGCGACCTGGTCTCGTTGCGCTGGGGCGGCTTCTGGCCGTCGCGGCGCTTGACCTGTGAGGTGCGCGGCGCGCCGACGGTGCCCCCGGCGTCGGTCGGGATGCCTAATTCGGTGTACAGGTGCGGCGAACTGGAGTAGGTCTCGGCCGGCTTGGGGGCGCCCAGGCCCAACGCCTTGTCGATCATCGCCCAGCGGGCCAGTTCGTCCCAGTCCACCAGGGTGACGGCGACCCCGGCGCGGCCGGCGCGGCCGGTACGGCCGATGCGGTGCACGTAGTTGTTTTCGTCATCGGGGCACTGGTAGTTGATGACGTGGGTGACGTCGTCGATGTCGATACCGCGGGCGGCCACGTCGGTGGCGGCCAGCACGTCGACGTCGCCGCTGCGGAACGCTTTGAGTGCCTTCTCGCGGGCCACCTGCCCGAGATCGCCGTGCACGGCGCCCACCGCGAACCCGCGTTCGGCCAGCTCGTCGGCCACCTTCTGCGCGGTGCGCTTGGT
>Ga0187778_10002433_pt1 | contig 12693 bp, 14 predicted proteins | sample 1015_Q2_SP5_20_M_FD_132418 | JGI IMG/M metagenome (GOLD analysis project Ga0187778, IMG submission 132418) | Tropical peat soil microbial communities from peatlands in Department of Meta, Colombia - 1015_Q2_SP5_20_MG | ecosystem: Environmental > Terrestrial > Soil > Wetlands > Peat | place... | reverse complement strand
GTCGAGCAGGACGGTGCGGGCGCCCGGATCGAGGCCGGTCGCCGCCGCGACGATGCACCCGGCGCCGGCGCGCCGCGCCAGCGGCCTCACGTCGATCTCGAGGTCTTCGCGCGAGTACTGTCCGGCCACGAAGCCCGGGACCATGCCCGAGTAGACCGCGATCGGGCGATCGACGATCAGGGTGAGCCGGGCCGCGGACGGAGGCGCCATGGCCCAGCGCCCGAGCACCTGGATGTGGGCGTGGCCGCCGCCCACCAGGACGACGTCGTGCCGGATGCGACCGGTGGACGGCGCGGGCATGCCCGTCCGCGGCCTGGTGACCGCTACGACAGGTCGACCCAGACGGTCTTCACCTCGGTGTAGTTGTCGAGGCCGACCGACCCCATCTCGCGCCCGAAGCCCGACTCCTTGAACCCGCCGAACGGCAGCGCCGCGTCGAAGAGGTTGTAGGCGTTGACCCACACCGTGCCCGCCCGGATCGCCTTCGCCGCCCGGAGCGCCTTGGAGACGTCGCGGGTCCACACGGCCGCGGCCAGCCCGTAGGAGGTGTGGTTGCCCTGGGCGATGCCGTCCTCCACCGAGCGGAACGGGATCACCGACAACACCGGGCCGAAGATCTCCTCCCGGGCGATCTTCATCTGGTTGGTGACGCCGTCGAAGATCGTGGGCTGCACGTAGTAGCCCTTGCCGGTGCCGATGTCGGCGCGTCCGCCGCCCGCCACCAGCCGCGCGCCCTCCTGCTTGCCGGACTCGATGTAAGAGAGGACGGTCTCCATCTGGCTCTTGGAGACCACCGGGCCCATGCGCGTGGCCTTGTCCATCGGATCGCCGACCTTCAGGCTCTTGACCCGATCGGTGAGCTTGGACATGAACTGGTCGTGGATGGCGTCCTCGAGGAAGAGGCGCGAGCCGGCCGCGCACACCTCGCCCTTGTTGTAGAAGATGCCGGTGAGGGCCCCGCGGACCGCCGCCTCCATGTCCGCGTCGGCGAACACGATGTTGGGCGACTTGCCGCCCAGCTCGAGCGACAGGCGTTTGAGCGTGCCCGCGGCCTCGCGCATGATCTGCTTGCCGACCTCGGTGGAGCCGGTGAACGCGATCTTGTCCACGCGCGGGTCGCGCACTAGGGCCATGCCGACCCTGCCGCCGGGGCCGGTCACCACGTTGAACACGCCCTCGGGCACGCCCGCCTCCTGGCAGATCTCGGCGAAGCGCAGCGCGGTCAGCGGCGTCTGCGACGCGGGCTTGATCACCACCGTGTTGCCGGCGGCGAGCGCGGGGGCGAGCTTCCACGACGAGAGCAGGAACGGGAAGTTCCAGGGCACGATCGCGCCGACCACGCCGACCGGCTGGCGCAGGGTGAAGGTGAACGCGTTGTCGCGTAGGCCGAGCGTCTCGCCGTGGATCTTGGTGGCCCAGCCCGCGTAGTAGCGGAAGACCTCCGCCGCGAACGGGATCTCGACCTTGCCCGAGTCGAACATGGTCTTGCCGGTGCAGAGGCTCTCGAGCCGGGCCATCTCGTCGAGGTTCTGCTGGATCAGGTCGCCCAGCCGCCACACGATGCGCCCGCGCTCGTGCGGCGACATCTTCGGCCACGGGCCCTCGTCGAAGGCCTTGCGCGCCGCGGCCACCGCCAGGTCGATGTCGCGCTCGTCTCCCTTGCCGACCGCGCCAACGGGCTCCTCGTTGGCCGGATTGATCGGCTGATAGGTCTCGCCCGACCGCGGCGCCTGCCACTTCCCCGCGACGAAGATCTCGCCCGCTTTCATCGTCGGCTCCTCCTCGCTGACCGCACCCCGTTTCCGGTGCTACTTGTGTCCGTTTCCCGCGGCGACGGCCAGCGCGATACGCTCCGGGCTCAAGGGCAGCTCGGTGAGCCGCGCCCCGACCGCGTCCTGCACCGCGTTCGCGATGGCGGCCGGGGCCGGTATGATCGGCGGCTCGCCCACGCCGCGGGCGCCGAACGGCCCGGCCGGCGACGGCACCTCGACGATGATCGTCTCGAGGTTGGGCAGATCGGCCGCGGTCAGCTTCCGGTAGTCGAGCAGGCTCGGGTTGGTGAGCCGACCGTCCTCGTCGAACATGAGGCCTTCCGTGAGCGCGATGCCGAGCGACTGCACCGCCCCGCCCTGCATCTGCCCCTCGACCCCGATCGGGTTGATCGCCTTGCCCACGTCCTGCACGATCACGAAGTCGCGGATGGTCACCTCGCCGGTGTCTGGGTCCACCTCGATCCGGGCGAGCTGGGCCGCGAAGCCCGGCGCCTGCTGGGTGAACGCGGGGTTGGCCTTGCCGAGGACCGGCGGGGTCTTCGACATGTAGAGGTTGCCCTTCTTGCCGATGGTGGCCAGCGTGACGTGCTTGTCCGGCATCCCGCGCACCGTGACCTTGCCATCCACCAGCTCCAGGTCGTGCACCGAGGCCTCGAGCTCCCCGGCCGCGATCTCGAACGTCTGTCGCCGCGCGTCCTCCGCGGCCTGCAGCACCGCCGCGCCCACCGTGTAGATGGTCTTGCTGCCCGCGCTGAGCCCGGTGACGGGCGCGGTGTCGGTGTCGCCGGTGGTGATGCGCACGAGGTCGGTATCGACCCCGTACGCGGAGGCCGCGATCTGGGCCAGCGAGATGTTGGTCCCCGCGATGTCCACCTGGCCGGTCAGCACCGCGAGGGACCCGTCGGGGTTCAGGCGCACCGTGGCGCCGGTGGGCTGGAGCCCGCCGAGCCAGCCGCCAAGGGCCAGGCCCACACCGCGCCGCTTGCCATTGCCGCCCTCGGCCACCCACTGCTTGCGGGTCTTCCAGTGCGGGTGCTCGGCGATCCGCGCGAGCACCTGCTTGGCGCCGTTGGACTGCCAGGGCTGGCCGTTCACCATCGGATCGCCCGGCTGGATCAGGTGGCGCATGCGGAACTCGACCGGGTCGAGCCCGAGGTCCCGCGCGATCTGCTCCATGTGCGACTCGATCGCGAAGATCGTCTGCGGTGCGACCGGGGCCCGGTAGGCGGCCACGCTCGGCTTGTGGGTGAGCACCTCGTAGCCGCGGACGTCGAACGACGGCCACCTGTACATGCTGCCGAGGAAGACCGCGCTCACCGCGAGCACCGCGCCGGAGTAGGCGCCGGAGTCGATGACGGTCTCCGCGTCGATCGCCATCAGGGTGCCGTCGCGCTTGACCCCGGTCTTGAGCTTGATGATGACCTGCGGCGCGGGCATGCCCGCCTGCAGCTCTTCCCGCCGCGTCATCACGTACCGCACCGGGCGCTTGGTGACCTGCGCCAGCACCGCGGTGATCGGCTCGCACAGCGCGCGGATCTTGCCGCCGAAGCCGCCGCCGCACTCGACCGGGATGACCCGGATCCGGTTCTCGGGGATGCCGAGCACGTCCGAGACCTCGGAGCGCGTGTTGAACGAGCCCTGGGTGCTGGCCCAGAGCGTGAGGAGCCCGTTGCGGTCCCACTCGGCCAGCACGGCGTGCGGCTCGAGATAGCCCTGGTGCACCATCGGGACGCGATACGTCTTCTCGAGCACGTGATCAGACTCGGCGAAGCCCTTCGCCGCGTCGCCGCGCGTCAGGCGCGCCTGCTGCGAGATGTTGACCGCCTTGGCGGGCGCCTCGCTCTTGGCGATGGCGACCGCCGAGTGGGCCAGGGCCTCGCTCGTGTCGGCCTCGGTGCCCGCGTCGGCCACCGGCGGCGCGCCCGGCTGCATGGCCTTGAGCGGATCCACCGCGACCGGCAGCACCTGGTACTCGACCCGGATGAGGTCGAGGGCCTCCTCGGCGATGGCCAGCTCGTCGGCGGCCACCGCGGCCACCGGCTGGCCCATGAACACCACCCGGTCGATCGCGAGCACCGCGTGGGCGCGCGTGGGCGCCTTCTTCTTCAGATGCGGGATGTCCTTCGCGGTGAGGACCGCGCGGACGCCGGGGAGCGCCCGGGCCGCGCTCACGTCGATCGAGACGATCTTCGCGTGCGCGTGCGGGCTGCGAAGCAGCTTGGCGTGCAGGAGGCCCTTGGGCTGGATGTCGGCCACGTACTGCACCCGGCCGGTGACCTTCTCGGGGCCGTCCGGGCGCGGGATCGACACCCCCACGCCCTTGACGTCGCGCGTGGTCTTCATCGTGGTGCTCATCGAGCGCTCCTCTGCGAGGCGAGCGTCGTGGCCGCCTCGCTGATCGCGGTCACCATCTTGGTGTAGCCGGTGCAGCGGCAGAGATTGCCGGCGATGCCGTAGCGGATCTCCTCCTCGGAGGGCCGCGGGTTCTCCTCGAGCAGGGCCACGGCGGCCATCAGCACGCCGGGAATGCAGAAGCCGCACTGCGGGACGCCGTGGCGGACGAAGGCATCCTGCAGCGGGTGCAGCGTGGTGTCCGGGGCCGCGAGGCCTTCGATGGTGCGGATCTTCCGACCGCGCGCCTGCATGGCCAGCATCAGGCAGCTCGCGACCACCTTGCCGTCGACGTGCACGGTGCAGGCGCCGCAATCGCCCGTGCCGCAGCCTTCCTTGGGGCCGGTGAGCCCGACGTCCTCGCGCAGGGCGTCCAGGAGGGTCACGTAGGGCTGCACGAGCACCTCGACGGGCTCGCCATTCACGGTGCACTGGAGGATCTGTTTGGCCACGGGATCTGTCTCCGGATCAGGCGTTCGCGCGGGCGAGCGCGGTCGTGAGCGTGCGGCGGGTGAGGACGCGGACGAGGTGCCGGCGGAACTCGACGGACCCGCGCTGGTCGTTGATGGGCTTGGCGGCCTCGACGGCGAGGCCGGCAGCGCGCTCGATCAGCTCGGCCGTGACCGTCTGCCCCTCGAGCGCGCGCTCCGCCGCGGTCGCCCGCACCGGGGTCGGCGCCACCGCGGCGAGCGCGATCCGCGCCTTGGCGCACCGGCCGTCGGCGAGGGTGAGCTGCGAGGCCACCCCGACCACCGCGATGTCCAGCTCGCGCCGCGGGGTGTGGCGGAGATACTGGCCGCCGCCGTGCGGGCCCGGCGGGGGCACGATCAGCTCGACCAGCATCTCGTTCGGAGCCAGGATCGTGCGGCGCACCCCGGTGAAGAAGTCGGCCACCGGCACGCGCCGCTCGCCGCCGGGCCCCGCGATGACCGCCTGGGCCTCGAGGGCGATCAGGGGCGGCGCCATGTCGGCCGACGGCGCCGCGTTGCAGAGGTTGCCGCCGATCGAGGCGAGATTGCGCACCTGGAGCGAGCCGAGGAGCGCCGCGGCCTCCGCGATTGTGCGGTACGGCCCGCGGAGGGCCGGGCTCGTCTCGAGCTCGCGCGCGGTCACCGCGGCGCCGATCCGGATTCCCTGGCCGTTGCGCGCGTGCACCTGGTGCACCCGCGCCACGCCGGTCAGGTCGACCACGAGCGCCGGCTTGAGGGCTCCGTTCTTGATCTGGGGCAGGAGATCGGTGCCCCCTGCGACCAGCTTGGCCTGCGGTCCTCGCTCGGCGAGGATCTTGAGGCAGTCTTCGAGGCTATTCGGCAGAACAAGATCGAATCGTCGCATCCGTGTCTCCCGGGGATTTGGCGCGCGCTGGCCATGATACACCGAGTCGCGGCCGGCCGGTTGACTATGCTCTGCCGAGCCTGTATGCTTCCGCGCGCATATTGAAGCACGCTCTTCCATGACCCTCCGCACGATCGCGATCCTCTGGCTGACCGCGTCGGCCCTGCTGGGCATCTCGAGCGCGCCGGCGCTCGCCCAGTCGAACGTCGTCGTGCTCGCCACGACCACGAGTACCCAGGATTCGGGCCTGCTCGACGTCCTGGTGCCGATGTTCGAGCGGAGGACCGGGCTCACCGTGAAGACGATCTCGGTGGGCACCGGCCAGGCGCTCGCGCTCGCCGCGCGCGGCGAGGCGGACGTGACGCTCGCCCACGCGCCGGCGCTCGAGAAGCGCTACGTCGAGGATGGCAAGATGACCAACCGGCGCCTGGTCATGTACAACGACTTCGTCCTGATCGGGCCCGCCGAGGATCCCGCGAAGGTCCGGGGACTGCCCCGGGCCGTCGACGCGCTCCGGCGCATCGCGGAGAACCGCTCGCGGTTCGTCTCCCGCGGCGACCAGTCCGGCACCCACGTGCTCGAGCTGAGCCTCTGGAAGCAGGCCGGCGTCGAGCCGAAGGGCGCCTGGTACGTCGAGTCCGGCCAGGGCATGGGCCAGACGCTCGGCATCGCCAGCGAGCGACGCGGCTACACGCTGACCGATCGGGGAACGTACCGCGCGTTCCAGAAGCGGATCGACCTGCCCATCCTCGTCGAGAAAGATCGCCCGCTGCTGAACGTCTACTCGGTGATGGAGGTGAACCCGGCCAATGGGCCACGCGTCAACGGGACCGGCGGCCGCGCGTTCGCCGAGTTCATGCTCGCCCCCGAGACGCAGGCGGTCATCCGGACCTTCGGAGTCGACCGGTACGGTCAACCGCTCTTCGTCCCGGTGGCCGGCAAGAAGGACGAGGACCTCTAGCCCGCGGCGTCCCACGTGAGCCTCTTCGGGCACGGAATCCTCGAGGCGTTCCGGCTCCTCCTCACCGGGGACCCCGAGGTCTGGCAGATCACCTGGCTCTCGATCCGGATCTCCGCGAGCGCGACGCTCCTCTCGCTGGCCGTCGGCGTCCCGCTGGGCGCGCTGCTCGCGCTCGCGCGCTTCCGCGGCCGCGCGCTGGTGGTGAGCCTCGTGAACACCGGGATGGGCCTGCCCCCGGTGGTGGTGGGCCTCTTCGTGACGATCCTGCTCTGGCGCAACGGCGCGCTGGGCTTCCTCGAGCTGCTCTACACGCCTGGGGCGATGGTGGTCGGGCAGTTCGTGATCGCGGCGCCGGTGGTTACCGGCCTCACCCTGGCCGCCGTACAGCAGGTGCCGGAGACCTTTCGCCTGCAGATGCTGGGACTCGGCGCGTCGCGGGGCCAGATGATCCGCGTGCTGCTCACGGAGGCGCGCCTGCCGATGCTCGCCGCGGTGATGGCGGGCTTCGGGAGCGTGATCTCTGAGGTGGGCGCCTCGATGATGCTCGGCGGCAACATCCGGGGCTCCACACGCGTGCTCACCACCGCCACCGTGCTCGAGACCGGCAAGGGCAACTTCGACCTCGCGATCGCGCTGTCGGTGATCCTGCTGCTGATCACGTTCCTGGTGAACTGGGCGCTGAGCTGGATCCAGCAGCGTCGCTAGGCCTGGCCACCGCGGCCCGTCAATTCGCGTTCGTCTCGCCGAGCCAATTGGACTCGTGAAGACGGACGATCTTGGCTCTGTTCAAGCATGGGCCGCGATGGCATGGTGCCCCGACAAGGGAGGCCCCCCATGGACGACATCGCGCCGACACCACGCACCCAGATTCGCCGGATCCCCGAACGAGGCGTCTACGATCGCGCGACGATCGACGCGATCCTCGACGAGGGATTCCTCTGCCACGTGGGCTTCGTCGTCGAGGGGCAGCCGTTCGTGATCCCCACCGGGTACGGGCGCGCCGGGGACCGGCTCTACATCCACGGCTCGGCGGCCAGTCGCATGGTGCGCACGCTCTCGAGCGGTGTCCAGGTCTGCGTGACGGTGACCCTGCTCGACGGGCTCGTGCTCGCCCGGGCGGCCTACCACCACTCGATGAACTACCGGTCGGTGGTGGTGCTCGGCACCGCGGTCGAGGTCACGGATGAGCATGAGCGCCTCGTCGCGCTCGAGACCATCACCGAGCACATCATCCGCGGCCGCTGGACGGACATCCGCCCGCCGAACCCACAGGAGGTGAAGGCCACGCGGGTGCTGCGCCTGCCCATCGAGGAGGCGTCGGCCAAGGTTCGGACCGGCCCCCCGGTGGACGACGAGGTCGACTACACGCTGCCGTACTGGGCCGGCGTCCTGCCGATGCGACTCCAGATCGGCGAGCCCATTCCGGACTCGCGTCTCCGCCCCGACGTCCCGCTCCCGGCGGCGGTCCGCGGCTACCGGAGGGCATGAGCGCGCCGCCGACTCCACGAGCCTCCGTCGAGCTGCTCTTCTCGTACGGCACGCTCCAGCTCGATGCGGTGCAGCTCTCGACGTTCGGGCGCCGGCTGACCGGGCACGCCGACGCGCTGCCCGGCTACGAGCGGGCCCTGGTGGAGATCGAAGATCCGGCGGTGGTGGCCACGAGCGGCAAGACGCACCATCCGATCGTCCGCTACACCGGGCGGGCCACCGATCGCGTCGAGGGCACCGTCTTCGAGATCACGGGAGAGGAGCTGGAGCGGGCCGACGCCTACGAGGTCGCCGCGTACCGGCGTATGGCCGAGACGCTCGGGTCCGGCGTCGTCGCCTGGGTGTACGTCGACGCGCGGCACGCCCGACCGAGTTGACGGACGACATCGCGGAGACCGCGATGTGTCGCCTGCGACCTCGGATACAATGCAGTGCGACGAGGAGGAGCGACATGAATGACGTCGTCGTGCTGTCTGTCCCGGGCCATGCGTCCTGACGGCCCTCTGCGCAGGATCCGCTTCACCTGGATCGTCGTGGTCGCGCTGGTCCTTCTGGCAGCCGGCCTCTGGATCGGCGCCCCGCGCCCGGTGCCGGCCGGGGAGCCGGCGGTGGTCGTCCCCGTGCCGGCCCTCGATAATCCGAAGATCGGCGTGGGCTCGACCGAGACCGCGGTCCTGGCCGGTGGGTGCTTCTGGGGCGTGCAGGGCGTCTATCAGCACGTGCGCGGGGTCCGGCAGGTCTTGTCCGGCTACGCGGGAGGCACCAGGGCGACCGCGGACTACGAGACGGTGAGCCGCGGCGGCACCGATCACGCCGAATCGGTGGAGGTTCGCTTCGACCCGAAGGAGGTCTCGTACGGGGAGATTCTCCAGATCTACTTCTCGGTCGTGCACGATCCCGCGCAGCTCGATCGCCAGGGCCCGGACACCGGCCGTCAGTACCGGTCGAACATCTTTTATGTGAGCGACCTGCAGCAGCGCATCGCGCGCGCCTACATCGCGCAGCTCGAGCAGAGCAAAGCGTTCCCCCGCGCGATCGTCACCCGGGTGGACCCGCTGAAGGGTTTCTATCCCGCCGAGGCCTATCACCAGGATTTCCTCCTCAAGCACCCGAGCCATCCCTATATCGTGATCAACGACCTCCCGAAGGTCGAGAACCTCAAGCGGGTGTTCCCGGAGCGCTATCGCGAGCGGCCGGTGACCTCCGACTGAGAGCTCCCGTCGTGCCGGGAGCCGCGCCCGACGTGCTGGAGCAGCTGGCGAATCGGGAGCTCACGCCAGGCGGGCCGGTCACCGCCCGCTTCCGCGCGGCCGGTGTCCACGACTTCGTGGGCGCGGCCCACCACCTCCTCGCGCTGCCCTACGGGCGGATCGCTGACCGCAACCGATTCTGGCTCGTGCTCGAGGAGGGGCGCGGCACGTGCACGACCAAGCACGCGCTCCTGGCCGAGCTGGCCCGGGAGCAGGGGATCGACGTGCAGCTCGTCGTCGGCGTCTACGAGATGAGCGAGCGGAACACGCCGGGGGTCGGGCGGGTCCTCGGCGCCCACGGGCTGACCAGGATCCCGGAGGCCCATTGCTACCTCCGCTACCGGGGCGGGCGCATCGACATCACCGGCGTGCCCGCCGGCGCTGAGCCGATCGACCGGTTCCTGCACGAGGAGCCGATCACGATCGACCAGATCGGGGCTTACAAGATCGACCTGCACCGGCGCTTCCTGGGCGAATGGATCGCGCGCACGGAGCAAGCGCGCGGGCGGAGCCTCGACGAGATCTGGCGGATCCGCGAGGCGTGCATCGCGGCCCTCGCGGCCAGGGAGCCCGCTAGGCCCTAGGCGGCCGTTCCCCGCTGTGGGAGCGGTTCCCCTTCGCCGGACGACGGTCGTTCCGTCCCCGCGCCGCGACCTCCGCGGGCGTCGGCCCGCTCGGGCCGAGCGCGTCGTCGATGCGCTCGCGCAGCGCGCACAGGCGCTCGAGGAGCAGGTGGCCGGTCTCGGTCAGCTCCATGCCGCGCGCGGCGCCCCGCCCGGCGCGGTTGTGCACCACCGGGGTTTGCAGCGCACGCTCGGCCCGGCGGAGATAGCCCCACGCATGGCGATACGACCAGCCGATCTCGCGGACCGTGCGGGCGAGCGAGCCGAAGCGAGCGATGCCGCCGAGCAGGTGGATCCCGCCGTCGCCGGCGAAGAACTCGCCACCCAGCTCGAGCCAGACCTTGGTCTTGACCTGGGCGGCGATTATGCTCTCGTGAGCATTTTGAAGTGCCACGGGTCGCTGCGTAGCATGAGGCGTCGATCGGAGCGGCAGCGCGGTCGCTTTTCGCGGAGCCCGGTTCGTCATGGCCGCCCTACAGTAGCACGATCGAGCGCGCGCCCAGGAGGCGAGAAGGTGACCCGTTCCATCAAGATTCTCGCGATCGTCGTGACGGTGGTGCTGGCCGCCGCGACTGGCGTCCGCGCGCAGGACATGACCCTGTCGGTGGCGGTCAGCCTGAAGGAGGCGACCGAGGAGCTGGGCCGCCAGTTCATGACCGCCCATCCGGGCGTGACGCTTCACTACAACTTCGGCGCCTCCGGTGACCTGCAGAAGCAGATCGAGGCGGGGGCCCCGGTCGACGTCTTCCTCTCTGCCGCCCAGCGGCAGATGGACGAACTGGAGAAGCAACGCCTCATCGCATCGGACACCCGGCGGGCGTTCGCGCGAAACGTGCTCACCGTGGTGAAGCCCGCCGAGTCCAAGCTCGACGTCGGCAAGCCGGCCGATCTCCTCGAGCCGCGGGTGGGGCGCATCGCGGTCGGCAATCCCAAGAGCGTGCCCGCCGGGCAGTACGCGGAGGAGAGCCTCCGGGCGCTCGGTCTCTGGGAACGGCTTCAGCCCAAGCTCGTGTTCGCGGAGAACGTCCGCCAGGTGCTCGACTACGTGGCGCGCGGGGAGGTCGACGCGGGGTTCGTCTACACCACGGACGCGGCGACCCGGGCGCAGGGCGTGAAGGAGGCCTTCCGGCCGCCGGAGGACAGCTACCGGCCGGTGATCTATCCGGGCGCGGTCGTGGCCGCGTCCAAGCAGGCCGCGCTCGGGCGGGCCTTCCTCGATCTGCTCGGTAGCCCGCAGGGCCGGACCGTGCTGAGCCGCTTCGGCTTCCAGCCTCCACCGGCCGGCGTGCGCTGATCGCGCCCGGGCGCGGTGGGCTTCGAGTCGGTCGCTGCCGGCCCCGGTGTGCGTTTCATTGGCGCGCAGCGGGACGTGCTCGGCGGCGATCTCCGCGGGCACGCGGACCTCGAGAAGCTGGCCGGGGAACCGCACCTCTACGGGCTCGGTCCGCTCGAAGGCCTGCGCGGTGAGGTCTCGATCTTCGACGGCGCGATCTCCATCGCCCGGATCGAGCGGGACGCGGTCGTGACCACCGTGGGCTCGAGCGAGCGCGCCTGCTTCCTCGTCTGGGCGCAGGTGGAGGTCTGGCTCGAGCGCGCGCCCGGCACCGCGGTGGCCGATCTCGAGCAGCTCGAGGCCCTGGTGATCGGGCTGGCCGGCGAGGCCGGGCTCGACCCCGGGCGACCATTCCCGTTCCGGGCCGTCGGGACCGCCGCCTCCGTCATGTTTCACGTCCTCGACAAGCGTGACGGGTTGCCCCACAACCCGGAGCGACACGAGCAGGCGAAGGTTCGACGGGTCCTGGACCACGTGCCGGTCGAGCTGGTCGGGTTCTACTCTCGGCACCACCACGGCGTCTTCACGCCGCGGGAGTCGAACGTGCACGTGCATCTGCGGACCGGAGACGGCCGCGCGTCGGGCCATCAGGAGGCGATCCGGCTCGAGCCGGGAGGGCGGATCGCGGTGCCCGCGACGGGCTGGCGGCAATAGGGCCGATACGGCCGATACGACTCGATTCGACGGACGGAGGAGCGACCATGCGATTGAGCGCGCGCAACATCATCAAGGGCCGGGTACTGGAAGTCACGCTCGGAACCACGACGGCCCACGTCAAGCTCGACGTGGGCGGCGGCACCGTCATCTTCTCGTCGATCACCAACGAGGCGGTCCAGGCCCTCGGGCTCAAGGTGGGTGATTCGGCCTACGCGGTGATCAAGGCCTCCGACGTGATGGTGGGCAAGGACTGAGCGTGCACGGCGCGGCGGCCCGCGCGCTCTCCGTCGTCGGCTGCCTCGCGCTCCTCCTGGCCGGCGCCGGAACCACGGCCGCCGCCGACACGCGCAGCGTCACCGACTCGACCGGCCGCCGGGCGCTGGTCCCCATGCGCGTCGAGCGCGTCTACGCGGCGGGCTCGCCCGCGAGCATCCTGCTCTACACGCTGGCGCCGGAGAAGATGCTCGGCTGGAACCGCCCGCTGAGCCCGGAGGAGCGCGCGTTCGTGCCGGCGCCGCTCGCGGACCTGCCCACGCTCGGGCGCCTCACCGGGCGCGGCAACACCGCGAACGTGGAGGTCGTGCTCGCGGCGCGCCCCGACCTGATCTTCGACTACGGCTCGCTGACCGAGACGTATCGCTCGCTCGCCGATCGCCTGCAGCAGCAGACCGGCGTGCCGTATCTTCTCTTCGATGGCGGCCTCTCCGCGATCCCGGCGGTCTACGCGCTGATGGGCGACGTGCTCGGCGAGGGCGATCGCGCGCGCGAGCTGGGCCGGTTCGCGGAGCGCCTGCTGACCGAGACTGATCGTCGGGTGGCGCGGGTGCCCGCCGGGAAGCGTCCCGCGGTCTACTACGCGCGGGGCCCGAAGGGGCTCGAGACG
>Ga0187778_10002432_pt1 | contig 12695 bp, 9 predicted proteins | sample 1015_Q2_SP5_20_M_FD_132418 | JGI IMG/M metagenome (GOLD analysis project Ga0187778, IMG submission 132418) | Tropical peat soil microbial communities from peatlands in Department of Meta, Colombia - 1015_Q2_SP5_20_MG | ecosystem: Environmental > Terrestrial > Soil > Wetlands > Peat | place... | reverse complement strand
TGCCAGCTCGGCAACCAAGACCGCCAGCTTGTCGAACATCTGGTTCCAGCCTGCATCCTCTCCCACGTCCCAGTAACTGCGCTTGAGCGTCAGCTTCGTCCGGCCACCGCCGATCTCCTCGAACGTCACCACGTCGCGCACTTCGACGTCATTAGGGTCCGGCGGATCGATCTTCCCGTTCTTGTCCGCGTAGAACAGGACCGCGACGATCCTCTCGGGCGCGATGATCTCCGTGTATTCGCCGCCCATCCAGCACTCCGGACCGTCGGGCATTCTCATGCTGATGAGGTACCGCCCTCCCACGCGAAGATCGATCTCGCACGATGGTGAGGTGAAACCCTTCGGCCCCCACCATTGCATCACCAGCTTCGGGTCGGTCCACGCCTTCCACACCAGCTCGCGCGGGGCGTCGAAGATCCTGGTGATCACGAGATCGTGCAGGAGATTCGTCGTACGTTCAGCCATCTCTCACCTCCGTTTCTTCAGGTCCGCGAGAACGACATCCAACTTGTCGAAGCTCTCTTCCCAGAAGCGACGATAGTCGAGGGCCCAGTCGCTGACCGCCTTGATCGCTTCCGGCCTCAGCGTACACACGCTCTCCCGGCCACGCTTCGCCTTCCTCACGATCCGTGCGCGTACCAGGTAGGCGATGTGCTTCGAGATCATCTGCTGCGAGACTGCAAACGGCTCGGTCAATCCGTGCACGGATGCAGGACGCTGCGCCAGCCGCTTGACGATCGCCCGCCTGGTCGGGTCGGACAGCGCCACAAACCTGGTTCCCAATAAATCCACAACCGTATGGTAGTGGATATTTCGACCGGCGTCAAGTGTGGACTGACGGGGCCGCTCGGCGGGTGGAGGTGCGGAGCCGGCGGCATCGTCGGGCCGCCGGGGCCGGGCAATGCCGATCCTCGGACGTGATGTTCGCTTCCGGGACGCCCGGTCCCGGACCCGCGCACCCCCTACACCCTCACACCCTGCCCCCTACACCCATAAGCGCCTGCGCCACATACGCTTGAGCTTACGCCGCCCCCCGGTCCAGGCCTTGCTCTTTCATTAGAGACGTGGACATACCTCGCGCGCCCGTCAACAAGAAGCGCCGGCGCACGCTGTACGCGCTCGGCGGCGTCGCCGGCCTGGTCATCGTCACCGTCGCGCTGAGCCGCCTCAAGCCGGCGGCGCCGTCGGTCGATCGCGCGACGCTGGTGATCGACACGGTCAAGCAGGGCGCGATGGTGCGCGACGTGCGCGGCCCGGGGTCGCTCACGCCCGAGTCGCCGACCTTCATCTCCGCCGTCACCAGCGGCCGGGTGGACCGCGTGTACCTGAGGCCCGGCGCGAAGGTGCAGCCCAACACGGTGCTGCTCGAGATGAGCAACCCCGACGTCGAGCTGCAGGCGCTCTCCGCCGACCAGCAGGTCTCGGCCGCCGAGGCGGCGCTGGTGACGCTGCACACGTCGCTCGACAACCAGCGGCTGACGCAGGAGGGCGTCGTGGCGCAGGCGCGCCTCGCCTTCCTCGACGCGGAGCGCAACGCGATGGCGGCCGAGAGCCTGGCGCAGCGCGGGCTCATCGCGTCGTTCGACCTCAGCAAGGCGCGCGATCAGGTGGGCGTGGCGCGGAGCCAGGTGGACATCGAGCAGCGACGCCTGGCGGTGATCGCCGGCTCGGTGGACAGCCAGATCACGCTCCAGAAGGCGCAGATCGAGAAGCTGCGCGCCATCTCGCGCTTCCAGCAGGGCCGGATCGCCTCGATGCACGTCACCGCCGGCGCGGCCGGCGTGCTGCAGGATCTCAACCTCGAGGCGGGCCAGTGGGTGCAGGCGGGCCAGCAGCTCGCCGAGGTGGTGGAGCCGAGCCGCCTGAAGGCGGTGCTGCGCATCGCCGAGACGCAGGCCGCCGAGGTCGCGCCGCTGCAGGAAGCGGCGATCGACACGCGCAACGGGATCGTGCCCGGCCACGTGGTGCGCATGGACCCGTCGGCGCAGAACGGCACGGTGGCCGTGGACGTCGCGTTCGACGGGCCGCTGCCGCAGGGCTCGCGCTCCGACCTCAGCGTCGAGGGCACGATCACCATCGAGCGCCTGGCGAACGTCACCTACGTGGGCCGTCCCGCGTACGGACAGTCGAACAGCACCGTGGGGTTGTTCAAGCTGGTGGAGGGCGGCCGGTACGCCGTCCGCGCCAACGTGCAGCTCGGCCGCACGTCGGTGAACTCGGTCGAGGTCCTGTCGGGCCTCAAGCCGGGGGACGTCGTGGTCCTGTCGGACATGTCGCGCTATGACGCCGTGGATCGGGTGAAACTGGACTGACCAACAACGGGGAACGGACGATGACCGCAGTGAACGGGCAGTCGTTGATCAAGCTCGAGGGCCTCAAGAAGGTCTTCTACACCGACGAGGTGGAGACGCATGCGCTCGAGGACGTGCACCTCGAGGTCAAGCAGGGCGAGTACCTCGCGGTCGCGGGCCCCTCGGGCTGCGGCAAGACCACGCTGCTCTCGATCCTCGGCCTGCTGGACTCGCCCACCGAGGGCAACTACGTCCTCGGCGGGGAGCACGTCGCCAACCTGACGGCGTCGCAGCGCGCCCGGATCCGCAACCGCCAGATCGGGTTCATCTTCCAGGCGTTCAACCTGATCGGCGACCTCACCGTGGCGGAGAACGTCGAGCTTCCGCTCACCTACCGCGGGATGCCGTCCTCGGAGCGCAGCAAGCGGGTGCAGGACGCGCTCGAGAAGGTCGGGATGAGCCACCGGATGAAGCACTACCCCTCGCAGCTCTCGGGCGGCCAGCAGCAGCGCGTGGCGGTGGCGCGCGCGGTCGTCGGCGATCCGCTGATCCTGCTCGCGGACGAGCCGACCGGAAACCTGGACTCCAAGAACGGCGAGTCGGTGATGGAGCTGCTGCAGGACCTGCACCGCGCCGGCGCGACGCTGTGCATGGTCACGCACGATCCGCGCTACGCGCGGCACGCGGACCGGACGATCCACCTGTTCGACGGGCGGATCGTCGAGGAGTCGGTCGCGGTGGTTTGAGAAGCAGGGTGTGAGGGTGTGGGGTGTAGGGTGTCGTCCCCCCTCCCCACTCTCTCACACCCTACACCCTTACACCCTACACCCAGCCCCTTCATGGACACGTTGCTTCAAGACCTCCGCTACGCCGTGCGCGGGTTGATCCGGAGTCCCGGGTTTACTCTCGCCGTCGTGGCGACCCTCGCCCTCGGCATCGGCGCCAACACGACGATGTTCGGCGTGCTGGACACGCTGCTGCTGAAGCCGCCGGCGGGCGTGCGCGATGCGGGCCGCGTGCAGCGCGTCTACTTCCGCCGCCCCAACATGATCACGATCGGCGGCGGCGGGGGAACCGCCTTCGCCAGCACGTCGTTCCCCTCCTACGAGGCGCTGCGGGGCGTCCGCGGCTTCGCGGGCGTCGCCGCGTTCGGCGGCGGCAGCGTGAGCATCGGCACCGGCGCGGAGGCACGCCCCGCGAGCATCCGGGCGGTGACGGTGTCCTACGTCCCGCTCCTGGGCGGGACGACGGTGCTGGGGCGGTTCTTCGACTCGACCGAGGACCGGCTCGACGCCGGGCCGGTCGCGGTCGTGAGCCACGCCTACTGGATGCGGCAGATGGGCGGCGACCCGGAAGTGCTGCACCGGACGCTCGCGATCGGCCCCTTCCTCTACGCCATCGTCGGGGTCGCCTCGCCGGGCTTCGCCGGCGCCGAGCTCGACGAGCCCGACGTGTGGCTCCCGATCCACCAGGCGGCGCCGGTCCTCGCCGGGCGCGATGCGCTGTCGAGCTGGAACTGGTTCTGGGTGGAGACGATCGTACGGCTCGCGCCGGGCGCCACGGCCGCGTCGGCCGCCGCGGAGGCGACGGTGGCCGTGCAGCGCGCGCTGCCGGCGTCGCCGGTGCCGCCGGGCGCAGGACCGCGGCGGGGGCCGCTGGGCGCCGCGAGCGACCAGGTGGTGCTCGGCCCGATCCAGGCGGCGCGCGGACCCGGGATGACGGACGACGCCCGGGTGGCGCTGTGGGTGGGCGCGGTCGCGCTGGCGGTGCTGCTGGTGGCCTGCGCCAACGTGGGCAACCTGCTGCTCGCGCGCGCGCTGCGGCGCCGCACGGAGCTGGCGGTCCGGGCCGGCCTCGGCGCCGGGCGCGGCGCGCTGGTGCGGCAGGTGCTCGTCGAGAGCCTGCTGCTCGCCCTCGTGGGCGGCGCCGCGGCACTCCTCGTCGCGCTGTGGGGCGGGGCCGCCGTGCGCACCTGGCTGCTGCAGAGCCCCGTGCCGGGCGCGTCCGTCCTGGACCCGCGGGTGCTCGGGTTCACCGCGCTGGCGGCCCTGGCCACGGGGCTGCTCGCGGGCCTGGCGCCGGCGTGGCAGGCCGGCCGAACCGACCTCTCGGGCGCCTTGAGGAGCGGCGGCCGCGACGTGAGCCCGACCCGCGGGCGACTGCGCTCGGCGCTGCTGGCGACGCAGGTCGCCCTGACGCTGGTGCTGCTCGTGGGCGCGGGGCTGTTCGCCCGGAGCCTCAGGCACGCGCAGACGCTCGACTACGGTTTCGACGTGGACCACCTGCTGCTGGCGAACGCGCAGCAGCGGGGCGGCAACCTCTCCATCTCGCGCCAGCTCGCCGCGTCGCCGGAGGGCCCGGTGGACCCGCGGAGCGCGCGGCTGATCCGGATGCGCGAGAAGATCCGCGCCAACCCGCTGGTGGCCGGCGCCGACGCGCTGGTCGGCATGCCGTACCAGTCCGTGATCATGATGTCCATCCGGGTGTCGGGGCGGGACACCTTGCCGCGCCTGGCGGGCGGCGGCCCGTTCATGCTGGCCGTGACGCCGACCTACTTCGCCACCGTCGGCACGCACATCCTCCGCGGCCGCGGCTTCACCGACGGCGACGTGAAGGGCACGATCCCGGTCACGGTCGTGGACGAGTCGTTCGCGAAGTTCGCCTGGCCCGGCCGGGACCCGATCGGGCAGTGCGTCTTCCTGGGCGACACGACGTGCATCCAGGTTGTCGGCGTCGCCGCGGACGTCAGGGGCCGCTCGGTCACGCAGGCACGGTCGCTGAATTACTACCTCGCCTTCCAGCAACAGCTGCAGCCTTCCGAGATGCCGCTCGACGGCCTGGTGATTCGCACCCGCGGTCCCGCGGCGCAGGCCGAGGCGCAGGTGCAGCACGCGCTCCAGGTGTCGGAGCCCGACCTGCCGTACGTCCGCGTCCAGACGCTCGCCGAGCGGATCGCGCCGCAGTGGCGATCGTGGCAGCTCGGCGCGACGATGCTGAGCCTGTTCGGCCTGCTCGCGCTGGTGATCGCGTCGCTCGGGCTCTACGGCGTGACGGCCTACGGGGTCGCGCAGCGCACGCAGGAGATCGGCGTCCGCATCGCGCTCGGCGCCGGCCGGCGCGACGTGGTCGGCCTCGCCGTCACGCAGGCCGTGCGCGCCACGGCCGTCGGCGCCGCGATCGGAATGCTGCTCGCCCTCGCGCTCGGCCGGGCGGTGGCGTCGCTGCTGTTCGGCGTGACGCCCCTCGATCCGCTGAGCATCCTCGGCGCGGTCGCGGTCCTGCTGGGCGTCGCGGCGGCGGCGGCGTGGATCCCGGCCCGCCGCGCCGCGGCGATCGACCCGATGCGGGCGTTGAGAACCGAGTGAGGCGTTGGTGGGTGGTAGGTGGTGGGTCGTGGTTCCCGCCCACTGCCACCGACAACCTGCGAACCGCGAAGCGCCACCAGGCGTAAGGATGCCGTGGACACTCTGATCCAGGATCTGCGCTACGCCGCGCGCGGTTTGATCCGCACCCCCGGCTTCACCATCGCCGTGGTGGCGACGCTGGCCCTGGGCATCGGCGCCAACACGACGATGTTCGGCGTGCTGGACCGGCTGCTGCTGAAGCCTCCGGCGCACGTGCTCGACCCCGGCCGGGTGGCGAGGGTGTACTTCGAGTGGACCTGGGAGGGCCGCCCGGAGTTGGACCCCACGGCGTCCATCCCTTCCTACGAGAGTCTGCGGAGCGTTCCCGCATTCGCGGCGACGGCAGCGTCGTTCGACGCGCGGCTGAGCGAGGGCGTGGGCGGGGATGCCCGGCCGGTGAACGCGCGGGCGGTCACGGCTTCGTACTTTCCGCTGTTGGGGGTGCGCGCCGCGCGCGGGCGGCTCTTCGACTCCACGGAAGACCAGCCGGGCGCCGCGCCGGCCGCGGTCGTCAGCTACGGCTTCTGGCGACGTGATCTGGGCGGCGATCCCGGCGTCCTGCGTCGCACGCTGCCGATGGGGCGCTTCAACTACGCAATCATCGGCGTCGCTCCCGAGGGCTTCACCGGCGCCGATCTGGACGAGCCCGACGTGTGGCTTCCGCTGCGCGTGGCGACGCCCGATCTCTGGCCTTCGAATCCCCTCGCGCTCCGGAGCCGCGGCTCCCACTGGATTCAGGTGCTGGTGCGGCTCGCGCCCGAGCAGACGCCCGGATCCGCCGCGGCCCAGGCGACTTTCGCCCACCGCGGCGCAGCGCGCGGTTCGGATCAGCCGTCGGACAGCGCCGCCTCCATCGTGCTGGGTCCGATCCACGAGGCGCGCGGACCCGAGATGCCCGGCAACGCGAAGGTGGCGCTGTGGGTGGGCGCCGTGGCGTTGATCGCGCTCCTGGTGGCCTGCGCGAACGTGGCCAACCTGCTCGTGGCCCGCGGGCTCCGGCGCGGCCGGGAGATGGCCGTGCGCGTGGGTCTGGGCGCTGGTCCGGCGCGCCTGGCCCGGCAGCTCCTGGTCGAGAGCCTGGTACTGGGGGTGGCCGGCGGCATCGCGGGCCTCCTGGTCGCGCTGTGGGGCGGGGCGCTGCTGCGCGTCCTCCTGCTGCCCGGCCTGCCGGCGAGCGCATCACTGACCGATCTGCGGGCGCTCGCGTTCGCCGCGATCGCCGCGACGCTGACCGGACTGGCCGTCGGCGTGATCCCCGCGTGGCAGGGCGGCCGCACCGATGTGGCGCGCGCGCTGCGGAGCGGTGGCAGGGATGTGGGCGGCGCCCGCAGCCGGTTGCGCTCCACGCTGCTCGCCGCCCAGGTCGCCTTGACCTTCGCCTTGCTTGCAGGTGCGGGACTGTTCGTGCGCAGCCTGCGCAACGTCGAGACCCTCGACTACGGCCTGGACGTGCGGCACCTGCTGACCGCGGACGTGGACGTGCGGACGGCGGTGATGGGGTGCGCGGACTGCCTCCCGGGCCCGCTGGATCGTCAGAGCGCCCTGTACCTGGCGCTGCTGCGGCACATCCAGGCGGACCCCACGGTCGCGGCTGCGGCGGCCGCCGTGGGCACGCCTTTCGGCTGGCGGTTCGGTGTCCGGTTCAGGGCGTCCGGCGTGGATTCCCTTCCCGGCGGCGGCCCGTACGTCAGCGCGGTGAGCGCGGACTGGTTCGCGACCGCGGGGACGCGGATCGTGCGCGGCCGCGGCTTCGGGGCGGCCGACGATGAACCCACGGCTCCCCCGGTCGCGGTGGTGGACGAGACGCTGGCGCAGCGGGCGTGGCCGGGTCGGAGTGCCATCGGGCAGTGCCTCTATCTGAACGGCAACGACTCGACATGCGTCGAGGTCGTCGGCGTCGCGCAGCGGGCGAGGATGCGCGGCGCGAGCGAACCGCCCGTACCCATGTATTACGTCCCGCTGGGCCGGCGCCTGGTGCCGATGCCCGTCAGCGGCCTCGTGATTCGCACGCGCGCGCCGGCCGCGCTCGTCCAGGGGGAAATCCAGCGCGCGCTGCAGCGGGCCGAGCCGGGACTTCCATTCGTTCACGTCGCCGCCATATCGGACGCCCTCGTGCACGACTGGCGCTCGTGGCGCATTGGCGCGACGATGTTCTCGGCGTTCGGCCTGCTGGCGCTCGTCATCGCCTCACTCGGCGTGTACGCCGTGACCGCCTACGGCGTGTCCCAGCGCACGCAGGAGATGGGTGTGCGGCTCGCGCTGGGCGCGCAGCGCGGCGACGTCATACGCCTGGCCCTCGCCCAGTCGGTGCGCGCCACGGCCGCCGGCGCCGCGGTGGGGCTTGCCGGCGCGCTGGCGCTCTCCCGGGCCGTGCGCGCGCTGCTGTTCGACGTAGCGCCGCTCGACCTCGCGAGCCTCGCTGGCAGCGCGGCGCTGGTCGTCGTCGTCGCGGCGGTGGCGTCGTACGTGCCCGCACGCCGCGCGGCGGCCGTGGACCCGATGGAGGCGTTGAGAACGGAGTGATGCGTTGGTGGGTGGTAGGTGGTGGGTCGTGGTTCCCACCCACTACTACCCACAACCCACAACCCACCAACTCATGATCGCCATCCGGAATCTCGAGAAGTCCTACGACACGGGCGGCACCAGGACCTACGTCCTGCGCAACGTCGACTTCGACGTCGCGCCCGGCGAATTCGTCACCATCATGGGGCCGTCGGGAGCGGGGAAGAGCACGCTGCTGGCGATTCTCGGGATGCTCGACGGCCAGTGGACGGGCGAGTACGAGTTCCTCGGCGAGCCCGTGCACAAGCTCTCGGTGAAGCAGCGCAACGAGCTGCACAAGAAGAACGTGGGCTTCGTGTTCCAGCAGTACCACCTGATCGACGATCTCACGGTCGAGGAGAACCTCGACGTCCCGCTCTCGTACCGGAACGTCAGGAAGAGCGAGCGCCAGGCCATCGTCGCCGACGCGCTCGACCGGTTCCAGATCGTCGCCAAGAAGAAGCTGTTCCCGAGCCAGCTGTCGGGCGGGCAGCAGCAGCTCGTGGCGGTGGCGCGCGCCATCGTGGCGAGCCCGAAGCTGATCCTGGCCGACGAGCCGACCGGCAACCTGCACAGCTCGCAGGGCAGGGAGATCATGGAGCTGTTCAAGAAGCTCAACCGCGAGGGCACCACGATCGTGCAGGTGACGCACTCGGAGACGAATGCCGCGTACGGGAATCGGGTGGTGAATCTCCTGGATGGGTGGATCGTGAAGTGACGCGTTGGTGGGTGGTCGGTGGTGGGTTGTAGGCCCACCACCCACAACCCACCAACCACTAACCGTCTCTCGGGGCCTCGATGCATGGATAGCCTCTTTCAAGACGTGCGATACGCGCTTCGGACTCTTCGCAAGAGCCCCGGCCTCGCGCTCCTCGCCGTGCTGTGCATGGGGCTCGGGATCGGGGCGGTCACCAGCATGTACTCCACCGCGGTGGCGTTCACGTTCCGTCCCCTGCCGGAGGTTCGGGACGCGGGCCGGGTCATGCACGTCTGGGAGGGGCCCGCCAAGGCCCCCGGCGAGGACGACGGGATCAGTGCCGGCGCGCTCGAAGACGTGCGCACCCTGCCGGTGTTCAGCGGCGTGGTCGCTGCGCGATGGGCGACCGACAACCTCACGGGCAACGGCGTGCCCGAGCAGGTCCGGACCGCGCGGGTGAGCGCGGGCACGCTGTACGCGCTCGGGCGCCGGCCGATGCTGGGACGCGAGTTCACGGCCGCCGACGAGGCGCCCGGCGCCGACCGCGTCGTGATGCTCTCGTACGGGCTGTGGCAGCGCCGCTTCGGCGGCGACAGCGCCATCGTCGGCCGCACGGTGCAGGTCAACGGTGAGGACTACGTCGTGCGGGCCGTCATGGCGCCCGATTTCGTCTTTCCGCCCGGCGTATCGTTGTGGACGCCGCTGGCGGTGGACGCCGCTGCGCGGGCGGACCGGGCCGCGCGGGACCGATTCGCGCTGGCGCGCCTGGCGCCGGGCGTCACGGCCGCGCAGGCCGAGGCCGCGGTGGCGGTCCTCGGCGAGCGGCTGGCGGCGCGCTACCCGGCGGCGAGCGACGGCTGGGTCATGCGCGCCGAGCTGGCGGAGCGGTACTTCGGCGCGGGGCCGCGGCCCTTCATGGTGGTGCTCCTCGCCGCCAGCGCCTTCGTGCTGCTCATGGCCTGCGCGAACGTCGCGAATCTCCTGCTGACGCGCGCGACTGCGCGTCGGCGCGAGCTGGCCGTACGCGTGGCCCTCGGCGCCGGGCGGGGCCGGGTCGTGAGCGGCCTGCTGACGGAGAGCGTCCTGATCGCGCTGGCCGGCGCCGCGCTCGGCGTGGTGCTCGCCGCCTGGGGGCTGGCCGGCCTGACGAACGGCGTGCCCGTGGAGGTGCGTGCGCTGATTCCCGGCTTCGGCCGCATGCACCTGGACGGCGAGGCCCTCGCCGTCACGGCGGCCGTCGCGGTCGGCGCTGGGCTCCTGTTCGGCCTCGCGCCCGTCTACGCGGCCACGCGGCTCGACGTGCAGGCCTCGCTCAAGGACGGCGCGCGGGGCGACACCGGCGGCTTCCACGCGGGGCGGCTGCGGAGCAGCCTGGTGGCGACCGAGATCGCACTGGCGCTCATGCTCCTGTTCGGCGCCGCCGAGATGCTCGCGACCTTCCGCCGCATCGCGCTGGCGGATCCCGGCTTCCGCCGCGACGGCATCCTGACCGCGACGGTGACGCTGCCCGCCGCCGACTACCCGCGCGACAGCAGCGTCGCGGCGTTCGACCGGAACCTCGAGGACCGGATCGGCGCGCTGCCGGGAGTCGAGGCCGTCGGCATGACCACGATCCTGCCGTTCTCGCTGAGCGAAGATCGCGAGGGCGTCGAGGTCGAGGGCCAGCCGTTGCGGCGCCCCGACGACGCGCCCCAGCTCGGATTGCGGGCCGTGTCCGCGGGCTACCTGCGCGTGCTCGACATCCCGCTTCTGGCCGGACGCGCCCTGGCGCTCCAGGACGACGCGGACACGCCGCCGGTGGGCGTGGTGAGCGAGGCGGCTGCGCAGCGGCTGTGGCCGGGACAGAGCCCGCTCGGAAAGCGCGTGAAGGTGCCGCCCGGCCGCTGGGTCGAGGTCGTGGGCGTCGTCGGGAACGTGCGCGGCAGCCCGCTCCACGGCAGCGATCTGCGCCCGGTGATCTACCTGTCCGAGCGGCAGTGGCCGGCCCGGGGGATGAGCCTGGTCGTGCGCACGACCGGCGACCCCGTCGCGCTCACGCCGCTGATCCAGCGTGAGATCGGCGCCCTGGACCCGCGGCTCGCCGCGGGCGACGTGATGCCGATGCGGCGCGTGATCAGGATCTCCGTGTCGCCGTGGAGCGCCACCGCGCAAACGCTCGACGCGGCGGCCGTGGTTGCGCTACTCCTGGCCTGCGTGGGCATCTACGGCGTGGTGGCGCACTCCGTCTCGCAGCGCACTCAGGAAATCGGCGTGCGCGTCGCGCTCGGCGCGACGCCGGGCGGCGTGGTCCGGATGGTCCTGGGCGGGATGCTCCGCCTCGCGGGCGTCGGCGTCGTGCTGGGCCTCCTGGGGGCCCTGGCCCTGAGCCGCGGGCTCGCTGCCGTCCTCGTGGATGTCAGCGCGACGGATCCCGCGGCCCTCGCGCTCGTCGCCACGGTGCTGGCCGGCGTAGCGCTGGCGGCGAGCTGGGTGCCGGCGCGCCGCGCGGCGCGCGTGGACCCGATGGAGGCGCTGCGAAGCGAATGACCGTCCGTTTCCGGGAAGGGCGTTCCCGCAGCCGGACAGTCGCGGGCATGCCCCGTCGCCCAAGTGCTTGGGCGGCGGTGCGATGGTGGTGGCACGGGGAGTGAATAGTCAGGGTGTGGTGAAGCCGGCCCAGCGGGTGAAGGGTGTCTTCCACTCCGGCGGGCCTCGCGCGCGGCGGTGGCGTCGGGGGATCCCGATCTCCCGCTCGCCGGCGCGAACACGATGGAGACGCTCATCGCGCAGCGCACCGGTCCGCGCCGGTTCTCGGTGCTGCTGGTGAGCGGCTTCGCCGCGCTCGCGCTGGTGCTGGCCTCGATCGGCCTGTACGGCGTGATGAGCTACACGGTCACGCTGCGCTCGCGGGAGCTGGGCGTCCGCGTCGCCCTCGGCGCGGCCGCCGGCGACGTGCTGGGGATGGTGCTCGAGCAGGGGGTCCGGCTCGCGGTCGCCGGCGTGGGCATCGGTCTCGTGGCGGCGCTCCTCCTCACCCGGGTGATGCGCTCGATGCTCTTCGGCGTCGGGGTCGTGGATCCCGAGACCTTCGTGCTCGTGCCGCTCGTGCTGCTCGCGGTCGCCGCGCTCGCCAGCTATGTCCCCGCGCGGCGCGCGACGCGGGTGGATCCGATCGAGGCGCTGAGAAGCGAGTGACGCGTTGGCGGGTGGTGGGTTGTAGGTTGTCGTCCCCGCCACCCACAACCCACAACCTGCAACCCACAGACCGTCTCTCATGGCCGGCTACGCCGGAACGCCGCTCGTCAAGAAGCTCGGCCTCAAGCCCGGCATGTCGATCCTCATCGCCGGCGCGCCGAAGGGCTACGCGCGGGCGCTGGGGCCGCTCCCCGACGGCGTGGCCGTCGCGAAGGCCCCGAGGCCGGACCTCGACTTCATCCACTTCTTCACTGCCAGGCGCGCGGACCTCGAGCGCCGGTTCGGCGCCCTGAAGCAGGCGCTCGCGCCCGCCGGCATGCTGTGGGTCTCGTGGCCGAAGAAAGCTTCGGGCGTCGCGACCGACGTCACCGAGGACGTGGTGCGGGAGGTGGCACTCGTCGGCGGCCTGGTGGACGTGAAGGTCTGCGCGGTGGACGACACCTGGTCCGGCCTCAAGCTGGTGCGGCGGCTGAAAGACAGGGTGTAGGGTCTAGGGTGTGGAAAGGCCGGCCCTGCCCGCCACGCCTCGCCCGCCACACCCTACCCCCTACACCCTACACCCCATATCTCTAACCCCGTGACCACTCC
>Ga0187778_10002431_pt1 | contig 12696 bp, 9 predicted proteins | sample 1015_Q2_SP5_20_M_FD_132418 | JGI IMG/M metagenome (GOLD analysis project Ga0187778, IMG submission 132418) | Tropical peat soil microbial communities from peatlands in Department of Meta, Colombia - 1015_Q2_SP5_20_MG | ecosystem: Environmental > Terrestrial > Soil > Wetlands > Peat | place... | reverse complement strand
GTCTACGCGACACTCGACCTCAAGCAGAGCGGCGCGGACTTCAGCGGCACATACAAGGCGGCCTCTGTGTTCTGCAATGCCCCCTTCGGGCGGGGGTGGGGGCTTTCCGGTGCAGTCCTGAGCGGAAGCTTGGTCGGCGACACGGTCGCGTTCGACCTCGACTCCCCGACGTATCACCACGTCGGCGAGTGGACGGGGAGCACGATGTCCGGGACCGCCTCGGCAACCATCGTCGTCACGGGGCCAGTCGGGTCGATCACCATCACCGGAGACTGGTCGGCAAGGAAGCAGTAACGGCTGGTCCGATCTCGCCCGACGGACAGGGCAGGGCGCGGCGCTGCTATGGCTCGTACGACTCTCGTCTCATGGAGGCGCCCGGAACGACAATGATGAGTGCCTCCAACGTCCCCGCAGCATCTGTGTCCGTGGCGGCTGCCGCGACGGACGCGTGGATGTCCCCGAAGGCCGCTGCGGCGCGGAGCCATGCCTCGTCAGGCATCGACGCGGCGACGAGGGTCGAGAGGACGCGCTCCTGTCCCACACCGTAGCGGGCGACCGCCGCTTTTCGGGCGCGGTGGGCAAGCTCGGCGAATGCGCTCCGCCGGTGATGTGGCGCACGGGCAGTGATCGCAGCGATGCGACGCAGTGCGCCGCGTCGCGCTTGGCTCGCCGACGGGGCCTCGCCGAACGCCACCTGACGGGTGGCCAAGGAATCGGCCCATCGTTGGGCCTGGGCCACGCACAGGGCGACCGTCGAGTCGTCGACGACGGCGTCGACGCCGTTCGCCAGCGTGAGGGCCGCGCGAAGGTCGGCCGCGTCGGCGGTGATCGCCCCGTCGAGCGACGCGCCGAGCTCCCATTCGGCGCCATCGTGTGCAAGCGCCACGAGCGCGGCGCGCGAACCGGCTACGGCGGCGACGAGGAAACTCGCATTCGCCGCCGGAGGCGGGCGATCCGGAGCAGCCCAGCAGGAAATAATGCGGACGATGTCCTCATGGAGGCGCGCCGCGCTCTTGCCATCGGAGGAATCGACGAGGGGGCCGTTGGCCAACCCGGGGAGGATGGTGCCGGCCATGCCGACGGCGCGCGCTGCTGCCTGAAGCTTCTCGCGCAGTCGCCGCTCGACCTCCAGCATGCGCTCGGCGGAGGCCGGTGGAGAGAGGGCATACACGGCGGTACGTCGATGTAGCGCGCCGAGGCGACGCGAGCGCCCCACGCGTTGCGCGATGCGCGCCGGGGTCCAGGGGAGGTCGAGGTGCACCACCACTGACGCATCCTGGAGGTCGAGCCCCTCGCTCAGCAGATCGGTGGCGATGAGCAGATCGATGCGTTCCACCGAGCGCGGCGGACGCGTCCTCGAGGCTCGCGGCGCGAAGCGTTCGAGCACCTCGGCTCGAGTGATTTTTCCGCCGGCGATCGTCGCCCCCGAGGCCGTCAGCACGGCGACGCCACCATCGGAGCGCACCTCGCGGTAAAGCGCGCGCGCCGTGTCGGCGAACTGCGTGAACGCGAGCACTCGCTCACCCTCGTGCTCTCTTCGAATTGCGCGGAGACATTCGCCTCGAGCACGATCCGGATCGCCACAGCATGCGAGCCGCTCGAGGAGTGCCCGCACAGCACTCGCGTGGGCCCGGACAGCGGCGCGAAGCTCGGAGGCGCTGTCGATCGCGCTCCCCTGCAGCTCAGGAAAGGCCAGCTGCAGCGAATCATCCCGCCCCGACCAGAGCGCGATTTCGCGCCTTCCCGGGAGACGGCCCTGGTCGAGCGAGGCCTCCAAGGCGCCCGCGCGCAGCAGGCGCCGCCTGAGGGCGCCGACGAGGGCGGCGCGGCTCGACGCCCACTGTCGCACGAGGCTCCACGCGAGGAGGGCGCCGCCATCCTTGGCGTCTGCCGCGGGCACGGGGGGAGGGAGAACGAGGATGAGGTCGAGCACATCATCTTCCGCCACGGAGAGCCTGCGCATCGGTGTGAGCTCCGGTAGCCGATCGCCAGCGTCCACGTCGTCGTGCTCGCGGCGCACGACCAGGCGCGCCAGCGTCATATCGGTCCCCCGATGCACCGATTCTCCGCGGAAGAGCGCGAGCAAAGCCGTCAGGTCGTCTCGCCGATTGTGGATGGGCGTCGCGCTGAGCAGGAGGACGCGGGCGCCGGCACAGAGATGCGCGAGGCGGGCGTAGCGCCGCGTGCCGGGCGTGCGTGCGTGGTGCGCCTCATCCATCACCACCAGGTCGAAAGGACCCTCGGGCGGTTGTCGGCGGCTCAGCGCCGTGTAGGTGAGGAGCTCGGCACGCGCGCCGGTCGCGTCGAGCGCCCGGCGCCACTGGCCGCGCAGGCTGGCGGGGATGACGACGATCGGTCGAGCTGCCTGACGAATGAGGGCCGCTGCGACGTAGGTCTTCCCGAGGCCGACGTCGTCGGCGAGGAGCGCACCCCCCTCCTCGCGCAGCAGCCGGTCCAGCCGAACGATCGCGTCCCGCTGATGAGGGCGCAGGACGACCGATCCGATGCGCTCCGGCGCCGTCGCCGCGCCGAGCCACCGCGCCGCGATCAACGCGCGCACGTCCGAGGCCGGGGCGACCCTCACCGCCCCACCCAGGTGAGGAGCGAGGCGATGCTGGGCGGGCGCAGCCGATAGGCGCGGAGCGCGGCATCCAACAGCTCGCCATCGCTAGGGTCGTCACCGGCCAGGCCGGCGGCGCCCAGGGCCGCCAGCGAGGGGCGCGAGCGTGCCCAGTCGTTAGGTATCGGCAGGAGCGCCATCGTCCAGGCCAGGCACCGGCGGAAGCCGCCGCGCGCCGGCTCGGCCAACACGTGCACCCACGCCGCGGCGAGCGGCGAGTTGAGCAGCGCGGCGAGGGCGAGGGCATCCTCCGGTGTAGTGGCGGGGAGGACGTAGCAGCTGTTGAGCGCGACCGTCTCGTCGCCCGGCAGCTGAACGAAGGCGCGTGGCCCCCGGGAGACGTCGGCCCACACGAGCCGTGCTCGATCGGGACGCGCGCCGGCGGCGCGGAAGAGAGACCACCAGGGAACGCCGTGCCGGACATCGGAGCGAGCGATGAGCGCGCGTCGCCAGCGTGAGAGCCAGCGGCCGCCATGCTCGGGGAGTGCGGGGAGGGGCTCGCCCGCGGCGTCGTGCGTCCAGAAAAGCCACTCACCCGATGTCAACGGGTTCCACCGTGCGGCGTGCCGGCCGCGGACGACCGGCCGCAGGAGAGCCCGCTCCACCCAGCCCGTCCTCGCTCCGGATCGCACGGCCACGACGTCGCCGGAGGGGCGATCGAGAGTGGAGGCGATCGAATCCAGCGTCACGACGAAGGCATCGTTGCAGCCGCACTTGACTCCGAGCTGAGGGGCGCCGAAGTGCGACGACCCGAGCGGAACGCCCGAACGGACGAAGCGGTCGAACGCGGCGCGAACCTCATCGGGGAGGAGCAGCCAGGGACTGGCCGGGTCGTCGTCGAGGCCGAGGCGGCGGGGGTCGAGGGCCCACTCGACCGCCTGCGACTTCCGATGCCAGGCCGCGGTGAGAGCAGGACCCGGGGCGCCGGAGTCGCGACGTGCAACGACGAGCGAGGGGTAGACAGCGGCGTCGAAGGTGGCGCTCGACTCGGACCAGTCCTCGAGGGCGATGAGGTGGGCGTCCGTCCGGAGCAGTCGGCGCACCCCACCCCCGGCGAGCGAGTGCCAGAGCTTCGCCGGAAGGAGAAGGGCGACCGTGCCGCCAATGCGCGCCAGAGCCAGCGATCGCTCGGCGAAGAGTGCGGCCATGTCTACCTGTGCTGCGAAGCCGGAACCGGCTCGCGCGGCAGCAGCGCCGCGCGTCCAGGCCGCTCCGGCGAAGACGCGGAAGCGCGCGCGCAGGGCAGCGCGCGCCAGCGCCGGGATGCGGTGCAACCGCACCCAGGGAGGATTTCCGACGACGATGTCGAAGCCGCCGCGCCGATCGATGTCCGGGAAGTGCGTCCCCCACGCGAACGGGAGCGCCGAGCCCTCGCGCAGCGCGCGACGCGCGCGCTGGAGGTCGCGCGCCTGCGATCGCGCGGCGAGGAGGGCGGCTCGATCGGCGCGGCTCGGGCGAATGCGATCGCCGAAGAGGTCGCGCCCTCGCACGGCGGTGAGCACCTCGCGCCGACGCGCGGCACATTGCTCCAGGGCGCGCTCGACGTACGCCAGTGCTGCCGCGCGCTCCGCGGAGTCGAGCGCTCGACCGAGTGTGCGCTTGCGTGTTCCGGTCGCCCGCGCGTAGCGCTGGCGCAGAAGAGCCACGCGCGCCCCGCCGCGCGCCGGGAGCAGCGTGATGCCGAACGACTCGCCGGAGAGCGAGTCGCCCATTCGAATGTGCCGATCGAGGTTCGGAAGAGGCGGCACATCGGCGGGATCGCTCTCGCTCGTCTCCACCACGACGGCGAGCCAGAGCCGCAGCTCGCAGAGCCAGACCGCGGTCGGATTCACGTCCACGCCGAAGATCGACTGCGCGAGCACGTCTCGCCGAATCGCCCCCGCGCCACGTGCATCTCCGAGGTGGGCCGCCATCTCGGCGACGCGCTCGAGGGCGTGGACGAGAAACGCTCCCGAGCCGCACGAGGGATCCAGGATGCGCAGATCGCGCAGCCTTTCGCGCAGCAGTCGCCCCATGGCGGGATCGGGGCTGGCCCCCCGTAGGACACAGCGCGCCTGCTCGATCGTCGCCGGCGCCGCACCGAGCGCGCTCGCGAGAGCGGATTCGGTGACGCGGGCGACCAGCAGGTGCGGCGTATAGAAGGCGCCGCTCGCGCGTCGCTCGACGCTGGCCATGAGCGACTCGAACGCCTTCCCGAGCATCTCCGGGTCGATCGCCGTCTCGCTCCACGCATCCGCATCTTCGCGCGCCGTGAACCGGTAGCGGCCGAGGACATCGCGAAACAGCCCGCCCAAGTGCTCATCGGTGAACTCGACGCCTCGAGTGCGGCGCTCGAGCGGTGTGGGGGCGAAGAGACCGCCGTTGAGGAAGGGAATGCGGCCGAAGGCGCGCGCCGCGCGCGCCCGCGCGTGGGCGGGGGTGTTCAGCGTGCCGAAGCAGAGCGGGGTGAGGATGCGCCGGTGATAGCACCCGCCGGTCTCCATGCATCGCGCGAAGCCGGCTTCGAGAAAGCGATGGTCTCCGTTCAGCCACCCTTTGGTGGCGAGGAAGGAGAGAAAGAGCAGGCGAGACACGGCGAGCAGCGCCAGCTCTCTCTTCTCCTCCGGCGCTGCTCGACCTCGAGCCTCCCGCGCCAGGTGGGCGACCGCACGCTCCAACGCCCGGTAGAAGCGGCGTGTGAGCGCCTGACGACCGAGAATCTCCAGCCAGTTGGCGTGGGTGAGCACATCGGATGCATCGGGGGCGCTGGCGAGCGCCTGGACGGTCTCGGCGTCGCTCCTTCGCACGTGGGAACGCTCGACCAGGAGCGCGGCGATCCGAGCCTTACTGTCCGGCGCCGACCAGGCGGCGAGCGCGACGTCCTCGCCCGACCCGGACAACGCGACGAGGAACCAGAGAAGGTGGGGCGACCTCGCCGTCAGGCGAGTCGCGACCCCGCTGACCGCATTGCGCAATGGCGAGTCCGGCCGGCACCGGACGAGCAGCGCCCTGAGCGTTTCCTCTCCCTCCACGATTCGCGCTTCGTCGACCAGGCCGGCGAGGTCGAAGCCCTCGAGGAGAGTGGAATCGAATGGCCGCGCCGCTCTCCGAAACCCTGCCACTCCGGCGAGACGCCCGAGAGCGTCGAGTGAATCGGCGCCGGCGAGCAGGTCGGCGGCCGCGCGGTCGGACAACACGCGCCACCCTAATTCCCCCGGGGGGCGCCGCCGGCATCGACCCTATTCCGGGAGGAACGAAACGAGCGCGGTCAGCCGGCGCGGTACTCCCGTCCCTTCCACTCGACGCGCCGTCCGCGAACGACCGCGCGGAGCGCGATGTAGAGGGCGATCGCCGCGCCGAGCGGGAAGGTGAGGGCCCAGAGCACCGAAGCGTGCACCACCTCGTGATACACGAATCCCCACCACGCGAGCATCGCTCCGATGCAGATCGCCGCCCAGAGCAGCACGCCTGACGAGGCAGGCGTGACGAGCGCCAACGCCAACGCCACGGCCGGGGCGAGGGTGGCCACGGGGAGTAACAGGAGGAGCGGGGCGACTAGGGCCCGTCCCGCCCAGCCCCAGGGCATCACGTCGAGCGACGCCGCGTACATGTTCTTCATCCACCCGCGCACGATCTCGCCGAGCGAGGCGTACATTCGGGTCGTGATCTGCTGAGGACCCAGCACGAGCTCCGTGCGGAAGCCGCGGGCGAAGAGCATCTGCGCCAGCGCGAGATCCTCGGCCACCTTCGCCCGGAGCGCCCCGAATCCGCCCACGGCGTCGAAGGCCGGTCGCGCGATCATCATGAACTGGCCGTTGGCCATCTTGTCGACAACTCGCGTGGAGCGGTTGACGCTTGCCGGGCCACCGAAGCGCGCGACCAGCATGCCGAAGATGTGCGGCTGTACCACTCGCTCCCAGAAAGAGCCCAGCTCCTGCTGGCCGGCGACGGTGAGGAAGTCCAGCCGCCGAGCGCGCATGACGCCCACGCAGCGCGTGAGCAGATCGGGGGCGTGCACGGTGTCGGCGTCGGTGAAGACGAGCAGGCCGCCGCGCGCCTCGCGTACGCCGCGGGTGCAGGCCCACTGCTTCCCGAACCACCCCGCCTCGAGCGGGGGCGCGCTCACGACGCGACAGCGCGGGTCAGCCGCCGCTGCGGCGAGCGCCACCGCTGCCGTATCGTCCTCCGAGCGGTCATCGACCACGACCAGCTCGAGCGAGGGATAGGCCGAGGCGAGGATCGAACGAACACAGCGGCCGATGTTGCGCGACTCGTTCCGCGCCGGGACGATCACGCTCACTAGCGGCGGATCGAGAGGGATCTCGTTCGGCTCGTCCTCCAAGTTAGGCGAGCCGAGTACCCGCCAGATCGTCGCGACGGGATAGAGCAGCCAAGGGAGAGCCGCGACAATGGGAAGGAGCGCCACGCGCCCAAGCTAGCCGGACGCGACGCTGGACAGAAGCGACCACCCATCGCACGGCGGGCGCCCCTCGCTTCGGAGCGCCCGCCACGTGCAACGTTCCTGCGCCCTCAGATGTCAGGGCTGGCCGGAACGTGAGCCGGGTGAACCACCTGGCGCTGCGTCGCGCGGATTCCCCGGGCCCTTCGTGCCGGTGTCGGACTTGCCTCCGCTTCGCTCCCGATCTCCGCCGTCACCGATCTTGTCGTCGTCGTACTCCTTCGAACTACTACGCTGCGGGTTGCCGGTCGTTCCACTTCCGGGCGTTCCTTGCTTCGACGTGCCGGGAGCGCCCGACGAACGCTGCTCGGATCCACTGCTCCCGCTGGACGGTCGACTCGACTGTCCGCTGCCGCGATGCTGCTCTTCCTCGTGGGGGTTTCGATCCTGTTTCGGATCCCGGTTCTGATCGGTCATGTCGCCCTCCTGCGTGAAGCAGTCCTTGCGCCCGCTGCAGGCACCCGCGCAGCAGCGGACGCAGCACATCTTTTTGCGGCAGGCTCTATGCCATCCCGATTCGCGCTCCAAAGGCTCCGCTCGTCACTGCGAGCGATTATGATTGGCGAGCGCGACGATCGAGATCGATATGACGAACTCTGGTGATACAACGAGCTCTTCACCCGTGCCCGAGGTCACGCCTCGCGAGGTAATGGCGCGGCGCGCGCGCGGAGAGAAGATCCTGCTCCTCGACGTGCGCGAACATAACGAGTGGAATCTCTTCCGGATTCCCGGGGCGCTGCACATGCCGCTGGCCGCCGTGCCCGGGCGGGCCGGCGAGCTGGATCCGTCGGCCGAGATCGTCGTCTACTGCTCGAGAGGCACTCGCTCAGCCAGCGCCGCCGCCCTCCTCCGCGAGCGGGATTTCTCGCACGTCAGCTCACTCGCCGGCGGAGTCATGGCCTGGGTGAGCGCCGGCGGCGACGTGGACGAGTAGCGAGGGCGGGGAGATGAGCACGCTGGCGGCCGCCCTGACGCACCCGGACGTCGAGCGCATCGCTCGCTCTCTTCGCGCACGGCCGGGCCGCGAGCTGACGCTCGATGAGACCTGGCGGCGGGCGGCGGTCTCGCTCGTCGTCCGCGTCGACGACGCACGGGCTCTCGAGCTCCTTCTCATCCAACGTGCCGCGTTCCACGGAGATCCGTGGAGCGGACACGTCGCGCTCCCGGGCGGGCGGCAGGAGCCGGGCGATGCGTCGCTCGAGGCGACCGCGTTCCGCGAGACGCTCGAGGAGACGGGCCTCGACCTCGCGTCGTCCGGGCGACTGCTGGGCCGGCTCGACGATCTCGAGCCGCGGACGATTGCCCTCCCGCGTCTCGTCATCGCGCCATTCGTCGTCGTGGTCGGCGAACGTCCTCGGCTTGCACTGAGCGATGAGGTCGCCGACGCATTCTGGGTGCCGGTGTCGTCGCTCCAAGATCCGGCCGCGACGCGCGAGGTCGTTCTCGAGCTTCAGGGCGGAGCCCGCGCGGTCTCGAGCTTCCACCACAGCGGGCGAATCATCTGGGGCCTCACCGAGCGCATCCTCCGCGACTTCCTGGAGCGGCTCGCCGAGTGAAGGGGGCGCGTGGCGGCGCCTCAGCGCGAGGCGGCCACCGGCGTCAGGCGATAGATCTCCTCGTACTTGCTCTGCAGCCGGCCCACCAGCGCTCCGGGGTCGAGCGGCCCGCCGGTCAGGCGCCTCACGAGTGGCGCGGCAGTGTCGCGCCGGCCGTGCCGGTGCACCGTCTCGCGCAGCCACCCCAGAAGCGGCGCGAAGTCGCCTCGCGCAAACGCGTCCCCTTGCTCGCCCAGCTCCCGCTCCGCCTGCGCGAAGAGCTGAGAGCCGCAGACATCGCCGATCGCGTACGTGGGGAAGTAGCCGATCAACCCGCTGCTCCAGTGTCCGTCCTGGAGGCACCCATCGGCATCCGTCGCCGGCACGACGCCGAGCGTCCGGCCGTACGCCTCGTTCCACGCGCCCGGCAGATCGCGCGCCGCCAGGTCGCCGGCGATGAGCGCCCGCTCGAGCTCGAACCTGACGACGATGTGGAGATTGTACGTCACCTCGTCCGCCCTCACCCGGTTCACCGACGGCTTCACGTGGTTCACCGCTCCGTGAAAGTCATCGAGCGACACACGGCCGAGAGCCGCCGGGAATTGCTCCTGGGCGGGCCGGAAGAAGTAGGCCCAGAAGGCGCGACTCCTCCCGACGATGTTCTCCCACAGACGCGACTGCGACTCGTGCACGCCCAGCGACGCCGCTTCGCCCATCGGAGTCCCCGCCGCTGAGGGATCGAGCCCCTGCTCGTAGAGGCCATGCCCGACCTCGTGCACGATCGCGAAGAGCGCCTCACTCAGATCGTCGACCCGATAACGGGTCGTGATCCGGCAGTCGCCCGGCGCGATCCCGCTGCAGAACGGGTGGGCACTCACATCCAGGCGCCCGCGTGAGAAGTCGAACCCGATCCGGCTCGCCACCGCCTCCCCGAGCGCGCGCTGCTTGTCCACCGGGTAATCGCGATGCAGAATCGAGGCGTCCGGGGCGTCGGCGGCACCCAGGATCCGCTCGAGGAGGGGCAGCAAGTCGCTCTGTAGCGCGCCTAACAAGTCGCTCACCGCGGCCGTCGTGGCGCCGGGCTCGTAGGTGTCGAGGAGCGCGTCGTATGGCGTAGCGGAATAGCCGAGACACTCGGCCTCGGCGCGCTTCAGCTCGACGATGCGCTCGAGCCACGGCCGGAAGTGGCCGAAGTCGTTCGCCTTCCGCGACGTGACCCACTCCTGGTGCGCGCAGGAAGTGGTGCGGGCCAGCTCCTCGACCAGGGATCGCGGCACGCGAACCGCGTGCTCGTAGTCGCGACGAATCTCCCGCACATTCACTGCCGCCGGCGACTCGACGTCCGCGGCCAGATCCGAGGCGGCGACGATGCTCAGCAGCTCGGCGATCCGGGGATCCGCCTGACGGTCGTGGAACATTCCGGCCAGATACGCCAGCTGCCGGCTGCGCGCCTCGACCGCGCCGCTCGGCATGTTGGTTTCCTCATCCCACGACAGCAAACGGGCACACGATCCGAGCACTCCCAGCTCGTGCGAGCGCTCGATGAGCTCTTTGTAGGCGAGGGATGGGTCCATGTCGCTCTAGGAGGGGCGGCGATGCACTGAGATGTCGTACGCCGAGGCGGCCGAGAAGTTAATGAGGAAGGGCCCCACGGCCTATGCCGAAGCGCCTCCGGCGGCACACGGACGGGCACGCCATGTGACGATACGCCTTGCAAGTTCGTCTCTTCGAGAGCAAGATTTAGTCGATCCTAAAGTCGACTTCAGGTACAGCAATGTCAGCCACGCCTCTCGCGGACCCCAATTCACAAGCCGTGCCGGTCGCCTCACCGACCGCGTCACCCGCTGTACCCGAGATCGGGTGGCGGCGTCCGCGCCTCACACCCACCCTGGCCGAGGTCTATCGCTCCGTCCCTATCTCGGGGGCGACCTGGTGGCGCAAAGCTCTCGCGTTCGCTGGACCCGGCTACCTGGTGGCGGTCGGCTACATGGATCCGGGCAATTGGGCGACCGATCTGGCCGGCGGCTCGGCGTTCGGGTACCGCCTGCTCAGCGTCATCGTCCTCTCCAACTTGATGGCGGTGCTCCTCCAGGGGCTCGCGTCGAAGCTCGGCATCGTCACCGGTCGCGATCTCGCGCAGGCGTGCCGCGATCACTACTCGAAGCCGGTCGTCTGGTCCCTCTGGATTATTTGCGAGCTGGCGATCGCGGCCTGCGATCTGGCGGAGGTGATCGGTTCCGCCATCGCGCTGAATCTCCTCTTCGGCATCCCGATGCCGGTGGGGGTCGTCCTCACCGCCCTCGATGTGCTCTTGGTGTTGTACCTGCAGCATCGTGGCGTGCGGTTGCTCGAGGCGCTCGTGATCGCGCTCATCGCCACCATCGGGATCTCCTTCCTGTTCGAGATCCTGATCTCTCGGCCGAGCATTGCCGGCATCGCCCACGGGCTGCTCCCACGGCCCGAAATCGTTAGGAATCCCGAGATGCTCTATATCGCGATCGGGATCCTCGGGGCGACCGTAATGCCGCACAATCTCTACCTGCACTCGTCGATCGTGCAGACGAGGCGGTACGCCGAGAGTGCCGAGGGGAAGAGAGAGGTGTACGCTACGCGTTCCTCGATTCGACGGTTGCGCTGAGCTTCGCGCTCTTCATCAATGCCGCGATTCTCATCGTGGCCGCGGCCACCTTCCACGAGAGTGGGCACACCGGTGTGGCCGAGATCCAGGACGCCTACCAGCTCCTGACGCCGTTGCTCGGCGTGACCGGCGCGAGCACGGTCTTCGCCCTCGCGCTTCTCGCCTCGGGGCAGAACTCCACCCTGACGGGGACGCTGGCGGGGCAAATCGTTATGGAGGGCTTTCTCAACATCCGCCTCCGCCCCTGGGTTCGGCGCCTCATCACCCGTCTGGTGGCGATCGTCCCGGCCGCCCTGGTGGCCGCTCTTGCGGGGCCGAGCGGCACGGCCAAGCTTCTCCTTCTCAGCCAGGTGATCTTGAGCGTGCAGCTGTCGTTCGCGGTCTTTCCTCTGGTCCGATTCACCTCGGAGCGGGCGAAGATGGGGAAGTTCGTCAACCCGCAATGGCTCAAGGTCCTCGCGTACGCCGTGGCCTGGGTGATCGCCGCCCTCAACGCGTGGCTCCTCGTGCAGGCCCTCCAAAGCTGGACGTGAGATGTACAAGCGCATCCTGGTGCCGCTCGAGCACTCGCCCTACGACGAAGCGATCCTGGAGCACGTCGGCAAGCTCGCGCGACTCTGCCACGCGTCGGTGCTGCTCATCCATGTTGCCGACGGGTGGGCGGCGCGAAACATCGATCAGCTCGAGCTCCGGGAGAGCGAGGAGATTCACGAAGACCGGGACTATCTGGAGCGTACAGCGAAGGCGCTCGAGAGCGAGGGCCTCGAGGTCGACGCCATCCTCGCGGGAGGGGACCCGGCGAGCGAGATCGCGGAGGCGGCCCGCCGCGAAGGGTGCGACCTGATCGCCATGTCCACGCACGGCCACCGCTTCCTCTCCGATCTCTTTCGGGGGAGCGTCGCCGAAGCGGTGCGGCACCAATGCTCGATCCCCGTTCTGCTCGTTCGCGGCTCGAAGACGCCGAAGACGATCGAGCTGCGCAGCGCCAGGTGAGCGCCATGACGAGAGCAGAATCCTACACGGCCCCCGTGGAGGACTATCTCAAGGCGATCTACGACCTCGAGCGCGCGGGAGGTCCCGCGGGCACGAACGAGATCGCGCAGCGCCTCTCGATTGCGCCCGCTTCCGTGAGCGGCATGGTGCGGCGCCTCGCCGAGCATGGACTGCTGGCGCACGAGAGATATCGCGGCGTGCGACTCACCGAAGCGGGGCGGCGCGTGGCCCTGCGCACGCTCCGGCGGCATCGAGTGATCGAGGCCTACCTCACCCAAGCGCTCGGCTACGAGTGGGACACCGTCCACCAGGAGGCGGAGCGTCTGGAGCACGCGGCCAGCGATGAGCTGATCGACCGGATGGCGGCCGCGATCGGCGAGCCGAGCACAGATCCGCATGGCGCTCCGATCCCCACGCGCGAGGGGGAGATCGAGGAGCGGACGCTGCTGCCGATCTCCGACCTCGCGCCGCG
>Ga0187778_10002430_pt1 | contig 12697 bp, 12 predicted proteins | sample 1015_Q2_SP5_20_M_FD_132418 | JGI IMG/M metagenome (GOLD analysis project Ga0187778, IMG submission 132418) | Tropical peat soil microbial communities from peatlands in Department of Meta, Colombia - 1015_Q2_SP5_20_MG | ecosystem: Environmental > Terrestrial > Soil > Wetlands > Peat | place... | reverse complement strand
GTTCGGAAAGAATTTCATTTCCCGTTTCGCCGACGGATTCGCGCCCCACTCCATCTCCAACTTGGGAGGTATGCTGATACCCAAGCGCTGCACCAACAGCACATGCACGAGGATCAATACAGTGGCCAATCCGGGCAAAACCGCAACGTGGAATCCAAAAAAGCGAGTCAAGGTTGCGCCAGTCACGTCTTCTCCGCCGCGAAGGAAGATCATCGTGGGCTTCCCGATCACGGGGACTTGCCCAGTAATCTCGGTGCCTACCTTAGTTGCAAAAAAGGCTAGGGTGTTCCACGGCAGCAGGTAACCGCTGAACCCGAACCCCATGACCAGAAATACGAGAACCACTCCGCTGACCCAAGTGAGTTCACGCGGTTTGCGGTATGCTTTGAGAAAAAGTACGCTGAACATGTGTGCAAACGCGGTGAAGATCATTAGGTTGGCTGACCAGGAATGGATGGAGCGAATCAGCCAGCCAAACTGCACCCGGGTCATGATGTACTGCACGCTCTCGAAAGCCTCGTTCGCGCCAGGCCGGTAGTAAAGAAGCAGCAAAATCCCAGTCAACACCTGGATCACAAATAAGAAGAGAGTGATGCCTCCGAGAAAGTACCAGTAGGAGAGCCTGTGAAGAGGAACAGTCTTCTTCCGCAACGGGGCAATCAGTTCGTCCCACTTTAAGCGCTCGTCCAGCCAATCGCGCACGTTGTGTACGGGACTCATGCTCAGGCCTCGCGGCGACGCCTCACGAAAATTTCTTCGCCCTTCACCTGGACATCAAAGGCCTCTAGCGGGCGTGGAGGAGGCCCCGAAATATTCCGCCCATCGAGGTTGTATTTGCCGTTATGACAGGCGCACCAGACTTCGCGCAGGTCGTCACGATACTGGACGGTACAAGAAAGGTGCGTGCATGTGGCCGACATCGCCCGATATTCACCGCTGGCCGTGCGGATCAACAGGCCAGGATGAGTTCCAAAGCGGAAGATTTTTCCGCTGTTCGGTTTCAACTCGCCGACGTGCCCAGCCACCACCGCATCGCTGCCCAGGTCGGGAGCCTTCGGTGGGATGAGATAGCGCAAGACCGGATACAAGAACGCAAACGCGGTCGCTAGGAATCCGCTACCCAGCAGCACCTCAGCGAATCGCCTCCGAGGCATAGGCGGTGACAACGGATCGCCCGCGTTGGCAATGTCATGGCTGTGTGTCGGCATCGGTTTCTCCTGCAGAACCGAACCTTCCGGTTGTCTCAAGTCAGCTACGCGGAGTCCTGGACTCGAGGTCTTTACACACTCACCCGACTGATCGGCGACGAAAAAACTGCGTGAGTCTGTCACCGAAACTACCTGCGCTACTGTGATTTGAGGCAACAATCACTGTGACTGGGATCACAAGACGTGGCGAATAGGCGACGTGCTCTTTTTGTATTCCTGTGCTTTGCAGCCACGGCGGCGCCGTCGTTATTCCGTTCGTATTCTGTAAGCTCCGTTCGCTGAATCATTCTCGAGACAGGGACCCATCGAGCAACCCGCGCGCCGGATCAAAATCTACATTTTGTGATTTGGGTCACAGACCAATAGGCAATGCCGTGTATCCTCAGTCACATGTCATTTTTCGAACGAACGTTCGATACTTGCTCTGCCTTGCACTTCCCTTCCGTGCGCGAATGGAAGCAGGCCCATCCCGGAGCCAGAGTCATTGCATACTTTCCTGTCTATGCCCCGGTGGAATTGATCCACGCAGCGGGCATGCTGCCGGTCGGGCTTAGTGGCGCAGGAGATCGACTCGACATTCAACATGCCGATGCCCGTTTCGGATCGTTCATTTGCTCCATCGTCAAGACGACTCTGGAGATGGGCCTGACCGGGCATCTGGAGCCGTTTGACGGCTTGTTGTTCTCTACGATCTGCGATTCGGCTCGAAATTTGTGTTTCGTCATGAGGCGGAACTTCTCCGCGATGTATGTGGACTTCCTCCACCTGCCCCATAACCCCGGCTCACCAGCGGCGGCGCAGTTTCTGGTCGAGGAGTATCGCCGCATCGTTTCCGAGTTGGAGCGTCTGGGCGGCGGCAAGATTCATGAGGACGCGTTACGCCACTCCATCGTCATTTACAACCGCAATCGGGCCCTTATCCGCGAACTCTACCAGTTGCGAGCGCGGACCCCGCAGCAGGTCCCGACATCGGAGCTTTATCAACTCATCCGTCTGGGAAACTTCCTGCCAGTCGAGGAACACACGGCACGGCTGGAGACTGCGTTGGCTGAATTCCAGTCGCGAAGCACCAAGCCTAGGGACTCCATTCGTATCGTGGTGGAAGGATCGTTCTGTGAGCAGCCACCGCTCACCCTAATCCGCCTCGTCGAGGATGCGGGTTGTTACATCGTCGACGATGACTTCGTGATCGGCCAGTGCTGGTTTGAGGGCGAGGTTCCCACCGGGGGGGATCCTCTGCTCGCGCTCGCCAAAAGCTACCTGGATCAGTCCGTGTACTCCTCGGTGCGGCACGACTTCCGCAAACCACGATGGGACGGGCTGGTCGAGAAGGTTCGGCGGAACCGGGCTGACGCAGTGCTGTTCCTCATCGCCAAGTTTTGCGAACCTGCTTATTTCGATTACGTCCCGTACCGGCAGGAGCTAGAGCGGGCGGGAATCCCACACCTGCAACTGGAGTTCGAGGAAAAGTCTTTCACGTTCGACCGTCTGCGCACGGAAATCGAGACCTTCGTGGAATCGCTGGTCTTTGATTGAGGAAGAGATCATGACGGACAAGAAGGAATACCGCGGCTCGATCCACCAGCGGCAAAAAGACTTGATGCTCTCCTGGTATGACCAACTGGAGCAGGCGGCAAATACCGGCAATCCGCCTACCATTGCAATGTTGATTTCCGGGAACTGCGTCGAGCTGCTTGAGGGCTTCGGCGCCGTACCGCTTTATCCGGAAATCAACGCGCTGCAGCTGGCCATTCGCCACCAGTCGCTGGACCCGATCTTGGCGGCGGAAGATCTCGGCTACGCGGCCGACAACTGTGCATATGTCAAAGCCGATATCGGGTGCATTCTGAAAGGCATCACGCCAACGGGCGGAAAACTGCCAACGCCGACGCTCATCCTCTGCAACTTTGTAGGTTGCAACACTTATCTGAAATGGTTTGAGCACCTCGCCAAGCTTCAGAAGGCCCATCTCTATGTGATCGACGTACCTTTCATGCGAGCGGACGAGCCCTCCCGATCGGACGTGGAGTACGTCGTCAAACAGCTGCAGGAGACGGTCAAGAAGCTGGAACAGCTCACTGGTCGGAAGTTCGACTATGACAAGTTCCGGCAAGCGGTGGAGTACTCAAGCCGCACGGAAGAGCTGTGGTCGCGGATCAAGCATCTGGCGCGCCGCTCCCCTTCGCCCTTTGACGCGTACTTTGATGCCATCACGCTGATGGGACCTCTTTATGTCTACCGGGCCAAGCCCGAAGGAGTGGAGTTCTTCGAGGCTGCGCTGGCCGAGTTGCAGACCAAGGCGGATGGAGGCAAGGGCGTGTACGAGCAGGAGCACTTCCGGCTGGTGATGGAGGGCCCTCCGCCTTATCCATATTTCCGCACTTTTCGCGACATGTTCGCCAAGTGGCAAGCCTGTGCCGTGGCCTCCACCTACTCGACGGTCGGTGGACTTTGGGAGTTCGGGTTCCGTCACGATCCCGCCAGCCCATTCGAATCGGTCGCGATGCACATGATTGCGCACAATGTGACCAACCGAAACTTCCTGCAGCGCTATGAGCAGATTCGCCGCTACGTGGAGGACTGGAACGCCGATGGCGTGATTATCCACTTCGTGAAGAGCTGCCGGCTCTTTTCCGCCGGCCAGGGCGACATGCGCGACTACTTCACCAAGCAACTCGGCGTCCCGACCCTGTATATCGAGTCTGATCTGGAGGATCCGAGATACTTCGCGGAAGCGCAGACGAAAAACCGCATTGATGCGTTCTTCGAATCGCTGGAGCACGCCAAAACCACAGTTTTGAGCCGAGCGTAGCTAGAGGAGAACATGAGAATTGCAGCCGGAGTTGATGTCGGTTCCACCCAGACCAAGGCGGTCATCATGTCGGATAACGGAGGCGTGAAGATTACGGCCCGCGCCCTGGTAGACACCGGCGCCAACGTGCAGCGAGCCGCCGAACGCGCTTTCGACACCTGCTGTCGCGAAGCTGGCCTTCACGCAAGTGACGTCGGGTTCGTCGTCGGGACGGGCTACGGCCGGTACAAGATCGCTTTCGGCAACACGCAGATGACGGAAATCACCTGCCACGCCAAAGGCGCGAGCTTTCTCTGCCCGGGCACGCGCACGGTCATTGATATGGGCGGGCAAGATTCCAAGGCCATCAGCGTGGGGGCTAACGGCGAGGTCCTCGATTTCGTCATGAATGACAAATGCGCGGCCGGCACCGGGCGCTTCCTCGCCAATTCGGCGGAGGTCATGGGTATCAGCCTCGACGAAATAGGGCCTCTTTCGCTCAAAGCGCAACATCCCGTGAAGATGGCGACAGTATGCACGGTGTTCGTTGAATCGGACATTCTTTCCTACCTGGCACAGGGCAAGACAGGTGAAGACATTCTGGGCGGCGTGCACATTGCCATCGCCAAGCGCACGCTATCGCTGGCACGGCGTCTCAACATTGAACCGGAAATCGCCATGACCGGTGGAGTCGCCCGTAACCTTGGCATGGTGCGGGCGCTAGAGGACGTGATCGGACGGAAGATACTGGTCAGCCCGGATGCGCAGTTTATCGGAGCGGCCGGCGCCGCACTTTTTGCGCTGGAAAAACTCGATCAGAGCTTCGAATCCAGCATTTGGAGGGGAGATCATGCCGCTTCTGGCAGGCATTGACTGCGGAACCAGCTTCACCAAAGCGGTTGTGCTTCTCGAGGAGAATGGCCAGCCTCGCGTCGTCGGCAAAGGCCGGACGCGCAGCGGAGTGAAGGTAGACGACGCGGCCGCTGCTGCGTTGGAGCAGGCCCTGGGAGAGGCAGGTCTCAACCGACGGGAGGTGGAATATGTGGCCGCCACGGGATTCGGCCGCTACGGTGTCACCTTCCGTGACATTCAGGTAACGGAAATCACCACGGCGGCGCGGGGAGCTCACTCTGTAATTCCGCAGACCAGCACCGTACTCGATATCGGCGGACAGTGCACCCGCGCCATCGGCGTGACCGATGCCGGCAGAGTCAGAGTCTTCAAGAGCAACGACAAGTGCGCGGCCGGCTCCGGCATCTTCATCCAACGCGCCGCCAAGTATCTCGAAGTGCCGCTGGAAGACGTGGGTGAGCTTTCTCTCCGGGCCACTCATCCGCAGCCGATTTCCAGTGTCTGCGCGGTGCTCGCCGAGACTGAAATCATCAACCATGTGAGTGCGGGTATCACCGTGCAGGACATTCTGCGTGGCATTCACGAGTCCCTGGCCGACCGCGCCGGAGCGCTGCTCAAGCGGGTAGAAATGAAAGACCAACTCACGCTGATCGGCGGCGTAGCGCGCCAGGCGGGTATTGCCAGGGCTTTGGAGGATCGCCTGAAGGTAAGGGTGAACATCCCGGCAGATTGTGATTTCGTCTGCGCTTTGGGAGCAGCCTTGCTTGGTATCAGGCGCCTCGTCGGCAAGCGATCTACTATGGAAACGGGTGCGGGGGAGTATGCCAATTGATGGAGCGCATGGCTACCGTTTAGTCGCGATCGGCCAGCCGCTGGAGCGATTTGAGTTCCCTCCGCTGGAGCCCGGGCCAGACGAGGTTGTCGTCGAGGTGTCCGGCTGCGGCATCTGCCATACGGACGTCGGTTTCGCCGTTGACGGAGTCCCCACCCGAAAGTTGTTGCCGCTCGTGCTGGGCCACGAAATCAGCGGACGGGTGGTCGCGGCCGGAGAGAACGCCGGAGCATGGCTCGGACGATTAGTCATTGTTCCGGCAGTGGTCCCGTGCGGCAACTGTCCCGCCTGCCGGGCAAATCGGCCCACGATCTGCCGCAACCAATTCATGCCCGGCAATGATGGAGACGGAGGCTTCGCCACGCACGTTCGTGCTCCGGCGCGCGGGTTGTGCCCCGTGCCCGAACCGCTCCCGCCGGGACTGAGTGCAGAATTGCTTTCGGTCGTTGCCGATGCCGTCACCACACCCTGGGAGGCAATCCGCCGCGCCAGCGTGGGACCCGAAGATGTAGCAGTCTTCGTGGGCGTCGGCGGTGTGGGCGGGTTTGGAGTGCAGATCGCTGCCGCGCTCGGGGCTGCGGTGATTGCCATTGACGTCGATCGCATGAAACTGGAATTAGCGGCGCAGCACGGAGCGGGCTTAACGCTTGATTCTTCGGCGATGACCGAAAAGGACCTCAAGACGGCGGTGCGGAATTTCGTCAAGCAGAGCGGCCGCAAAAATATCGGTCTCAAGATCTTCGAAACCAGTGGCACCCCAGGCGGGCAACAGACCGCATTTGGATTGATCGATTTCGGAGGTTACCTGGCCGTAGTCGGATTCACGCCCAGGAAAGTCGAGTTGCGTCTGTCGAACCTCATGGCGCTTGACGCCACGGCGCGGGGCAACTGGGGCTGTCCGCCGGATCAGTATCCTGTCGCTCTCGACCTCGTTTTGCGCGGCCAGGTTGCTATCGAATCTTACGTCGAAGTGCATTCGCTCGACGATGCTCCGGCAGTTTTCGATTCGGTAGCAAGACATTCCATAACCCGCCGCGCCATCCTCAAACATGTCGCCAACGGCACTTAGGAGCAACCATGAAAAATCACAACCTCGTTGAATCTCCGCCACGCGCGAACATTCAGGTAGAACGCCGCCCGGTCCTGGCCGGGGATGGCTCGCCGGTAGCCGGCTTGCACAATGTCTGGATCACCCTGAACAACCCCTCCGAACTTAACAGCTATACGACAGAGATGATCAAGGAGATCATCCTGGCCTTACGCGAAGCGTCCAACGATCGCGGTGCCGTGGCAGTTATCCTGACCGGCGCGGGGAACCGTTCCTTTTGCGCGGGAGGGAATACTCGGGAGTATGCCGAGGTCTACGCTGGGGCACCCGGCGAATACCGCCAATATATGCGCCTCTTCAATGACATGGTGACGTCGGTACTGCAATGCGACAAACCGGTGATCTGCCGGGTTAACGGTATGCGGGTTGGGGGCGGGCAGGAAGTCGGCATGGCGTGCGATTTCTCGATTGCAAGCGACATGGCGGTCTTCAGCCAGGCCGGACCCAAACACGGTTCCGCTCCCGACGGCGGCTCGACCGACTTCCTGCCGCTCTACGTGGGCATCGAACACGCAATGATGAGTGGCACGCTGTGCGAGCCCTGGAGCGCCCATCGCTTCTACTGGATGGGCGGGCTCACTCAGATTGTTCCCGTGACAAGAGTGGAAGGAAAATTCGTGCCGAATCCGCTGGTGGTCAGCGACCGCATTCTGGACGAATTCGGTCGCCTCGTGATTGGCGAATTCAAAACCGCAGACGCCAAGAAACAAGCGCAAGATATGCTGTCCGGGGCCGTTACCGACCTTCGCCTTCTCGACGAGGCGGTAGATCAGATGTGTACAAAGCTCCTCTACACTATGCCTGATTGCCTTATCAAAACCATCGAAAGCCTGCGCAAACACAAACTCGAACACTGGGACCGCAATCGCGAAACCAACCGGGCATGGCTCTCGCTGAACATGATGACCGAGGCCAAAGCTGGATTCCGCACGTTTCACTACGGCGACAAGAAGAATCGCGAAGTTGATTTCATTCTGCTACGCCAGCGTCTGGCACAAGGAGTGCGCTGGAGTGAGGAATTGATCGAACAGATTGCTCCCTGGACTGCGCGGCGCGTGACGGAAGGAGCACTGAAATGACCTTCGAGAAGATCCGGCTGGAATTCAGTCACCAGGAGCGGGTGGCACGCATCACCCTGGCTTCTCCGAAGGGCAACATACTGGACCGGTTGATGATCGCCGAGCTCAACGAAGCTGTGTCGCAGTGTTCTAGGCGTCCCCTGAACGCGATCGTTTTCGGTGCCGATGGCCCGCACTTTAGCTTTGGCGCCAGCGTCCAAGAGCATCTGCCCGGTCAGATTGCTGGCACGTTGCGAGCCCTGCACGACCTGTTAACGCGGATTTGTGACGTCCCTGGGCCAGTGATTGCCGCAGTTCGTGGCCAGTGCCTGGGCGGAGGATTTGAACTTGCGCTGGCCTGTGACTTGATCGTCGCTGACAAGACCGCACAGTTTGCTTTGCCAGAGATCAAGCTGGCCGTGTTCGCTCCCGCCGCTTCGGCTTTGTTGCCTCTTCGCGTGGGGCAAGCGCTAGCCGCGCGGTTGCAGCTGACGGGGGCGGGCATCACCGCCGATGAGGCAGCACGCACCGGGCTCGTCGCGAGAGTGACCGACGATCTGGAAGGCGAAATCGAGCGTTGGTTGGAATCGGACTTTCTGCTCCGCTCGGCATCTTCGCTCCAATTTGCCTGCCGGGCGGCTCGCTTGGGCTTGTGTCGTGCCCTCACCGAAGATCTAGCGCAACTGGAGCGGTTGTATTTATCAGAGCTGATGACAACACCCGATGCAGAGGAAGGTATTCGCGCGTTTCTAGAGAAGCGCGTTCCGCAGTGGGGCAAAGCGGCGGTTGTGACCGAAGGATGAGATGAACCAAGCTTCTGACATAAACGGAAGAATCGCCGTAGTGACGGGAGGCTCGGGAGCAATCGGCCAGGCGATCGCGCGTGCCCTGCAGAACGCCGGTGCGTATGTGTCCCTGCTGGATGTCGCTTCGCCTAAGGGCTCTGCTCTCCCGTGGATCGAATGTGATGTGCGAGACGGCTCGTCCGTAGCACACGCTGTCGGCGAAGTTACCCGCAAGCACGGAGGTGTTGACATCGCTGTGCACGCTGCCGGGGTCTCACGCGATGCTGTCGTTTGGAAGCTTTCCCTCGAAGAGTGGGACTTCGTCCAAAGTGTGAACCTCCGCGGCGCATTCTTATTGATTCGCCACACCTTGCCCCTCATGCGCACGCGCGGCACAGGAAGGATCGTTCTGATCGGCTCGATCAATGGCTCCCGCGGCAAATTCGGCACTGCCGCATATTCCGCCAGCAAGGCCGGTCTGCTGGGCCTGGCGAAAACCGTAGCACGGGAAACAGGACGCTTCGGCGTCCTGATCAACGTGATTGAGCCGGGCTGGGTGCGCACACCTCTGACTGACTCCGTCCCACAAGCGATTCGCGACGCGGCCTTGGCGGAAACCTTGGTTGGCACTCTCGTTGAACCCGAGGATATCGGTCACGCAGTCACATTCCTTTGCGGCCCAGGCGGAGGACATATTACGGGACAGGTCTTGCGTGTTGATGGTGGACAATTCCTGGGCCCCACCTAGTTTTTCTGGAGGTACTTATGACGAACTCCAATTTTCTTCGTTGCACGAGATGTGGACGTGTCGCGGCCGAGCAAGATAAATTTTGCGCTGAGTGCGGATTGTTCCTGCGTGATGCCGCTGTCGATCAGAGGCTGCTGCTCGCGATGGTCCACGAAAGAGAAGGACGCAGCCAGGAGGCCCGCCGCGAGCTCGAACGGTTGCTGACCATGGAGCCCGACCATGTGCTCGCCAACCATTTGCTCGGCACCCTCCACTTTCACGATGGCTTGCTTGACCAGGCCGCGCGGTACTACGAGAAGGCGGTGGTGGCAGCGCCCAGTTTCACTCTCGGACATTACGATCTCGGAGTCGCCTACTACCATCGCGGTGACATGCCGCAGGCCATGCGGGCCTTCCGCCGCTGCCTTGAAATCGACCCCAACTACAACGCGGCTCACTATCGCCTCGCCCTCGCGTTGTTCCACAACGGCTACCTCGACGAAGCTCGTGAGCACTTCGAGCTGTCGCTGACGCTGACTCCCGAGTACCTGATGGGGCATTACCATCTCGGCATCATTCATGAGCGGCAAGGAGAATACGAGGCTGCAGCACGCGAGTTTGAGCGCAGCCTGGAAGAGTCCAGCGGCGATGTCAGCAGCCTGTATCACCTTGCTCTCGTCCGCGACGCGCAAGGCGACCACGACTCTGCCGAGCGTCTGCGGCAACGCGCTCGCGGATTCGCGAAGTCACAACCCGTAGGTTCGAAGTAGCCAGCGGATACAGCTATGGGCAGTCCGGAGGAAAAGAGTCTCGTCTACGACTGGGCAGAGCAGGGGCCGCGCCGCGCTCAATGGCCTGGGCATGTGATGCTTGACGATGAGACCCTGCGTGATGGGCTCCAAAGCCCTTCGGTAACCGACCCTCCAGTTGAAACCAAATTGCAGATTCTCCACCTCATGGAGAGTCTGGGCATTGAAACCGCTGATGTCGGCTTACCGGGCGCAGGTGAGCGTCAGCGGGAAGCCGTGTTGCAGCTTTGCCGGGAGATTGCGCAACACCGCCTGCGTATCCAGGCGAACTGCGCGGCGCGCACGTTGATGGTGGATATCCGTCCTATCGCAGAAGCCACTCAGCTTACCGGGGTCCCCATCGAAGCCTGCTTGTTCATTGGTTCCAGCCCAATCCGCCAGTACGCCGAGGAATGGGAACTCGACGACATCTTGCGCCATTCCCGCGAAGCGATCACTTTTGCTGTCCGCGAAGGACTTGAGGTCATGTATGTCACCGAAGACACGGTTCGTTCGTCGCCGGATCAACTCCGCATCCTGCTGACGACGGCAGTTGAGGCTGGGGCCAAGCGGGTTTGTCTTTGTGACACTTGTGGCGCCGCGACCCCGGACGGAGTGTACAACCTTGTGAGTTGGGTTAGCGCATTGTTGAGCGAGATCGGTTCTCCTCAACTCGGCATCGACTGGCATGGGCACCGCGATCGCGGACTCGACTTGGCTAACACCATGGCCGCTGTCGAGGCGGGTGCCAACCGGGTGCACGGGACGGCTCTTGGAATCGGAGAACGCGTGGGGAACACACCGATGGAACAGCTCCTGGTAAACCTAAAGCTACTGGGCATCAGGAACGACGATTTGACGCGATTGCCCGAGTACGTTCGCTTGGTTTCGCAGGTTACGCGCGTTCCCATCCCAGTCAACACTCCGATCGTGGGCCAGGATGCTTTCCGGACTGCCACCGGGGTCCACGCCGCCGCTGTCATCAAAGCGCAAAAGAAAGGGCATAGTTGGCTTGCCGACCGAATATATGCCGGGGTCCCAGCGGGATGGATTGGTCGCTCGCAGCAAATAGAAATTGGGCCGATGTCAGGCAACTCGAACGTGCAACATTATCTCGCTTCTCACGGCGTGCCGGCCACGCCAGAGCTGACGAAGAGGATCATTGACGAAGCCAAGAAGTCACCGCGCGTATTGACGGATGCGGAAATTCTTGAAATTGTTCGCGCCTCCCGCACCAATCGGGATCATTAACCAACTATCGGACGAGGGACCGTCCCGCTGGCATGGATGAACGGGTCACAAAACGGAAAGCCATTGTTAGATCAAATCCGAATCTAAGTGCCTGGGAGTTGTGCGAGATTTTCGACCATTGCGGGGTTCCTGTGCCCACTCGGTGGAAGGATGCGGAAATCGAGTGGTGGACGAAGGCTTATCAGAGTCATTTTAGAGGTCGAGTCAAGGCGATAATTTCCAAAGATCGCGCACTGTAGCCTCAGAATAATGACGTCGCTGGTTCTTCCAGCATCATTTTGCGTAGATGGGTCACATGGACACCTCCTTGTGACCTACTCTGGGCCGAAAATCAGGACTGCCGACATCACCCACTCGGCAGCGTCCGCCACGTAGCGGCTTCGTTCTACCGGGCAAACTGGAAGTTGAAGCACAAAGGGTCAGGCTCGCGGAAAGTCGGCCTCTGGAACTCTAATATTCACGGGACCCGAATCTGGAACCATTGTCCCCGGGTGTTCAGACCGGCGCTGGGGAACTCGAATCCGAACCGGTGTCCAACCCGTGCCCGACAAACCGGACGTTGGCCAGAAACGGGCTTGGGGGAAGTTCTGGGACGATGGGCGGCAAACCGAAGCTGCTGGTGTCGACCTTAGTGAGACCAGCACGAGGTGTCTGGCAATCGCATACGGGCGAACTCGGCAAGGTCACGCGCGCACCGAACGGTACCCGCATGCGCATCCCATTACCGGCCTACGTGCGTTGTACTCCGGCGGCAGAGAGGACGCCTCCCGGCCCACACGCGCAAGCCTTGCGTACGCCATACACTCTCTAGCCACAGTCTGTCTGTCTGCTCATCAGTAGTATGGGAAGAAGAAGAAGAAGAAGAAGAAGAGAGAATAAAGAAGGGTAACGTAGCGACCCGGCATACTATCCCCTCTTCCAGTGTAGGCCGTCGTCCTCGACCTCAAACCCGAGTGCTTTGCGCGCGTCCAAGAGTTTGTCCTTATCCTTTCGTCGATCGAATGGGAATCCATCCTTGTCCAGCGCTGCCTCGATGAGTTCGAGCGCAGATATAGCCGGGATACGATCAGGGAACTTCGCCATGACTTCCCTGATGATCCCGATCTTCGTTGGCGGTGGGCAGGGGATGTGGTGCATATCCACCTTTGTCGACCGTTGTCGATAGAACCACGTTGCATTTCCGACCTTGCGCTCTTCAGTCGCAATCTTCTGGATAAGCCTCTGCCCCGCTTCGCTCTTGGCGAATGCTTCTCCGCTAGCGCAGAATTGGGTGACCTGATACGTCAGGCTCTGAGCC
>Ga0187778_10002429_pt1 | contig 12701 bp, 10 predicted proteins | sample 1015_Q2_SP5_20_M_FD_132418 | JGI IMG/M metagenome (GOLD analysis project Ga0187778, IMG submission 132418) | Tropical peat soil microbial communities from peatlands in Department of Meta, Colombia - 1015_Q2_SP5_20_MG | ecosystem: Environmental > Terrestrial > Soil > Wetlands > Peat | place... | reverse complement strand
TCCGGCAACGAAATGGAGGACGGCATCGTCGCGCGAATCCAGAAGTTTCCTTCCTCGAGCTTGGGCAAAAATTCCAGTCCGAGAAAACTGCCGGCCACGATGGCAGCAACCGCGAGCAGACCCGCCGCGCCGAGCGTCAAGCGCCGATGTTCCAAGGCGTAGCGCAGCGCCGGAGCGTAAATTCTGCGCAAAAAGCGCACGATAACGGTCTCGGTCTCCTTGAGCGTTCCGGTAAGCAGCAGACCGCTTAGGGCAGGGGAAATCGTGAACGTCGCCAGCAGGCCCCCGGCAATGGCATAGGCGTAGGTGCGCGCCATGGGTCCAAAAATATGGCCCTCGACGCCCGACAGCGTAAACAACGGCACAAAGCCGGCAATGATGATCGCGGCGGAAAAAAAGATCGCCTTGTTGACCTCCTGCGCCGCATTGGCGATGACCGCGAATTTGCCGCGCAGGCCCACCGCGGAGCGCAGGTGGTGCAGCATGTAGTCGGGTTCGCCGTGCCCCGATTCGACCAAATGGCGAAAGATATTTTCGACCATGATCACCGTCGCGTCGACGATCAGACCAAAATCGATTGCGCCGACCGACAGCAGATTGGCCGACTCGCCGCGCGCGATCAAGATCATGATGGCGAAAAACAGCGCAAACGGGATCGTGGTTGCCACGATGATCGCGCTGCGCAGATTGCCCAAGAAGAACCACTGCACCAAAAAAATGAGGATGATTCCGACCACCATGTTGTGCATCACGGTGCGGGTCGTGATCTTGATCAGTTCGGTGCGGTCGTAGATCTTTTCGATATGCACCCCGGGGGGCAGCACGCCCGTGGTGTTGATCTTCTGTATTTCCGCCTTGACCCGCTCCAGCGTGGGTAAGCTTTGCTCGCCGCGCCGCATGAGAATGATGCCCTGGACGATGTCGTCGTTATCGTCCTCGCCCGCGATCCCCAGCCGCGGCAGATTGCCGACGGACACCGCGGCGATATCTTTGAGCATTACCGGCGTGCCGTTGGATGCCGTCAGCAGCGAATGGCGCACATCGTCCATGGTGCGGATCAGTCCCACGCCGCGTACGACGGCCGCCTGCGGACCAAACTCGACCGTTTGGCCGCCGACATTGCTGCTCGCGTTGTTCAGGGCGCTGAGCACCTGCGGAAAGGTCAGGCCGTAGTAGACGAGCTTGTCCAGGTTGACCGTGACATCGTAGGTCTTGGTCTTGCCGCCCCAGCCGTTGACGTCGACCACTCCGGGCACGGCGCGAAAACGCCGCTCGAGGATCCAATCTTCAATGGTCTTCAGATCCGTGACGGAGTACCCGGGCGGCCCCACCACGCGGTAGCGGTAGATTTCCCCAATCGGACTCCAGGGCGAGATGCCCGGCTGGGCGCCGTTCGGCAGCGGTGGCAACTGGGAGAGGCGGTTGATCACCCATTGTTCGGCCTGCTGATACGTGAAGTCGTAGGTGAACTGCAGCTTGACGTCGGACAGGCCAAAGAGCGAGATCGTGCGGATCGCCTTGACATTAGGAATGCCGGCCATCTGCACTTCGATCGGTATCGTGATGTAGCGCTCGATCTCCTCCGCGGACTGGCCGGTGCTTTGCGTGATGATGTCGACCAGGGGCGGAACCGGATCCGGGTAGGCTTCAATATTGAGCTTGATGAAGCTGATGACCCCGGCAATGAGCATGCCGATCAGCAAGGCGAGCATCAAGATGCGCTGTTTCAGCGCATAGGCAATGATGCTGTTCATATCGAGCCCACGTTATTGGTTATCGTTGTGGCAGGGTCGCCGTGCCGTGCCCTCAGTCGCCTTGCGCGGCCCGATCGATGAAAAGCGCGCCGCTGGCGACAACCTTTTCCCCCGGACGCACCCCGTTATCGAGCACCTCCAGCAGGCCATGGGCGGCGCGTCCGGGGTGGATCGGGCGCATAGTGAGGCTGCCGTCGGTGCCTAGAATCCAGACGCGCACGTCCGATCCTTCGTAAATGACGCCACTTTCGGGGACCGCGGGCGCGTTGGCCTGACCCCCGGACAAAATGGTGAACGTGGCGAGCATCTCAGGTTTCAGAGCCCCGTCCGGATTGCCGATCTCGGCGCGAACGAGCAGGCGCCGGGTGGACGGATCCAGACTCGCCGCAACGTAGGTAATGCGGGCGCGAAATACCCGCTCGGGCAGCGCCGCAACGTGCACTTCCTCCATCTGACCGCGCTTGACGTACGGCGCGTCGATCTCGCGCACGTTGGCAACCAGCCATACCGTCGTAAGATCTCCGACGGTGTACGCGGGATTTGCCGCCCCCGACTGCAAATACTGGCCAAGGCCCACCTGTTTGTCGGTCACGATCCCGGTAATTGGCGCGACGACGAAGGCGACCGGGTCCATTTTTTCCGCGCGGCCTAAGGCGTCGATCTCTCCATCGCTCTTGCCCAGGATTCGCAGGCGGTTGCGCACCGCCGCGAGCGCGGCTTCTGCCGTGTGTGCCGCACTTTGTGCCGCCGTAAGATCGGATTGACTCTGCTCCCAATCCTGCCGCGAGCCGGCCTTGGCTTCGAACATAGCGTGCTTGCGCCGCTCATTGGTTTGCGCGAGCAACAGCTGTGCGTTGGCCGTCGCAAGGGTCGACTGTGCGCTGAGCAGGTCGCTTTGACCCTGCACGAACTCGGACGCCTGCAGCGCGAGCAGGGGTTGGCCTTGCTGGACGTGCTCACCCAGACCGGCAAGGATCTGCGTAACCCGGCCCGAGTAGGGGGAAAAAACCGGCGTAGTGCGATCAGCGTTTAGTGCAATCTTGCCGTCGGTGACGTGTTCGGCGCGAAAGCTCGCAAGCGTCACGGGAACGATCTTGAGCGAGGCAAGCTGAGCCGGCGTGGGTTTGAACGAAACCGCTGCACCCGAGGCCGTCGTGTCCGGTTCTTCCTTGGCCTTACTCGGATCGGCCGCCGGCGCGGACAGTGCGCTGGTTGCCAGCAAGCAGGAAAGGACGGTCTGCAGAACGGGGAGAAACGACGGCCAGTGGCGCGCGCGCGGGCAAAGCGCCACGGACGCGCTACGGTGCCGCTGCGGGAGTCGAGGGGGCATGGAAGGACTTCGGTCTTGTTATCGGATGTGCCTTGCGCTTGCTATTTTGCCTATTGTGCCGGAGCGCAGTGATTCTCATGTGTCGGCCGCATGCCACAGTCCCTCGGCCCGCGCTGGCATGCGGTTTACCGAGTGTTGGCGTGTGGGCCCTTTGGACGGCTGCAACGGGCCAGAGCCCGAGTGCCCGCCGGTTGCGGGCGGACCTCTCGCGCTCTTTTTTCTGCTCATCGACCTGGCCGTTTCTTGTTTCGACCTGCCTCGGCCCCTCCTCTCGCCGCGCATTGTCAAGCCGTCGCCATCTCGTGATGATCGCCTCGGGCTCGGCGGCCCGCACCCTGGTGTTGCGTGGGCGGACGCCAAGTCGGCATGTCCGATGCCGGGGCTTGGCGCCGCCAGTGCCGTTTTAGAAGTGCCAGATGATGTCGCCCGAGACGATCACGGCGTTTTGCTTGTTCGGAGCGATGCTCGTGTTAAACCCGTTGGGTCCGATACCGGCGTCGGCGTTGCCGTTAAAGGCGGGGTTGTTAAACGAGTGGTAGTAAGCAATTTCCGGACGCGCCTCGATCTGCGGCGACCACCAGTGCTGCCAGCCCAGCGCAAAGTTGCCGTAGCGCGCCGGCGTGCCGGTACGCTGCCCCTGCGGGTCGTAGTAAAACTCCGGCCGGATCGAGAAGTTGTTCAGCGGATCGGGCGAGTAGTTGATGTACGTCACCGCACCCCACGACCCGGCCGTACAGGTCAGGGTTACCGTATTGGAGCAATAGGCTTCGTTGGGGTTGTTAAACAGTAAGCCCTGCGCGGCCGAGAACGGCGTGCCGCCATCCGGTCCGTACAGGCTGTTCAGGTTCTGGACGTACGGGCTGTTGAGGTTCGGCACGCCCTTTTCGTACTCGTGATAGGTTTCCCAAGAGATGTGCCAGTGGTCATTGAACTTGTGGTACGCGGTAAATCCGAACCACTGCAGGTTGTTGTAGCCCCAGGCACCCGTGTTGATCGCGTCGGCGCAGGCGTTGATATCGTCGTTTCCGTTTTCCGAGCTCCAGCGAATGCAGGCCGTGTACGACGGCATCGAACCCGGATCCTGCGGGATTTGACCTTGCGGATATAAGGCGTTGCCGTTGGGGTTGTAGACCATGCTATGCCAGTGCATGAAGGATGCTTCCGTGCCGACGGTCACGCCAAGTTGCACGAAGAACTGCTTGGTAACGGCCAGCGTGGTCTGGATGCCCGTATTCGTGTAGTTATCGTACGTATACGTCATCGAGTGCGTATACATGTAGTTGTTGGGCGCAAGCTGCGCTTCGATGTCCGGCAGCGAGATGAAGCGCCCGACGCGAATCATCAAGCCATCGCGGACCTTGGGAATGAAGAGCTCGCCGTAGAGCATCGGGTAGTCGTAGCCGTTGACCCGGTTGCGATTGAGCAGCTGCCAGCTGTAGGTACCGTACGCCGTCGTGTACCGGTAGTTCTCGCCGTAGATGGCCGACAAGCGCATGCCCCAGTCGACGTGGTCCGTTTGCACGGTGTCGGGAAACCGGTCGATGTAAATCACGGCCTGGTCGAGCTGAAACGTGTTGGGCGTATACAGATACGCCGCGGGCGCGTTGCCGCCGGGCTTGGTCGTGTTCGAGCTGATGTTGGCCCCCACGTCGACCCACCCGTAGAGCTGGATGCCGGTGTCCCCCATCCACTTGCCCACAATCGTGTTGGCCAGTGCGGTCGATAGCGGGCTGTCGGCCGAGCCCGTGCGCGTGACACCCAAGGGAGTGGTGCCGCCGTAGGGCCACTCGGTAAACGGCATGGGCGGTGTTGTTTCGGGCGTGGCGGGCCAGGGATCGCGACGCGATGGCGGCGCTTTGGGGTCGGCGGGAGCTCCGGGCTGACCCATTTCGAGCTGGTAGTAGTTGACGAGCCGCTCCCAGAAGCCATTGCCCAGATAGCCGTCCAGACAGTCGTAGTTCGCGTAGGGATCGCACTTGGCCCCGGGCTTGGGCGCCGCGGCCGGCGCATCCGCCGGTGTCGCGGCCGCGGGCGCCTGGGTGGCGGGTGCTTGGGCCGCCGGCGCCGCATCGGCGGCGTGTGCCGGGCGCATCAGGAGGACGGCGCCCACGAGAAGAAGCGCTGCAAGAATCGTTCGCTCTAGCCAGGCACGGGCCCCGATTTGTCTTTTGGCGTCGGCACCCCATAGGGACAAACGGGGCACGGTCATAGCATCACCGGCTTTTGCAGCGGTTCTCATTGCGGTATTCCCCTGTGTGTTTGGCGATCGATCCCCGGACTTTTCCGCGGGGCCGTGGAGGGTTCAAGCAAATCTCATACCAATCCTGGGTTTATTTGCGCGCCTGCACGCGTAGGCGGCTATGTCTTCGAGCCTCCGGCCGTCCTTGATGCCCAGTCCCTGACGACCACCGGGTGACGCAGCCATTGTCGGGTCTTGCGAATAAACGCGGCGCAAAAAATCACCGTTTTGGTGCAAAAATCCCATTTTTTATGCACTGAGAGTGTCCCCGTGCCGCAAAAGGGATCAATCCGCCACCCAAGCTCGGAAATCCTCATGGCACGTATGTTGCTAAATGGGTTGCGGGGACTGGCCGAAACTTTCTGGGAATTGCGCCCGTTCTCCTCGCGCGTCCCGATCAACGGAGTGAGGGTATGAAACTGATAACCGCCATCATCAAACCGTTCAAGCTCGACGAGGTGCGCGAAGCGCTCTCTGGCGTGGGCGTTCAAGGCATCACCGTCACCGAGGTCAAGGGCTTTGGCCGGCAAAAGGGCCACACCGAGCTCTACCGGGGTGCGGAATACGTCGTGGACTTCCTGCCCAAGGTAAAGCTCGAGGCGGCCGTCGATGACGCCCTTATGGATCGGGCGATCGAAGCCATCGAAACGTCGGCCCGCACCGGAAAAATTGGCGACGGCAAGATTTTTGTTTTCGATCTTTTGCAGGTCGTGCGCATTCGCACCGGGGAAACCGGCAAGGACGCGCTGTAATGAATTTGCTCGCGAGAGGAACGCAAAAAATGAGGAAGTGGATAGCAGGCATTGCGATGGCGGCACTACTCGGAGTCGGGGGCTTTTTGCCGGCAATGGTCCAGGCGCAGGCGCCTGCTGCCGAACAAAAGAAGGACACGGCGGCAACCGAAGCGGCCAAACCGGCCGAGGCGGCGCCGGCTGCGGCACCGGCACCGGCACCGACTCCCAACAAGGGCGATGTGGCCTGGATGCTCACCTCCACGGCATTCGTGCTGCTGATGTCGGTGCCCGCGCTCGCGCTGTTTTATGGGGGCCTGGTACGCAGCAAGAACATGCTCTCGGTGCTGATGCAGGTGTTCGTCGTTTTTTCGCTCATAACCGTGCTCTGGTGCATCTACGGCTACAGCCTCGCCTTTACGGAGGGCGGCGAGAAATTCGGAGCACTGATCGGCGGATTCGATCGGCTGTTTCTGGCCGGCACGTTTGATCCGGCCACGGGCAACTTCTCGAACTCGTCGACCTTCAGCAAGGCCACGCCCCTGCCCGAACTTGTCTACGTGGGCTTTCAGGCGACCTTTGCCGCGATCACGTGTTGCCTGATCCTGGGTGCGGTGGTCGAGCGGATCAAATTCTCCGCGGTGCTCATTGCGATCACCATCTGGTTTACCCTGAGCTATCTGCCCGTTGCCCACATGGTGTGGTTCTTCGAAGGGCCGGACGCCTACACAAGTGCCGCGGTCGCCGACGCCGTCAACGCCAAAGCCGGCTTGATCTGGCAGTGGGGGGCGCTCGATTTTGCGGGCGGCACGGTCGTGCACATCAACTCGGGGGTCGCGGGACTGGTTGCGGCCACCTTGCTGGGCAAGCGCATCGGATTGGGCAAGGAGTCGCTCGCACCGCACAGCCTGACCATGACGATGATCGGCGCGGCCTTGCTTTGGTTCGGCTGGTTCGGATTTAACGCCGGTTCGGCCCTGGAAGCCAACGGCACCGCGGCAATGGCCTTCATGAACACCTATCTGGCAACGGCGATGGCGGTGCTCTCTTGGACCTTTGCCGAATGGATGATCAAAGGCAAACCCTCCATGCTGGGTGCGGCCTCGGGCGCGGTTGCCGGCCTGGTGGCGATCACGCCGGCCGCTGGCAATGTCGGCATCCCCGGGGCGTTCATGATCGGACTGGTCGTCGGCCCGGTCTGCCTGTGGGGTGTGACGGGTCTAAAGCGCATGTTGCGGGTGGACGATGCTCTGGACGTGTTCGGCGTCCACGCCGTCGGCGGCATCACCGGGGCGCTCATGACGGGCATATTCAATTCGCCGGGCTTGGGCGGACCGGGTTCCGTAAGCGACTGGGTCACGATGAAGACCGGCTACCCCGGCATCATGGCGCAGTTCCTCATCCAGGCAAAGGCGGTCGGCTTAACGATCGTGTGGACCGCGGTCGCAGCCTTCATCGCCTTTAAGATCGCCGATCTCATCGTGGGCCTGCGCGTTACCGAAAGCGAGGAGCGCGAAGGACTCGATACCTCGTACCACGGCGAGTCGGCGTACCACTACTAGTTCTCGATCGGAACGGACCGCGCCGCCGGCCGCCTATCGACGAGTTCTCTTTCCAAGGGAAGCTGTCCGAAAAAAAGGATGGCGATTGCGGGGGTCCGGTCACGGACCCCTTTTTTCTTGCCGCACGTGCCAACGACCGGTCTTTGCGAAAGCGCAGGCCCCGCCACAACGCGCCGCCTGCCTAGCCCACGGACTTGATCGCGATCTGCCGCGCCCCTTTGGCAAGAGCAAAGGAGCTGCTCAGACCCGAGCCGAGCACGTCCTGCAACGAATAGCGATCCACGGTCGAGAGAAAATTTTGGCGCGCATCGGTAAGAACCGACTTGAGCGCGCAGGTCGGCAGCAAGGGGCAGTCCTGGCGCTCCTCGTTGAAACATTCGACCACGTCAAAGCGCTCTTCCATGTCGCGCACCACCGCGCCGATGTTGATCAGTTTCGGAGCACGCGACAGGTGCATGCCGCCTCCCTTTCCGCGCACGGTTTCGACGTAACCGGCCGTGGCCAGGCGGTTGACGACCTTCATGAGATGGTTCTCGGAAATCCGGTACGCGTCGGCAATTTCCGAGATCGTGCACAGGCGCTCGGGATGCGCACCCAAATACATCAGCACGCGCAACGAGTAATCGGTAAAGCGGGTTAGCTGCATGGCACCCACGCGGCCGATCGATCGGCGCGCACGGCCGCATTCTGCGCGATCCGAAAGATACCTGCAAGAGTTGACAATAGTTGACAAGAACCGTCGCCCTTGCCTTGACGCGCTTCGTAAGCGGCATGTAAGATGCATCTAAAGTGCTTCTTACAAGGAGGAGAAGGTCATGGGTGTTTGCTCCCACGGCGCGAGTTGCGCGCGCCTTGCGCGCTGCCTCGCCGCATTGGTCCTGGGCGCCGCGGCGCTTGCCGCACAGGCGGAAAAGCGCGAGTTCAACCTGACGATCGAGGAAGTCTCGATCAACGTAGCGCCGGGCTTTAACGCCAACGTTTTTGCCTTCAACGGACAGGTTCCCGGTCCCCTGATTCATGTGCGCGAGGGCGACGAGGTCACGGTGCACGTGACCAACAACACGACGCTGCCCCACACCATCCACTGGCATGGCGTCAACCAGACGAACACCTGGCACAGCGACGGAGTGCCCCTGGTGACGCAAAAGCAGATCGAGCCGGGCAGCGAATTTACCTACCACTTCACCACGGACCGGCCCGGAAGTCTCTGGTACCACTGCCACGTCAACGTGTGGGAGCACGTCGCGATCCGCGGCATGTGGGGCCCGCTCATTGTCGATCCGAAGAACCCCAGCGCCCTGGAAAAAAGCGTCACGCGCGACGTCATCATGATGATGAACACCTGGGAGTCGGTGTTTGCTCCCTCCTACGGCAAGGGCGGCTCGCCGGGCGATGTGGCCGACTTTTTTTCGGTCAACGCCAAGTCCTTCCCGCTGTCGCAGCCCATCCGCGTGAAAAAGGGCGAAGTCGTGCGCTTTCGCATGTACGGGGCGGGCGACGAGGTGCACGAGATGCACCTGCACGGGCACGACCAGCTCTTTAGCTTCAAGGACGGCTACGCGCTGCCCAACCCGTACTACGTGGACACCGTCCCGGTGGGACCCGGCGAGCGCTACGACACGATCGTGCAGATGAACAACCCGGGGGTGTTCATTTTCCACGATCACGTTGACCGTCACTTGAACATGGGCGGCATGCTCGGCGGGCCGATCACCGTGATCGAGTACGACGGCGTGGCGCCCGACAGCTTTTATGCCTGGAACGGCAAGGCCTACGACCCCGACTTTTTCTATAGCGAATCGATGAAAAAGGGCTACGGCATGTTCGCGAACGTTGCCTTTAGCGGCACCGCTCCGAACCAAGCGCGTCGAGGTAAACCGCAGCAATGAAGCGCACGGTACTGTTTGCGCTGTTGCTCGGTGCGGCCACGGCGGCCGGCGCCGCCGACGGCCGAGCCATTCTTCAGAGCCAATGCGCGGGCTGCCACAACCTCACCGGCCCGGCGCCGACCACGCTCGAGCAGTTGTGGGCGCGCAAGGGCCCGGACCTGTTTTATGCGGGCAACAAGTACCGGCAGGAGTGGCTCAAGACCTGGCTGCAGAACCCGACCCGCATCCGGCCCGCCGGGGAGTTTTACGTCGATCACATTCGCCGTGGCCCCAAGGGCGACGAGATCGATACGGCCACGCTTAGCGCGCACGTCCCGCTTTCGGCGGCCGACGCCTCCTTGGTGGCCGCGGAACTCATGCGCCTAAAGCCGCTCGATCGCCTGACCGCAGCCGAGAAGCTCGAGGCAGGCACTGTCTCGCGCTCGATGGGTGAGATGGCCTTTGACAAATTCTTGGGTTGCATGGCCTGCCACGAAATCGAACCGGGCTACGGCGGCTTGTCGGGCCCCGAGCTCTATACCGCAGGCCGGCGCCTGCAGCCCGAATTCATGGCGAGTTTCATCCGCAGCCCGCAGGCCTGGGACCCGAAGATCTGGATGCCCAACAAGCATGTCTCGGACCCCAACATCGTGAAGCTGGTGCGCTATCTCGTGGTGCTCAGCGAGCCCGAGAGCCATGGCAAATAATTTTGTGCGCGCCGCGGCAACCTTCCTGGCTCTGGTGGCCGGGCTGGCCTCCTTGGCTCTTGCGCCGGCCCGCGCCGCCGACCGCGGGGCCGACAACTATCGCACCTATTGCACGCAGTGCCACGGCTTGGACGGCAACGGCCAGGGCATCAACAAACGCGACATGTCGGTGCAGCCGCGCGACCACACGGACGCCAAGGCGATGTCGGGCCGCTCCGATGAAACCATCTTCAAGGTCATCAAAGAGGGGGGTCCGTCGATCGACAAGTCGGTGCTGATGCCGCCGTGGGGCGACACCTTCAGCGACGAGGAAATCCACGAGTTGGTCGCTCATTTACGCAGTCTGTGCAAATGCTCGTTTGGCGCGGGCTCGTAGGCGCCTGACGCGCAAGGGGCCGGGGGCGCGCCGCGCTTTCCCGTGCCGAGAAACCTTTTTTCAACATCCGGGCACCGTCCGGTACTTCACAGGAGGAGACAGTTCATGCAAGCGCTTAAGTACACCGCAGTTGCCGCCGCGACCGCGGCCGCACTGGTTTGCGCCCACGGGGCGACGGCCAAGACCGTGCAGGTAACGATGACCGCCAAGGAGGTCGATGTGGCCGTCGACAACAAGGGCACCAAGATGGCCGCCTGGACCTTCGACGGTTCCATCCCGGGCAAGGTCGTGCGCGTCGACGAGGGCGACACGGTCGATTTCACCCTCATCAACCCGCCGGAGAACAAGAACTCGCACGCGATGGACTTTCACGCGGCCAAGGCGGACGTGCTGGGCGAATTTGCGCCGATCAAGCCGGGCGAGACCAAGCACTTTAAGTTCGAGGCCGTGACCCCCGGGGTCTTCATGTACCACTGCGGTGCCAGCCCCATGGTGCAGCACATCGCGCGCGGCATGTACGGCATGATCATCGTCGATCCGAAGGACAAGACCAACTATCCGAAGGCCGACCGCGAGTACGTGCTCATCCAGCAACAGTGGTTCCCGGACGTGGAAAACCACGCCGCGATGCTCGAAAACGTCGGCTGGAAGGGCTCGCTGATCAACGGCAAGGCCCTGCACTACGATCCGGTGCACGATACCAACGCCACCCAGGTGCTCGAGGCCAAGCCCGGCGAGCGCGTGCGGATCTTTTTCGTGAACGCCAACATCAACATGCCCGTTGCCCTGCATCCGATCGGCGGAGTCTGGGACCGTGTCTACATCAACGGCAACCCGAAGAACCAGCTCTACGGCATCCAGACCTACAACGTCGCGGTTGCCGAGGGCGACACGTTCGACCTGGTTTCCCCGCATGACCGGCCCACGAACAACGCGATCGTCGACCACGACATGGGCGCGGCCCTGCGTGGCGCCATCACGGTGATCATGTTCAAGCCCGACGCGGATCCGAAGAAGGGTCACGGCGAGCTCGTCATCCCGTAAGGAGCGGTCCGCAACCCCCGGCTTGCATCCCGGTTCCTCCCTGCTACGCCTTGCGGCTCGCGGGAAGGCGCCGGGACGCCGGCCGAGCGACAAAGCAGCCGAACGTAACATCATGGAATTTCTCCGATCTTTGTTGCGCGGAAAGCGCGCCTGGGTGCTCTTTGCCGTGGCCTGTGCCGCCGGTGTTGTCGCGGTCGCGGCCCCCGGCAAGTGGCGCGCCCTGCACAGCGGCCCGGGGCCCAGCGCCGAGGAGCGCGCGGCCATCGAGCAAGGCTACGTGTGCCCCATGCACCCGGAGATCACCTCCGACCACCCGGACACCTGCCCGATCTGCGGCATGGCTCTGGTCAAGTCGGGGGCGCCGGACCACCACCACGACCTGCACGTGGAGTCCTCGGCGCTCGCCAGCCTGGGAGTTCGGCTGGTTGCCGTCGAGCGCAAGGAGATCGCGCAGACGATTCGCACCTACGGGACGGTGGTGCCCGACGAGCGCTCGCAGTTTGCGGTCACCACAAAATTTGAGGGCTGGCTGCGCAAGCTCAACGTGCACGCCGTGGGCGAGCGCGTCGAGCGCGGCCAGGTGCTCTACGAGATCTATTCGCCCGACCTCATCGCCAGGGAGCGCGAGTATTTCCAGTTTCTCACCCGGCGCAAGCAGATTTTGCAAAGCGTCGGGGATGTTTCCCAGCAAGAAAACGAATACGTCATGGACCTGCTGCGCGAATGGCAAAAGGAGCGCGAGGACCTTTTGCGCCGGGATCTGGACATCGAAACCATCCAGCAGCTCGAACAAAGCGGGGTGACGATCGAAGTCGTGCCGGTGCGCGCGCCACGCAGCGGCGTCATCACGCAGCTTGCGGTGCGCGAGGGCAGCTTCGTCTCGCCCGCCGCGCCCGTCCTCACCATTGCCGACCCGTCCACCGTATGGATCGACGTCGCGCTGGGTGCGCGCGAACTCGAGCTCGTGCAGCCGGGCGACGCCGTGACCGTGGCCGTTGCGGGCGCGGAGCCCGTGCCCGCAAAAATCGATTTTCTCAATCCCCTGCTCGACACGAGCCGCGCGCACGCTCGCATCGCGCTGCACCGGCCC
>Ga0187778_10002427_pt1 | contig 12705 bp, 13 predicted proteins | sample 1015_Q2_SP5_20_M_FD_132418 | JGI IMG/M metagenome (GOLD analysis project Ga0187778, IMG submission 132418) | Tropical peat soil microbial communities from peatlands in Department of Meta, Colombia - 1015_Q2_SP5_20_MG | ecosystem: Environmental > Terrestrial > Soil > Wetlands > Peat | place... | reverse complement strand
TCTACCATCGTCCACCGGGCTGGGTCGCGCACCGCTGGGTCTATGGCGAGATCCTGCCGCGCGCCTACTGGGCGCCGCCCTATGTGATCGCCGATTACTGGCTGTTCGCGCTCATGGTGCCGCCGGTTGGCTTCGAGTGGGTACGTGACGATACCGACGCGATCCTCGTAAGCGTCACGACGGGCCAGATACTGCAGGTGCAGTACGGCGTGTTCGGCTGACGGCCGCGCCGTGAGCGCGGTTCGCGCTCAGGCTCAGTTGGCGATGGCCATGACGGCCGGGCTCAGCGCGCCGACCGCAAAGGGGCTGCCCGCGACCGCCGTCAGTGCGCCCGTGGAATCATCGATGGTGTAGGCGTAGGTGCCCCGCTCCCCGACGCCGTCGGCGGCCGCTGCGACGTACAGGAACCGCCCGCTCGGATCGATCCGCAGCGTTTGTGCATTCAGCAATACCACGGCACTCCCCACGGGGCTGAGCGCGCCCGTGGAGAAGTCGATCGAATACGCGTACAGGCCTTTCGACGTACTGACGTAGGCGTATTCCCCGGTGGGCTCGATCGCCATCGCAGACGTGCTCGCCGGCACCATGAAAGGGCTGCCGGCGATCGGCGTCAGTGCGCCGCTCGCGGGGTTGATCTTGAAGGCGTGGATCAAGCCTCCCTGCGGCGCGTAAGCAAACTGGCCGGTCGGATCGATGGTCACCACGGTGTTCGGGGGGCTGCCGATCATCACGGGACTGTTCACCACGGCAGTCAGCGCGCCGCTCATGGCATTGATGGTGAAGGCGTACAGTCCGGGCGCATCGAGGGCCGTCGATGCGTATCCACCGAAGTAGGCGAACTGCCCGCTCGGGTCGACGGTCACCGGCGAGGAGGAGCACGCATCGGGCGCACTGAAGCCGAGCCCGGTCGGCGCGCCGCTCACCGGGTCGAAGGTGAACGACCAGATCCCTAAGTTGGTGGCGCTGCCCACTGCGGCATTGGAGGCATAGCCGAAGGCGCCCATGGCGGGGAACGTCACCGCATCGGTGAGCCCCAGCCCATTGACGCCAGCCGGGCATGCGGGCGGTGTCTGGGCAGTTCCGTTCAGTGCAAAGAAGGGATTGCCGGCAACGCCCGTCAGCAGCCCCGTGCTGGCGTTCACCGTGTAGTCGTAGATGGCGCCGTTGTCGACCTGGGTGATGTTGCCGAAGTTGAGCGCCCATGCAAAGGGTGAGCCGGGGATGATCTGGAAGGAGATGACGCTGCTGCCCGTAGAAACAGTGCTGCCGGGCACCAGCATGAGGGCTCCGCTAGCCGGGTCGATCGCATGGACGGCGATGCTGCCGAGAACGAGCGGCGGATTGCCGCCGCTCACGAGGTAGGCGAACCTTCCGGCCGCCTGTGGACAGAAAACGCGGACCGACGTGACGCTGGCGGTTTCGATCGTGCCGCTGCCGTTGCTCACCACGCAGGTCTGCGCCGGGTTAGTCGGCTGAGTGGCGATCGCAATCTTGTAGGTGCTGCCGGTCGTGACCGCGGTCGAGGCGGTGAACGCGCCGTTACGGCTGATGGGGAGCGGTGCGCCGTTATAACTCAGCTTGAGGCCCGAGCCCGTGAGTCCCGACACGTAGCCGCCGAGAGTGAAACTGGGACCTAGCGACGACGGCCCGCCGCTGCTGCAAGCGCTCAGCGCAAGCATCGCAGGCAGCAGCACCCAGAGCCAACAGTCGCGCCCTATCGATTGCATCCCGATGAGTCGTCCCTTGTGTGGGATGCTCCTTTTGTACGGCATTGTAGCCGGCCACGGCGAGCCCCCGATAGCCGCCCGCCCGACGCGGTCTATTGTTAAGTAACCCAAAGTAACCGTGCGCTGCCTCGAGGTCAGGCGGCTTCGAGCACCTGCACGGCCGATGCGGTGTTCGAGATTGGAATGTGGTAATTGCGCAGGACCTCGCGCGCCGGACCGCCGAGGATGCCCCTGCCGACGATCCAGTTCAGAATCTCAACGCCCTGCGACCCGGCCAGGGCAACCAGCTCCCTTGAAGAATAGGTCGTCAGCTTCGCCGGCTCGTTGACCAGGGCGTTGAGGCACAGCGCATCGAAGTCCGGGTTGATGAACCCCGCGCGTTCGCCCTCCAGCTGATGCGACAGACCGCCCGTCGAGATCACGACGACACGCAGGTCAGCCGCGTACGAGCGGACCGCCCTGCCGATCGATTGTCCGAATTTCAGACAGCGTGCGGCCGAGGGCAACGGGTGCTGCACGGTATTCACCGAGATCGGCACGATCCGCACTGGCGGCGGTCCGTCCGGCCACAACAGCTGCAGCGGCACGCTCACCGCGTGGTCAATCAACATCTCCTGGCACGTCACGATGTCGAACTCGTCCTCGACGACGCCGTCAATGATGGCCCAGGAGAGCTCCTGATCACCCGGCACCGGCGGAATGGTCGGGATTCCCCACCCCTCGTCAGCCGATACGTACCGAGGCGCCGCTCCGACTGCGAATGTCGGCATCTTGTCGAGAAAGAAATTCAGGCCGTGATCGTTGTACACCACGATGGCGGCGTCGGGCCGCTGCTGTTCGAGCCATGCCCGCACACCCACGAAGCCGTCGAAAAAAGGCTTCCAATACGGATCGTCCTGCCGTTTGCCGGCGATTGCGCCGCCTATCGCCGGGACGTGAGAACTCGAGATGCCCCCGATCAGCTTAGCCACGGGCGGGTCCCCCGGCGTTGACGTCATCGCTGAAGCGGGCGTAGTACTGCAGACGATCCTTGAATTGCTGCACGGTGGTCCCGGTCTGCTGTGCGCCGATATCCTGCATGTCGAGCCCGAAGATGCCCGCGAATTTGGCCAGATAGTAGGCGTTGCCGCCGGCCGCGAGCAGCGCGAGCACGTTGCGGCTCTTAATGGCCTGACGTTGCGCCTCGTCCAACCCGTAGCGGGCGCAATAGGAATCTTCGTCGGCAAGAAATTCCTCACGATTCTTGGCTTCGTTGAAGGAGTAACACATCTTGTTCAGCGCATAGCCGCGACGCGCCGCCCGGCCGTCAAAGATATAAGTTCCCGGAATCGGTTCGTTCTTCACAGGGTTTGCCTTCAGGCACTGCTCTGGCGCCAACATATAGCCCCCGCCTCACGTGCGCGAACATCGTGGATAACCACTAGTCCCCGGCGGGAGAGATCCAGCCGCAAATATCGGGATTGTTGCGATGTGTCCCGGCAGCTGTGAGAACACGGCCGCTGTGAGAACATTTGCCTCGCGTGCGCTCTGCGGCGCGCCGGCGGCTTTCGCCCGGGCGGATCAAGATGGGATATGTTCAGTGAACGAGGCCACCAGAGTGACCCCACCCGACTGGCAGCAGATGTACCGTGCACTCTGGCGCATCCGCACCTTCGAAGCCCAGGTGCAGCGACTCGCGGCGGCCGGTGAGGTGCCTGGATTTCCGCATTTGTCGACCGGCCAGGAAGCCGTGGCGGTCGGAGTCTGCGCGCACCTCACGCCAGAGGACACGCTTTTCACGAGCCACAGGGGCCACGGCCACGTGCTCGCGAAGGGCAGCGACGTGCAGGCCACCTTCGCGGAGATCCTCGGCAGGGCGGGCGGATTGTGCCGCGGTCGCGGCGGTTCGATGCACTTGGTGGACGCCGCGCATGGCGTGCTTGGCGCCACCGGGGTCGTGGCAGGAAATCTCTCCCTCGCCGCCGGCGCTGCGTGGGCCGCTCAGGCCAAAGGCGACAACAATATCAGCGTGGTGTTCTTCGGTGATGGCGCCACCGGAGCCGGTGCCTTTCACGAGACGCTCAACCTGGCAGCGCTGTGGAAGCTGCCCCTGCTTTTCGTGTGCGAGAACAACGGCTATGCCGAGTTCACGAGCCGCGACGAGCATTCGAACGTGACGCAGGTAAGCGCTTTCGCCGCCCCGTACGGCATTGCGGCAAGCACCATCGATGGAAACGATCTTCCGCTGGTGCACGCGAGGGCGGGCGACGCCATCGCCGCTGTGCGCCGGGGTGATGGGCCGTATCTTCTTGAATGCATGACGTATCGCATGGCTGGCCACTTCGTAGGAGACGCACAGCACTACCGCTCGAAGGAAGAGGTCGCCGCCATGCAAGGCAGATGTCCGATCGAGCGGCTGAAACGACATCTCATCGAGCGCGGTGTGGCGGAAAGCGAGCTCGACGCTATCGGCGAGGAGGCGAGACAGGAAGTGCTGCAAGCGGTCGAGCGGGCGCGCGCCGAGCCGCGGCCGGATCCCGCGAGCGTGCTCGACTACGTTTACAGCTCGCCGGGCCTCGCGGCCAAGGCTCCCTGAACGTCATGGCGCAGACATTCATCGAGATTCTGCGCCGCGCGCTCGATGAGGAACTCTCGCGCGATGCGGCCGTGCACCTGCTCGGTGAGGATGTCGCCGCCGGTGGGGCATTCGGCGTAACCAAAGATCTTGCTCAGAAACACGGCACCCGGCGCGTGCGCAACACGCCGATCAGCGAAGCCGCGATCGCCGGCATGGCCACCGGCGCGGCGCTGCGGGGTTTGCGCCCGGTACTGGAAATCATGTTCATCGATTTCGCCACGCTGGCGCTCGATTGTCTGGTCAACCAGAGTGCGAAGTACCGCTACATGTCGGGAGGGCAACTGGCGGTCCCGATGGTGGTGCGCACCCAGGCCGGCGCAGCCGGTGGCGCAGCGGCGCAGCACTCTCAGAGCCTGGAAGCCTGGTTCATTCATGTGCCCGGGCTCGTCGTAGTTGCGCCCTCTTCGCCCGCGGAAGCATACGGTCTGTTGAAAAGCGCGATCCGCCTTGATGACCCGGTGCTGTTCATCGAGCACAAGCGCCTTTACGCCATGCGGGAAGTGCTGCCTGAGACTCCCGAGCTGCCGCAGATCGGCAAAGCGCGCGTGGCACGTGCCGGCAACGACGTCACGGTCATCGCCTACTCCGCCATGGTTCGCAACGCGCTCGAGGCGGCGGCGGAACTCGCATCGGCCGGCATCTCCATTGAGGTGATCGATCTGCGCACGCTGCTGCCACTTGATATGGCTACTATCGCCGCGTCGGTATCGAAGACCCATCGGGTGGTGATTGCCCACGAGGCCGTGCGCAACGGCGGCGTCGGCGCGGAGATCGCAGCGCGCATCGGCTGCGAAATGTTCGATGACCTCGATGCGCCGGTCACGCGCGTCGCCTGCCCGTTCGCGCCGATTCCGTTCGCGCCGGAGCTCGAGCAGGCGCTCCTGCCGGGTACCCAGGACATCGTGCGTGCCGTCCGCGCGCTGGCTGGCTGAATGTCAGGCGCAGCAGAATCCGGGAGAGCGTGAGTGGCGTTGGTTGCAGTGGAACTTCCACGGGTCGGCCTGGTGATGGAGAATGCCCGCCTGGTTCGCTGGCTGAAGAACGTCGGCGACGTGGTGAGACAGGGCGATCCCTTACTCGAGCTCGAGACGGAGAAGTCCGTCGTGGAAATCGAGAGCACTCACAGCGGGCGGCTCGTGGAGATCCTGTTGCAGGTGGATCAGCAGGCACGCGTCGGCGACCGTGTTGCGTGGTTGGAAACCGAAGCGGTGGCAGCGGCGGACATGGGGCGTCGCGCGGAAAGGGCGCCGCTCGAAGCCGCCGCCGCGCGGGGTTCGCCGGCACCGATCGCCGGCGAACCGGCCCACGGCATGCCCGTCGTTGGTCAAGAGCACACGCCGGGCCGCATCAGGAGCTCGCCGGCAGCGCGCCACCTCGCCGCACAACATGGCGTGGCACTCGGTGGGCTCGCCGGAAGCGGCCCGCGCGGGCGCGTGCAATTGCGCGACGTACAGCGCCAGATCGAGACGCGAGCGGCGCAGACCGCAACCGGCTCTCCGGTGCGCCGGCCGCTCTCGAGCATGCGACGGGCCCTGGCCCGCTCCATGACCTTGAGCAGCACCATCCCGCAATTCGTGGTCGAGCGTGCAGTTGACTGGACTGCGCTGCAGGCATTCCGTGCCAAGCTCATTGCGCAACTGCCGGCGGGGGCAGCGCGACCCTCGGTCAACGACTTCCTGCTTCAGGCCATCGCACGTGCGCTGCACACCTGCGCGTCGCTGAATGCCACGTTCTCGGGCGACGCCAGCTCGCCGGATGCGGCTCTGGTGCCGGCGCAGGGCACCCACATCGGCCTGGTGGTCGCTGTTGAAGAGGGCTTGCTGGTTCCGGTGTTCCACGAGGTGGAACAGTTGGGCCTTGCCGAACTCGCACGCCGCCGCAGCGCGACCGTCGCCCGTGCCTTGCAGGGCAAGCTGAAACGAGAAGAGCTGGAGGGGGCGACGATCAGTCTCTCCAACCTCGGCGCGCGCGGTCCGGATCGCTTTACCGCGCTCATCAACCCGCCGCAAGCGGCGATTCTCGCCGTCGGCCGCCAGCGGGACTGCGTCGTCGCCACCAACGGCCACATGCAAGTGAGAGCCATGTCGCAGTTCGCCCTGACCGTGGATCACCGGGTCGCCGACGGGCGACTTGCCGCCGATTTCCTGGCGACTTTGACGGCGATCATCGAAGGCGATGTCTGGCGCGTGGCCTGACGGAGAAAGAAACGTATGACTCAGGAAATTCAACTGCTCGGCTCATACTGGACGCTGGCCGTCGGGGCAGACCCGCTGGGTGAGCAGCGGTGCTTCCATGACTTCCGCGAGCGCGTGGAAACCGCTGCCAAGGCCGGATTCACCGCGATGGGCTTCTGGCACGCCGATATCATCGAGATCCGCAAGAAGTACGGCTTTCGCGAGATGCAGCAGATTCTGCACGGCAGTGGCATTACTCAGATTGAAGTCGAATGGCTGCTCGACTGGTACTGCACCGGCCAGCGCCGAGTGCTCTCGGATGAGACCCGCAAGTTGCTGCTCGATGCCGCCGAAGGCTTAAGCGCGCGCCACATCAAGGTGAGCGATCTCGGCAACGATTGCGCCGACGTTGCGCGGCTCGCGGAAGAATTCGCCGTGCTGTGTCGTCAGGCCGCAGAGCGCGGCACGAACGTGCTGTTCGAAATGCTTCCAGCAGCGTTCTCGCGTGTGCCCTCGCTCGATCAGGTGCTGGCGATCTGCCGGGAGTCCGGCGCCAAAAACGGCGGCCTCATGCTCGACAACCTTCACCTGCAGCGAACGGGAACGAATTTAGAGCACATCGTCAGCAAGATCGCGCGCGACGTTCCGCTCGGTGTTGAAATCAACGATGGAGCGCTCGCCACGCCAGTGAATCTCCTCGATTCCGTGGTCAACAGACGTCTGCTGCCCGGCGACGGTGAATTTGACATCGCTGCCTTTCTGCATGCGCTCTGGACGCAGGGTTATGACGGGCCGATCGGGGTCGAGGTGCTCAACGAGTACATCCGCAGGTGGTCGCTCGAGACTGCGGCGACGGAAGGGTTTGCGAAAACGCGGCGGGTGGTCATGGCAGCGCGCGAGAAATGGGAAGCCGCCCAGGTGGCACGCCGATGAGCGCTCCGGTCGGCCAGAGGCTGTGCAGCGAATTTCATTCGCGTGTGGATTGTCAGCGGCCGCGGCGCTTACCTACGATGCACTTTCTCCCGACGAGGGCGCCGTAAAGAGTACCGGAGGGATCACATGAGCACGCAATCGCCCAACGCCGAGCGGCAGATCTGGATGTACACCCAGATGCTGCGTATCCGCACTTTCGAGGAACGGGTCAAGCGGACCTTTACCGACCATCCTGGCGTGATCCGCGGCCACACCCATCTCGCCGACGGTGCCGAAGCCTCCATCGTCGGCTCCCTCAGTCATTTCCGCGCCGGCGATGCGGCCCTCGCCACCTATCGATGTCACGGCTACCCGCTCACACTCGGCAGTGATCCCAAGGCCATGATGGCTGAGGTGTACGGGCGCGCGGACGGACTGTGCAAGGGGCTGGGCGGCTCGATGCATCTCACCGACGTAAAGCACGGCTTCCTTGGCACCTCCGGAATCGTCGGCGCCGGTATCCCGCACGCGGCTGGCGCGGCCTGGGCCGCACAGCTGCGCAAGAACGGCGATGTGGTTTTCTGCTTCTTCGGTGACGGCGCCGCCAAGCAGGGCGCCTTCCACGAAACGCTCAACATCGCCTCCTTGTGGAAGCTCCCGGTGGTGTTCGTGATGGAAAACAACGGCTACAACGTTGTCACGACCACCGCGCAGGAAGACGCCAACGCGGCAGCAGGCGAGCCGCTCGCGGTGAAAGCCAAGGCCTATGCGCTGCCGGGCGTCACCGTCGATGGCACGGATCCGCTGGCCGTGTACAAGACAGTCGGCGAGGCCATCGAGCGCGCGCGTGCCGGTCACGGACCAACATTGGTGGAGTCGAAGGTGTACCGGCTTTCGGCACACGGCAACATCATCGCCCCTCCAGGCGTGCCGCTGCACTTCCCGGACCACGAGGCCATCGCCGTTTTCGGCAAACGCGAGGAGTATGAAGCGGCACTGCGCGGCGATCCCGTGCCGCGCTTCCGCGGCACGCTGATACTGAACGGCGTGCTCACCTCCGCCAAAGCCGACGAGCTGTCGTCGCGCGTCGCCACCGAGATGCAGGAGGCCGTGACCTTCGCGCTCAAGAGCCCGTTCCCGAAGCTCGAGTCCGCACTCGAGTACAACTACGCGTAACTCGCAGGAGACTCCGATGGCGCAAATGCCCTACATCGCTGCGATCGACGCCGGGATTCACCAGGAGATGCGGCGTGACTCCAAGGTGCTGTATTTTGGCCAGAACCTCGCCACGACGGAGAATCACGCTTTCCTGGCCGCCTACGGCCCGGAGCGCGTGCGCGTCACGCCCATCTCCGAAACCGCCGAGATCGGCATTGCGATCGGTGCCGCCATGGCCGGACTGCGGCCGGTCGTGGAGCTGTACATGGCGGAGTTCATGCTGGTCGCGATGGATCAGGTCGTCAATGAAGCCCCGCGGATGCGCTACATGTCCGGCGGCCAGGTCAAGGTCCCCTTGGTGCTCAAGGCCGGCTACGGATTCACCGCGGGCTGGGCCGGCCAACACACCGGTACGCTCACCGCACTCTTCATGGGTGTGCCGGGCCTGAAAGTTGCGGTCCCTGCCACAGCCGCCGATGCGAAGGGCCTCATGGCCACGGCGATCCGCGACGACAATCCGGTCGTGTTCCTGCACCACTACATGCTGACGCTGGAACAGGGCGAGGTTGCGGACGGTGAGTATCTGGTCCCCTTCGGCAAGGCCGAGGTTCGGCGTGCCGGCGGCGACGTGACGATCATCGCCACGGGCTGGATGGTGCCACGCGCGCTGGCCGCCGCCGAGCAGCTGGCGAAGGACGGGATTGACGCGGAGGTGATCGATCCGCGCACGGTGGCGCCGCTGGACCTGAACACGATCCTGAGATCGGTCGACAAGACCGGACGGGTCGTGCTCGTGGATCAGGCGCCGCGCCACGCCTCGGTGAGCGCAATCATCGCCGCGGACATCGCTGAGCAGCGCTTCAAGGCACTGAAGGCGCCGGTCGTCCAGGTGACCGCTGCCGATACGACCATCCCGTACAGTGAGCCGCTCGAAGCCCACGTCATCCCGAACGAGGCGCGCATCGTGGCTGCGGTTCGCTCGGTGTTGAAGTAACACCGGGCCGCACCCGCGTACCCGCTCGTCAGCTGCGCGGCGCGTGTTCGTTGACTCAATGTGCTTTCGGGCACACAGATAACACTTTCCGGCATTTGCGGGGGACGCAAATGCCTTGGCGGGAGTGTTACAAGATGGACGAACGGCTGCGCGATTAATAGTACGGTGATTGTCCAAAGCGGGCCGCTGCGCCCGAGCAGCCCAGGCAGGAGGAGAACCGATGACCCGACTCATTGCCCAACCTTGGTGGGTGAACCTACTCATTCTGGTCCCGGTCGTCGCCTACTTCTACTGGCGCAATAACCGTGTTCCTATGACTTCGTTGCAGTTGATCAGCAGCAGTGTGTTCGGTGCAGCCTTTGGGTTTGTGGAAGCTGTTGTTGTTGTCTATCTCCGCGCAGTCGCTGGATTGCTGCCGGGATACCAGGGGACACTCTCTGACATCATCCGCCTGTCGGGACAGTTCCATGTGAAGCCCCAAAGGGTAGCCCAATTACCCCAGAGCCTTCTGACGCTTGAGGTGCTCCGCGAAGCTGCCACCATCCTCATGCTGCTCAGCGTGGCGATTCTTTCCTCCCCGAAATCGAAAGTTAGAGTGGCCGTGTTCCTTTTTACATTTGCCACCTGGGACATTGTCTACTACGCTGCTCTTTGGGCCACGATCCGCTGGCCGATGTCGCTCAAAGACCTCGATGTGCTCTTCCTGATTCCTGTACCCTGGATTTCTCCGGTCTGGTTTCCGCTCCTGGTCAGCGGCCTCGCTGTCGCGGCCGTCCTGCTCACACGAGACCAAAGGGGAAAACTCCGATGAGCGGATGTACGAGCCTCCGGCATGGGCTAGTTTTCTAGAATACTGGTTGCGCCGATGGTCGGCCGATCGCGACGGCGATTGGCTCTTCAATTCAGTAAGCGATGCCCGCAGCGGAATTCCGCTTCTACGAGGAGCTTAACGATTACCTGCACGCGTCACGGCGCAAGCGCAGCTTCACCCACACCTTTGCCGGTGCGCCAGCGATCAAAGATATCATTGAGGCTCTCGGCGTGCCGCACACGGAAATCGACCTCATTCTCGTAGACGGAAGGTCCGTGCGCTTCTCTCACCGTCTGAGGGGCGGCGAGCGGGTGGCCGTCTATCCCATGTTTGAACGGTTCGACATCCGACCGCTGCACAAGCTGCGACCCAAGCCGCTGCGCCGGACGCGATTTGTGGCTGACGTGCACTTAGGCCGTCTCGCCCGCCATCTGCGACTGCTCGGATTTGACACGCTGTACTCGACGAAGCTCGATGACCGGTCACTGGTCGCAATTTCGGTACGTGAGCGACGGATTCTCCTCACGCGGGACGTGGCCCTGCTCAAGCACCGGATGCTCACGCGAGGCTATTGGGTGCGAACTACGGACTCTGATCGTCAAGTCGAGGAGATTGTCCGCGCGTTCGCCCTCGAGAAGGATCTGCGGCCGTTCACACGCTGTATGAGCTGCAATGCTGTGCTGCGTCCGGTGGCGCGCGCCGTGGTGGCGGGTCGCGTGCCAACGCGAGTCTTCCGCAGGTATCGCCGATTCACGTATTGCGCGGGCTGCGGGCGCTTTTACTGGCGCGGAACCCACTTTGAGCGCCTCGAGCAGCTCAGCCGGCGGCGAAGGTTTACCGATTTCAGTCGACGCGCGTAGTCTCTTGCGGCGTGGAGGTTCTGGCCATGGCCTTTGTCCTGACATCGCCTGCGTTTACCGACAATGGCGCGATTCCGAAGCGGTTCACCTGCGAAGGTGCCGATATTTCACCGCCGCTGAACTGGTCACAGGCCCCGGCGGGCACAAAGAGTTTCGCACTCATCGTCGACGACCCTGATGCACCGGATCCGCGAGCACCAAAGATGACGTGGGTGCACTGGGTGATAGAGAACATTCCGGCTGATACGCTCAGTCTGCCGGAAGGCGCCGCACAGCGTGGCCTGCCAGCTGGAGCGGTACAGGGGCTCAATGACTGGAAACGCATCGGCTATGGCGGTCCTTGCCCGCCGATCGGAAGGCATCGGTATTTTCACAAGCTCTACGCACTCGACACGGCTCTCTCCGGTCTCGACCACCCGACGAAAGCTCAGCTTCTGAATGCCCTGAAGGGGCATGTGCTTGCGGAGGCGCAGCTTGTCGGAACCTATCAAAAGGGACGGTGAGCTGCGAAGCCGCTCGTCCACCACTGCCAAGCTGTTTCCAGTACCGCTGTCGCTGCGGAAAGGGAGGGCGTCACGCTCAAGCAGACGGCTTCCGCTGCCACCAGATGATGCCTAAGGGCGCCCGCCCGATTTGAGCATGAAGCATCTCTCCAAACTGGCTCTCTCTCGGATCTCAAACCACTCAGAGTTTGTAACCGATTTTCCGCAGCAGCCCCCGGCGCCATTCGATATCCGCTTCGTTCTCAACACCTTGTGGGCGTGAGCCATCAACGACACCGAGAACGCCTCGTCCCTGCTCGGTCTCGGCCAGCACGACCTCGGTCGGGTTGGCCGTAGCGCAGAAGATGCGACAGACCTCCGGCAGCATTTTGATCGCATTGAGGACGTTGATGGGGTAAAAACCATCGCCCAGAAACAAAATGAACGTGTGGCCTGCGGCGAGTGCCAAGGCGTTCTTGCGCGCGAGTTCCTCGAGAACGGGGTCAGTGCCCGACCAGCGCACCAGACACTTACCGGACGCCTCGCAGAATGCGAGTCCGAACCGGATTCCCGGAACGGCCGAGACCAGCGCCTCGTGAACGTCCTCCACCGTTTTGATGAAGTGCGTCTGGCCCAAAATGAAATTGGTCGCCTCGGGCTTGTCGATCCTCATGGTGATGAGTTGCATGTCGATCACCTCGTGCAAGGTAGCGGGGGCCTAAACTGTGCAACAGTCAGGACTCAAGCCCCAAGCTCGCTTGACTCTGCACAACGCCTGGCGCCGGACAGCCGTTTTACAGTAAGCGCATGGGGAACACACCCGATGCTTCGCGCGGGCGTAGTGAAGCGATCAGTGCGTGGCCGGTTGAGGTTGCCAGCGGTGCGGTAGGAGCTCGTCGATACGGCTTGCGGGCTGGGTGGGTAGATGCTCGAGCACATCCTTGAGGTAACGATACGGATCGTGGCCGTT
>Ga0187778_10002426_pt1 | contig 12705 bp, 12 predicted proteins | sample 1015_Q2_SP5_20_M_FD_132418 | JGI IMG/M metagenome (GOLD analysis project Ga0187778, IMG submission 132418) | Tropical peat soil microbial communities from peatlands in Department of Meta, Colombia - 1015_Q2_SP5_20_MG | ecosystem: Environmental > Terrestrial > Soil > Wetlands > Peat | place... | reverse complement strand
GCACGTTTCAGCCATGCTCAAGCTGGCTGGATTCACCAACGCGGAGGTGCGTGCTCAGCGAGTCATTGCACTGGAGCACGCCATCGCCGAAAAACATATTCCTTTGGCGGATCAGCACAACATCAACAAGGCGAACAACACATGGAAGCAGGCGGACTTCGCCGCCAACGCGCCCGGCCTCGACTGGGCAGAGTACTTTCGCGGCGCTGGTCTCAGCGGCCAAGCCAGCTTCATCGTCTGGGAACCCACAGCCTTTACCGGAGAGTCAGCTCTAGTTGCCTCTGTTGCGCTGGACGCATGGAAGGACTGGCTGGCCTTCCACTTGATTGACGACTACGCCGACGTATTGCCCAAGGCGCTCGCCGATGAACGCTTCGCCTTCTTCGGTAAGGTGCTCTCTGGCACGATGGAACAGCATCCGCGCCTCCAGCGCGCCGTCGCTCTGGTCAGCGACCCGGACAGAGGTGCAACCGATACGCTTGCAGGGCGGGGCGCACTCGGCAACGCCCTTGGACAAATGTATGCCCATCGTTACTTTTCACCCGAAACCAAGGCCCAGATCGAAGTCATGGTTGCCAACATCATCGCCGCCTTTCGGCGGCGTATTGATGCCCTCTCGTGGATGGACTCGGCGACCAAGGCTGAAGCCAAAGCCAAGCTGGACACATTGTATGTGGGGATCGGTTACCCGGAGACTTGGCGCGATTACTCTTCCTACGACATCAAGGCCGACGACATCTTTGGCAACCTCTGGCGCGGCGGCCTGTTTGATTACCACCGCTTAATCGCCCGTCTTGGTTATCCCGTGGATCGCAGAGAGTGGGGCGAGGATCCGCAGACCGTCGATGCCACCGAATTGCCCCTGCAAAACGCGCTCAACTTTCCCGCAGCATATCTCCAACCGCCAAAGTTCGACCCGCAGGCTCCCGCCGCTGTGAACTACGGCTACATCGGTTTTACGATTGCGCACGAAATCAGCCATACCTTTGACACGGAAGGCAGCGCGTTCGATCCCACAGGGCGTTTGCGAAATTGGTGGAAACCCGCCGACCTGACGCATTTCAACGCGGCCGCCGCCAGACTTGCCGCGCAGTACGACACCTACAGACCCTTTCCCGACCTTGCCGTGAATGGTAAGCAGACGCTGGATGAGAACATCGCCGACCTCGGCGGTATTTCCGCTGCCTACGATGCGTACCGCGCCTCCCTCGCGGGCAAGACCCCTCCCATCGTGAATGGGTCCACAGGCGACCAGCAGTTCTTCCTTGGCGTCGCACAATCCCGGGCATCAAAGTCGACTGAGGCTTCTCTCCGCCAGCAAGTAATGACCGACGACCACTCCCCCGACCAGTTCCGGCCTGTCACGGTGCGCAACCTCGACGCGTGGTACGCAGCATTCGATGTGAAACCCGGAGACAAACTTTACCTCGCGCCCGCCGACCGCGTGCGCATCTGGTGAGGCAAGCACTCTTTCCGCGACCGCCGTATGATCGACCCAGCACAAGTATTCATGCGGCTCTGAGAGGACAAATGCTGAGACCGACCTCATCCTTCCCTGCGAGGCAGGTTTTGAAGGTTCTTACCGTCTTCGTAATGCTCCTCGCACAAATGGCCTCTGCCTCCGCAGACACGGGCGATGCCGCTTTCGACGCATTCAAACACCTTCAGGGCGCGTGGGCCATTCAGTCCAACGGCAAGCTTCTTACGATTGAAATGACCTACGACGTTGCCTCTAAAGAGTCGATCATAGCCGAGCACTTCGGTAAGGAACTATCGGTGTTTTATCGGGACGGCAACAATCTTCTGATGACTCATTTCTGCAACGCGGGCAATCAGCCCCGCCTGCGACTCAAGGCGAACAATCCTCTAGGGCGCTACGAATTTGAGATGTTCGACATCACGAATCTCCCCAGCCCGTCCACGGCACACGTCGAGCGGATCATCTACACAATCGCAGACGACAAACATCTCGAACTTGAAATCGTTTGGAAAAATGCGGAAACAGAGGGTTCGGAAAAATACACGTTGACTAGAATTGTGAATAAGTAGCATGAATCAGCAATGAAGCGGCGTTCGAGAGACCGGGTGCTCACCAATCTGGCCTCTGCTTTACTTCACGTTCTTGCGCTCGTGCTGGGTTGGCATAGGATGGCCCACCGAAATCGAAGCATCCTTAAGGAGAGAGTCGATGAAGCGAATACTCGTGCTGGTTTCTGTTCTGGCTCTGTCTTTGGTCGCCTCAGGAACCTTGTTGGCCCAAGAGAATCCGTTCGTAGGCACATGGAAGTTAAATGTAGCGAAGTCTAAGTTCGCGGGCTCCCAACCGCCCAAGAGCGAAACCCGATCCGAGGTCGCAAAAGGTAGCGGCGAAACGGTCACCTACGAGGGGATTGCTGCGGATGGCAGTCCGATTTCGTGGGGATACACGTCCAATCTCGACGGCAAGGATGCGCCGATTTCTGGCAGGCGGCCAAACGGGGCAGATACCCTAGCCATCACCCGTGTGGACGCAAACACGCGCACAGCAGTCGAGAAGAAAGCAGGCAAAACGCTTTTTACGGTTACAGGTGTAGTCTCCAAGGACGGCAAGGTCTTAACCCAAACGACGGAAGGAGTAAACGGCGAGGGGGTGCCGATAAGCATAACGATGGTATGGGACAAACAGTGAGTCCTGCGTTAGTTTGCATTTTGGTTGATTCCAAGAATCGCTCCGCCGGTGTCGGAAATTTCTGAAGACCGAAAGCTGTTTTTGAGCAGGAGTCCCAAACGCACAATCAACCTAATTCCAGAGAGGGTTGCTACGGTGCGGAGCAGCAGATTGACAGGCGGATCGGTCAGGAACAGGGGTAACAGTTGGCGGTTCCTTCCTGAAGAGCAAAAGCGATAAAGGACTCGACAAGTACAAAATCAAAATGCCAAGGCTGCCCTCGGTGGACATCGCATCCCACCAGTTGTAATTCACCAGAGCGCCGAGAAGTTCGAGGCCGAGCACAGCAATGAAAATCCAGTGCATCGAGATGTAAAACGTCGCCTTGACCTGTGCTCCATTGCGGCTCCGTGTGCCCATCTGCGCGAAACGGTAGACGATTGGAAGGATGAACGGGATGCAGAAGCAGAAGATGATCTTGAGCGGCAGCACAGAGTCAACGTCGTTCAGGATCGTCTGTCCTGTGACCATGTAATGAATCAACAGGCCGACGAAAATCAACGGCACGCCAACGATGAACGCCGCTGCGAAAAGACAGGTCTTGATGAACCCGATGATAAAACGGATCGGCCACGTCAGCAGATGCACGTCGTTCGCAAGCTGGCGGATACTCGCTTCAGTCTTTTGGTTCATCTCTTTCGTTAGCCTCCACGAGTCCTTGGTCTTCGAGTATTGCTAGGTCTTGAAGAGCGATTCGCAAGAAGTGCCTGTGCAACTCCTCCCTTTCCGCATCGGTGAGCCCTTGTCTCTTCGCCTTCTCCATCAACTCGTAAATTCTTCCCACTGTTTGCACTCCCAAACGCCACAAAGGTAAAGGTTCCTCACCAACCAACCGTTATTGCGCCGGTTGGGCGTAATCAACGACTTGCGGCTGCGGCAAGGACGACCATTTTTCACCGCCCCCGGCTCTCTTTACTAACTTACAAACCAAGCTGCGCGAAATGCCCCATTTTTGCGAGACCGCCGTCAGGCTCATGCCGCTCAAACGATCTCGCACAATGGCTGCCCGATCCAAATTCAACGGGGCGCGTCCGATTCGAACTCCGTCAAGCCTTGCCCTCCGCATTCCTGCTTTCACGCGCTCTCGTATCAAGTCGGCTTCCAGTTCGGCAATCGAACCAATCAGTGTGAGAAACAATCGTCCCATCGGGCTGCTGGTTTGTATGTTCTCGCGTCGTGAGATGAATTCGATGCCCAGACTGTCTAGCTCATCCATGATTGCCAAGAAATGCTTCACGCTCCGAGCCACGCGGTCGAAAGCCGCAACGAGCAAGACTGAAAACTGTTTCTGTCGCGCATCATGCATAAGCTTGTCGAGCCCCGGCCGTCTCGCCTTTGTTCCCGAGATAACATCGACGTATTCCCTGACGACTTCCAGTCCGCGTTGAGCCGCAAGCTGGCGCAAATCGTATAACTGGCTTTCGACGTGTTGGTCGGCAGTGCTCACTCGAACGTAGGTCGCGGCCTTCTTCATTCGTTTTGTTCCTCCCTAATCGTTAAGCGGGTTGGCGGTGTCGGCAAGTGAGGAGGGCGCATTCAAGAAAATCAGGCTCGTCAATTCCGTAGCGAAAAAACATTTCAGTGCCACACTTGGGACAACGTGGTCGCGTTTCATCTCTCTCAGTATCTTCTGTGCTGAGGCTTCCACCCGATGAGCGGAACAGTCGCTTCGTGGACTGCTCGCAGATCACAATTTCGGGACTGAAAAGTCGTAGTCGATCCCAAACTTGATCGGCAAGCAGTTGCCCTAACTGGCGGTCAGTCAGCACGGCAAGCCGACGATTCAGCGTGCCAGCAAGAAGTAGTGTGCCGACCACACGCTCAGATGGTGAAAGCGAATTGGAGAGCTCGCGCTGCTCTTCAATGAGAGACGTTACCTGAGAATTGTGGTGTCTCGCCTGCCCCATAAAGCCTCGCCCGGGAACAGATATACCGACTTGCGAATGAAATTGGCTAGTGAAACGGGTAGGGATGGGAGCGAATGAGGCGCAAGTGATAGGGATGGCGTGTCGGGGAGGCGAGCACGAAAGACCCCCGCGCAATGGAAATCCCATCGGCGGGGCGGCCGGACGGGGTTCGTCGTGTCTCTGGAATGTATCCTTTTGCACTCCGATTTCGTCCTTGGAGTAGGACCGGCCGCGCGCGGGGTCGGTCGGAGGAGGTCCACTTATGGCTGTCCTCAAACGGATTGGTCCAGCTTCCGCATTCAAGGTTGGTCTGGTTTCGTACGCAATCCTGGGCTTGATTGCCGGTCTCTTCTGCAGCCTGGTCGCCGTGACCGGAGCCTTCGCCCCGCATGCGCACTTGCCTTTTGTACACACCGTTGGGCTCTTCGCGGTGATCTTGTGCCCCATTGTCTACGGGATTGTCGGCGGCGTCGCTGCCGTGATCGGTGCCCTCCTCTACAACCTGGTCTCTGGTTGGGTGGGCGGGGTCGAAGTTGAACTCAGCTGAGAAAAGGGGGATTCGGCCGGGTCGTCGTGAGCGACTGAAAGGAGGATAACGTTATGCTCCGTCGCAATGTTGGTGGCCTCGACAGAGTCTTGCGTGTCACATTCGGAGGAATTCTTTTCTTCGTTGGGCTGTTCCTGCTGAGCGGAAGAACCAGGGTCGGCGTGGCCATTGCCATGGTCGGCCTGCTCGGCCTGCTGACCGGTATTATCCGCCTGTGTCTGTTGTACGTCCCGTTCGGAATCTCGACCGCCCGATCGGAAGAACCGGAGATGAAGCAGGGCTGCAACGGTGCCATGTCGATGAAGGAGTTGCTGGGGGAGAGTGACGGCGCGTTGCCTGCCACACAGGGGGCTAGTCGCTCACAGGCAGTGACAATCGGGCGCGATCGACACTGAAAAAACCCGACGTTTTGCATGCCAGCGAGCTTAGGTGATTACGATCACCGACTTCTGCAGCCTGTCCTGGTTGGATAGTACTATGGCTGCGATTGCCAAGAGCCTGGACGCAGGGGCGCTTTTTAAGAGCTACCATGATCGAATCTATCGGTACGTCGTCCAGTTCGTGAAAGTCGCAGCCGAAGCTGAAGACCTGACCCAGGAGACATTTCTGCGAGCGTATCGTGGTGCAGACTCGCTGCGTGATCCGAATGCGATTCGGGGCTGGCTGTATCGCATCGCTACGCGAGTATGCCTCGATCACCTGCGCAAGCGTGTAGCGCAAGTCTCGCTCGACGGTGAAGAGGGCGATCAGTCAGTTTGCTCGGTGCCTTCGGCATTCCCTTCGGCTCTGGAGATTACTGAACGACAGGAGACCGCCGCCTGCGTGCAACGTTGCCTTGATTTTCTATCGGACAGCTACCGCGCCGTTATTCTGCTGCACGAAGCCTATTCCCTCACAGCCCCAGAGATCGCCGCACTCCTAGGCGAAAGCGTGGGCACGATCAAGATTCGGCTTCACCGCGCTCGCCACAAATTGCAGGAGGTCATGCAGATTGGGTGTGCAGTGTCGCAGAGCGCGAACGGCGTGCCATGCTGTGAGCCCAAGCTACCCGAAGAAGTGCCCGAAGACGACATGCGGGCTCTGTTCAGCAAGTAATCATAGGCTCGCAGTCTTCCGCTTGCCGCCACTGGCGTTCCACTTACCGCTTGACATGCCCCCATATTTCTGCAAGTATGGAAATATGACGGTGGCCCAATCCAAGAAAGCTACAGAACAAGTTGCCAAGTTCGCTGACATGTTCTCGGCCATGGGGACAGAAGCGCGGCTGCGTATCATGCAGTTGTTGCTTTCGGCTCACCCGGACGGTCTGGTCGTCAGCGAAATCCAAGAAGAGATGGACATCCCAAATTCGACGCTTTCCCACCACCTTGACAAGCTCAAGCATGAAGGACTGGTTCAGGTGCGCCGCGAGAGCACCTTCTTGCGCTACACCGCCGACACCGATGGGCTTCAGCAACTGCTCCAGTTCCTCTACGCGGAGTGTTGCACACGCAATCGCGCACTGAAGCCGGAGCAGATCGTCCAGATTCAGAGGTAAGGGAGATTCCGATGAGCAGAACCGATATTAAGACGGCAGTCAAAGAAAAATACGGAGAGGCAGCCCTCCGGGTGAAGAGCGGCAGCAGTTCTTGCTGTGGCTCAACTTCCAGCAGTGCGTGCTCTGACCCGGTCACTTCTAACCTCTACGACAGCGCACAGACCCAACAAATTCCGGAGGAGGCTCTGCTCGCATCTCTGGGTTGCGGGAATCCGACTGCATTGGCGAACCTAAAGGCTGGCGAAGTAGTTCTTGATCTCGGCTCCGGTGGCGGCATAGACGTTCTACTATCCGCGAAGCGGGTTGGCTCGACGGGCAAGGCCTACGGTCTTGATATGACCGACGAGATGCTGGCGCTTGCGAACGAGAATAAGCGCAAAGCAGGAGTCGAGAACGTGGAGTTCTTGAAGGGCGAGATCGAGAACATTCCCCTGCCCGACAACTCGGTGGAGGTCATCATTTCCAACTGCGTCATCAATCTTTCCGCAGATAAAGATCGCGTATTGCGAGAGGCGTTCCGCGTTCTCAAGCCTGGTGGACGCTTCGCTGTCTCGGATGTCGTGACTCGCGGCGAGATGCTACCGGAGATTCGGAAGAGCGTGCTGGCGTGGGTGGGGTGTATTGCAGGCGCTTTGGAAGAGAACGAGTATCGCGGCAAGCTCGCGGCAGCGGGATTTGAGCAGATTGAACTGGAGCCGACCCGCATCTATCGCGCCGAAGACGCACGGGACACTCTGCTACGTGAAGGAATTGACATTGAAACAATCGCTCCTCAGATTGATGGGAAGTTCATGAGCGCCTTCGTACGCGCGGTTAAACCTGCGAATGCAGCTGCAAATACTTGTTGCAGGCCAACCTGCTGCAACTAATCGCTGGCGGAGAACGCAGATGACGAGTCATTACAACGCTCTATTTCTCTGCACTTTAGTACCGACTTTATGAACTCTCTTTCGCGAAGGGTTGTCGCTGAATTGATCGGAACCGCGTTGCTGGTTGCGGCTGTCATCGGTTCGGGGATCATGGCAGAGCGATTGTCGAACGGCAACATTGCTCTCGCACTGCTTGCCAACACGATTGCCACAGGCGCTGCGCTAGTAGCGCTCATCCTGACCTTCGGCCCGATCTCGGGCGCACACTTCAATCCTGCTGTCAGCTTCAGTGATGCTGTCGTTGGTGGATTGTCGAGGCGTGCAGCTACATTCTACATTGTCGCTCAATGTTTCGGTGGGCTCGGCGGCGCTGCGATAGCCCACCTAATGTTTTCACTTCAGCTTTATTCGGTCTCTGAACATGCGCGCAGCGGCGATGCACAAATATTCAGTGAATTTGTCGCGGCTTTTGGCCTGATGGCAGTGATCTGGGGCTGCTCAAAGGCACGACCGGATGCCGTTCCATTTGCGGTCGGGGCTTACATCACGGCGGCCTACTGGTTTACCGCGTCGACATCTTTCGCCAACCCGGCCGTGACGCTGGCACGCGCCTTTTCCAATACATTCGCCGGGATTAGGCCGATAGATACGCCCGCCTTTATCGCTGCGCAATTCACCGGCGCGCTGGCGGCAACAGCGCTGTTTCGCTGGCTTTTGCCACGTGATCTCGCCCGTGAAGCGCCAAAGGTGTTGGTCCCTCATACGAACGACACCAGTGACGCCCCGATGAAAACTTATATCTTTGCTTGTGTCCATAATGCCGGACGTTCACAGATGGCCGCTGCCTTTTTCAACCGTTATGCCGAGAGTGGTTGCCGAGCGCTCTCAGCCGGTACGATGCCGGCCGAACACGTACATCCTGAAGTCATACAGGTGATGAGCGAGATCGGGATCGACCTCTCCGCCTCAAGACCGCGAAAGCTCACGGGTGCCCTAGCTAAGAACGCCGATGTATTAGTGACAATGGGCTGTGGCGAGGCGTGCCCATTCGTTCCAGGCTTGCGAATAGTCGATTGGTCGATACCCGATCCAAAGGGACAGCCTCTAGAAGTCGTTCGGCGGATTCGCGATCAGATTCATGGGCAGGTCAGGGTGCTTCTCAAGGAGGATTGTGCCGATTGCTGCCAAGCGACTACCTCGATGTGAGGAATGCCTCACCGAAAAGCAACGGAATGGCTAAACCGCGACAGCCACTGCGAACCGGACAGCGATATGGCGCTCAATCACGTTCCACAAAGCGAGCTGTTACCGATCATAAACAACACCAGAACTTGATTAGGGAGAGCAGAGGCTTCTCATGCCGGGGAGTGAACACGCCCTATGGAGGCGATCGGGTGCCGCGGATCCTATCAGTGTTGGCTATGTCCGTAAGTGACTGACGGGCGAGCAGAGCGGAACGATATCGGAATGCCTGCGCTTGCCTGCGTCATTTCAAATCTGGGCCGATCTTCGAGCATTGTTGGAACGCAGGTCGTCTGTCGAAAGACTTCTACCCGATTGAAAGCGCGATGGGCTCTCGCCCGTGCTTATCGTGCACGCACCTTGTTTGATTGCATTCTTAAGGGTTTTGAGATCATCGGCGAAAACCCTTTCGCGGCGGAACGCCTGCTGCAAGTATCCAAAAAGGAGCTTGTGGTCGGCCGAGGTTTTCGTTGTGAGACGGTAATAAACGCGGTATCCGGCGCGGCGATCGAGCACCAGCCCAGAGTTCTTTAGATAGGTTAAATGACGCGAAATGTTGGATTGCGTAGCGTCTAGAACATAGCTAAGTCAATTGACGGCCAACGGGCAAGCTCTTCGGTGAAGACACGGCGCGCTGCTGGAAGGAATTGTCTGTGAGTTCGCACGTCCAAACCGCAAAATCATAGGATGCCGTGATCAATTGAGTATCAGATTGGCAGCAACTTTCTGGGGCATGCCGTGAGATGATTTTCGCGGCATAAATTTCGCGAGACCAAGCCGAGATTATGCACTTTCTTTTTCTATGGTCTGAGGGATTCGCGGATGACGAGCAACCCGTAAGTTGAGAATTTGGCTCCAGCAGGAGTCTCAGCTTCAGAGTGGCCGACCATCCACCCTGCGCGCGCCTATATTTGGTTTCCTGCATGTCCTACGGTCCGCTTCTAGCACAAAGGCTCTTGGGAATGATTTTCGGGCGGGCCTTTGTTAGGAGATGCGCCAAGAACCGAAGAGGTCGGTGCCGCGACCGACGGTGATGACCGTGCCGGCTGGCGTGTCTCCTAACAGTTGTATCAGCACAGGAACATCGAGGCTGGAACAGGAATAACCGCGAACCTCCGAACCTTGGACCCAAGCCTCGCCGTACCTGTCGATGAACGACTTTCCCTTGAGATCGTTGCGTAAATCGAGGAGCCACGCGGGATCGTGTGCGGGCGGATTGACGCGCAGCCACACGATGCCGCCGTCGTTTTCGTGCAGCGGACCAATGTAGCGCAGTCTAGCACCGAGCACGGAGCGAAGTTCACCGGCGTGCCTCAAGGGCTGCGGCTCAGGAGCAGCGTCGAGCAGGGTGTTGGCATGGCGCCGTTTTTTGGCGCGATGATCTTCGACGCCTGGCACGCTCTCTCTGGCATATGAGCCTTGCCGCCAGGCGCCAGGTTCCAGCAGATCCCCAGCGCCTAGTGCGATGAAGGCGGCGCGCGAGAGAAAGTTCTCGGCGGCATCCTTCAGCCCCGCTTTATTCGCCGCGCTAAGCCCGGCGTCCTTCGCATCCTTGACGGGCGCGCCGTCCTTAAAGTAGGAAACCTTGACACTGCCATCCGGAGACAACTCTGCGACGGCTCCCGTGACTTTCGCTTTGACCATCCAGGCATGCGCGAGCTGCGCCATATCACCTTTAGCGATGGTCGTACCGGAGATGAGTGCTTCGCCGCAGAGGGAAGCGCTGGAAGTTTCCGCGGCATCGTCTATCAGGTCGATGCCGAAGGCCTTACGCATGGCCACGCGCTGCGCTCCGGGCGCTGCGACCAGAACAAGCCGAGCGACGGTAGTCTGCTCAGCAAGTTCACAGAGTCCTTCGACGTAGGCATGGCCGTTGGCGGCCTCGCATTCCATGGCGAGAAGCGCGAGGAACAGCGGATCGCGAAGAAGGGGTTCGGGAAAATGTGCCAGCAGGCGCGCAACCGAGGCCCCGGTGCCGATTCCGGCTCGATCCGTGCCGGAGGTGAGGCGGTCGAGAGCCTCACCATCACAGATGTCCCAGTAGAAACCAGCAGCCTTGAAGCGGTCGGCCCACGGCCCGGATTCAGGCACGCCGAGGGCGTCGCGCAATTCGAGGAGGGCATTGGCCAGCAGTCGGGCCGTCACGCCTTTCCCGAGCTTGCCTCTTGAGGGCAGTCTTGTGTCACCCAGAGGCTCGAGAAGCTCGTTCAGATTCTTCAGCTGCTTTTTGTCCACGGGCTGGGCGGTAAGAAGAGCACGGCCGACGGAATCCATATCTTGCCAGCGGGCGGCGACGTCGCGTAAGGCAAAGTCGCGCGCGCCGGGAACGCCCAGTGCATCAAAGCAATTGGCCGGGGAGAGTTCAGGCTTGGTGAGCTCGCGCTGTAAGACATCGAAATCCGGACGCAAGGCAGCTCCGGAAAGGGCGGCCCTGAGTACATCCGCAAAACCGCCGGCACGTTTGGTCATTCCCGGCATGCGCGCACGAACGGAAAAAGGACCGTGTACGGTGGGTCGCGCACCGGGTTTGGGGGAACGCGCCACCAGCATGTGCAGAGCGTGGCCGAAGGTCCAGATGGCAAGGTGATCGCCGCCATGGCCGCGGGCTATCTCCAGAAAGCGTTCGCGCTGATAGTTATCCGCTTCGCCAAATGCGAAGGCATTCATGTCGCCTTCGTTCTTGAGGAAGGCATAGCGGCCGCCGTGCTTCAGCTTAGCCGGTGGAATCTCCTTAAAACCGCCAGCATATCCAGTAAGATCCAGCAGACTCATGCCCGAATCGAGGCCCAACGTTTCGTGGGCTGTGGCCGAGTCTAGTACGGGAAGCGGGGCTTTGCGTGCGGAGTCATGCCATTGTTTCCATGCACGCTGAACCCAGGCTTTGGCCGATTCAATCAGCTGCGGGTCTTTCTTGAGGCTCGCATCCATGGCGTTAGAGGAGAGCCCGGTACCGGGTAGCATCCTGGGTACAAGCTTTCGCTCCTCTGGCGGCAATTGCTCCCATAAGTCGGACCAGGTCCGGTTAGCAATGTGGAGCCAACTCTGGACAGTAGCCATCCAGCGGTCATCGTCGCGCGTGGCAGGGATCTCTCGCAAGGGCGCGAGAAGGAAGGCGAGAGAGGACATAGAGGAATCGTATCAGCCGATACCGCAGAGTGCCATACTGGGCTGCCATGGAGTTGCCACAGGAATCAAGACCTGGCGAAAAATCTGCTTCCTCGCTCCACATTCCCAGATTCTGGACAACTTTAGTACTTTATCGGACGCGTGATCGTGGCGCATGCGCGCAACGTGCGCTTGATCAGAGAAAGTCGGAAGAAACATGATCGGCTAGATGCGCGAACGCTGGCCCGGTTGGCGCGGATCGATCCGCAGTTGCTGGCTCCGGTGCAAAACGCGCGCTTTGACTGCTCCGGGCCGCTCCCAAGATCGCTCTTGAGCATGGCGATTTGGATTTTTCGCCAACTACCGCTTTGCGCCGAGGTCGTCCGATTTGGAGGGCGCTGTCCAATCGGGTGGTTTTGGCCAAGTATCCTGCGTGCTTATTGGCGTACTCTTTATCCATGCTGCTCAAGCCAAAATGACAAATCAGCATGACGGTAATGGAAGCGACAAACACCAGCACCTGCGTTCCGGGTACGCAAGGGGTACAGCCAAAAGACGACTGCGGACAGACCCGCTAAATACTTGATGGCAGTCACCACGAATCGTTTCATCGGGCTAACAGAAGGAGCATTGGCATCGTGGGCGCGTGACGGGACCAGGGAAAAAGGCGCCCTGAACGCAGCCCCACAGTTCGCGCAAGAGATTCGTCCGGCATCATGCGGTCGCGTACTATTGAGTTCTCTGTAGCAGCACTACCCCCGCCCGCCACTTCTCGGCCATTCGAGCGGTGC
>Ga0187778_10002425_pt1 | contig 12707 bp, 5 predicted proteins | sample 1015_Q2_SP5_20_M_FD_132418 | JGI IMG/M metagenome (GOLD analysis project Ga0187778, IMG submission 132418) | Tropical peat soil microbial communities from peatlands in Department of Meta, Colombia - 1015_Q2_SP5_20_MG | ecosystem: Environmental > Terrestrial > Soil > Wetlands > Peat | place... | reverse complement strand
GTTTGGCGCTGGTACCACGAAATCGTCGGCAAGGGCGAAGCCGTCATCGTCGACACCTGGTGGCAAACGGAAACCGGCGGTTTCCTCTGCAGCACCAAGCCGGCTCTAGACCCCATGAAACCGGGTAGCGCCGGCCCTGCGGTGCTCGGTATCTATCCGGTGATTTGGGATGAAGAAGGCAAAGAAGTTCTTGCCGGGTCGAATGCCGCAGGCAACATTTGCATTCGCAATCCCTGGCCCGGCATCATGCAGACGATTTGGGGGGACCCGCAAAGGTTCGTCAATCAGTACTACAAAAAGTACAACAAGAATCCGCACAGCAAGGATTGGCGCGATTGGCCGTACTACGCGGCAGACGGCGCCGTGATTCCTGCGGACGGCTACTACCGCATCCTCGGCCGCGTTGATGACGTCATCAACGTCGCCGGGCATCGTCTCGGCACCAAGGAACTCGAGTCCGCCTGCCTCGTGGTTCACGAAATCGCTGAGGCCGCTGTCGTTCCCATTGTGGACGAGGTGAAAGGCCGCGTGCCGGAGATTTATATCTCCCTGAAGCCGGGCGTGCTGCCGAAGAAGGCCATCCTCGAAAAGGTCACCGCTACCATCGAAACCATGATCGGCAAGATCGCGCGACCAAAGCGCATTCACATTGTTCCGGACATGCCTAAGACACGCTCCGGAAAAATCATGCGCCGCGTCCTGGCAGCTATCTCCAACCACATGGACACGGGCGATATCACCACGCTCGCTAATCCGGATATCGTCGAGCAGATCCGTCAACTCGTCCAGGGCCGCGAGATTCTGCCGCTCGAGGAAGGCCCCGAGGACATCAAGTTGTTCGGCGACGAACGCTAGCGCGCGTTCTCACAAACCGGGATTCTTCGCAATATCAGAAATTTCAAACAGATAGTCAGCCCGTCAAGGCATATGCTGGCTACATTGGGAAGGGCTTCGCTCGCACCGTGAGCTCGCAGTTTCCCTGGCTGAAGCCCCTTGCTCGGCCGAAACTCGTTCTATCGGGGTTTCGCAGGACCCAATTGCGCAGAGGATTCCAGCAAGACGCGACGGGCTTCTTCGCCGCGCCCTTCTGCCCGCAGCGCCTTCGCCAGTTGCTCGCGCACCATTTCGGAGTCCGGCGCTTGTTCGAGCAATTCCTTATATTCCCCGACCGCCGCGCCGTACTGTTCGCCAGCGAGATAGGCATTGCCGAGTGCCAGCAGGATTTCCGGCTGCCCTGGGGCCAACTCTTCGGCTTGTTTCAATCTCTCGATGGCTTGCTTCGTGTACCCTTCTCTCAAATAGACCTGCGCCAATTCGCAGTAGTAGCCGACGTTGTACTCCTCCATCCGTATGGCCTGCTCATAGGCTTTGACGGCGTTTTCGAAATCCCCCATGCGCTGATAGGTGGTTCCCTTGCCCGCGTATATTGCGCTGTAGCTAGGATTCAACTTCTCTGCCTGAGTGTAGGCCTGCAATGCCTCGTCGAATCTGCTCTGTAGTTCCCGAGCATGCGCCAGCACGATATGAGCTGCGGGATCGTGTGGGCGCATCCTCTCAAAGACGAGTGCCTCGCGTGCCGCGCATTCCACCAGACGCGAGTAGTAGCAGACCGTCGAGCGCTGTCCATGGGCGTATGGCGATTCGGGAGCCAACGCCGTCGCTTTCGTGGCTTGCCCGTACGCAGTGATCCAATCCTGGCGGATTCTCGCGAGTTGCGCGTATATCAGGTGAACATCCGCGTTATGCGGTTGCTTGGCCTCTTCGTTTTCGATCGTTAGCAGGGCGCCATCCACGTCATTCCAGCGCAACTCGCCTGCAATCGCATACAGGTAGTCCGTTGGGCCAGGCAAGCGCAAGCCCAGCTTCCAGAGCTTTCGCGGTGCCTTTGTTTCGCGTACCACGCGAATCGTCTCGGCATTCGCACCTGCCGCCGAAAGCGCATTGTAGAACGCCTCTTCGGGGCGCTCGGTCAGCCCGCGCGTCCTCAACTCGTCCCGAATTTCCTCGCTCGTAAGCCCCTCGAGTTGCCAGGCCAGCACCTGCTCGGGGGGAACCGGCGAAACGGCTTTGGCAGGCGAATTGATTTGCTGATGCGGTAAAGATAGCGCTGCAAACACAATCAGGGTAATCATGGGACCGCCTTGCAGGCGAAGGACACAATTCGCCCCCAACTGCTTTATCGGCAGTTCCTGCCTAAACTTTACGGAATGGCGTGTGCTTGCAAAACCTCAGGAATGACTTATCTGGCCCCACCGAGACCTGCCGGGAGTATCGCATGTGTTCTGATTTGAGATTAAGGGGTCGTGGTGGAGCTGCCGCAGCTCTGTTCCACCGCCGCTTTCACGTCCGGGTCAAATTGTGCGCCGCGCCACCCTTGCGCGGAGCAAATCTGCCAAGATTCCAGCCCGAGAGCGCCCCGGAAGTCCGCGCCCAGCAGGTTCGCCCCGTCGAGTTTCACTTGCCGCAGCACGGCTCCCGCAAAGATTCCGCCGCGCAAGTCGGCTCTAGAGAGATCGGCTTCGAGGAAGATTGTGTCCTTGGCCTGCGCTCCGGTCAGGTTGGCGCCCATCATCTTTGCAGCCGAGAAATCGGTCTGTTCCAGTGTCGCCAGCGAGAGTACTGCTTCTTCCAGCTTCGTGTCACGAAAGTCCGCGTGGGCCAATTCCGCTCTGAGCAGGTTGGCGTGCCGCAGGGTTGCACTGTAGAGCGTGGCTTTCGAGAGGTTGGCCGTCGCCAGCGTCGCCCCGTCGAGATTTGCATACGACAAATCCGCCTTCTGGAAATCCCCCGCAGCAAACACAGCGCCCTGGGCGTCCACACTCACGAGGTTCGCTTTTCCCATGAGCACGCGGTCCATCCGCGCCGATTTCATGTTGGCTTCGCGCAGGTTGGCACCCCGGAAATCCGCTTCGGCCAGACTTGTCCCTTCCAGGTTTGCCCGCCACAAGCGCGCATTGGCGAACGCCGCGTGGTACCCGCGCGCGTACCTCAGATTGATCTCGTTTAGCCGTGGCCCTGTTGCTTCACTCGACGTTGTTTCGGCGTTCCCGGCTTTCTCGCGTGGGCTCGAAATGGTCTCGTCGGTTATTTCCGCGTACGGCCGGTAACCCACCGATTGAAAAGCCGTTGCCGCCCAGCGGCGAACGTCCCCCGCTCCCACCTCAGGCCGCAGCCTTGGATCACCGGGTAGCCCGCGAATCACGCCTAATGACAGTACGAATAGCACCATCCCAGCGGCGAGGGGCAAGCGCAAAGCCTTCAAAACGTCGTGCATGAAATGTGGCGTGCTTTCCTCGGTCCAGTCGCCCGGGCGCAGCACCCGCCGCACAATGCGCGGCATCCCGCAAGCCGCTGCGCTCGCCACTGTAAACAGAAAAACGTGCAGGAGCGTTCCGCGATAGTCCTGCAACACCAGATATCTCAGCCAGAAGAAAAACAGCATCGCCGGCACGGCCCAATACGCCAGCAGCATCGCCAGATAGCACTCGACCATTCCCAGCGGCGACCGCGGGTCTCGCGCCCACCTCAAGTGCGGCCGGATCGGTCCCATCAAGTACCACCGGCCATCCTTTTCCGGCGTTTGTCCGTCCGGGAAGACCGCCGGATGCGCGCCCGTGCTCCCCCAGAGCCGCAAAAGCAAGAACTGCAGCCGCAGGTACATTGCGGTCAGCAACAGCGGCGCACCCAGATAGAATCCCTGCAATGGCAAAAGGTTCGGTATCTCTGGCGTCCGCCAAACGGATTGATCCAGCAGCAACCGCACGTCTCTCGTCATCGCAATCAGTACGCCGGTGCCAACGCACACGGCCATCACCATCAAGTAGAACCATCTCGCTGCCTGGGTGAATTGTTCAATGGTCCGGCTGCCGTTCAGCGCGGAGACAGACTCCGGCAACGTGGCGTCAAATAAATTCGCGCCACCCAGGCGTCCGGCCCAGAGCCCTTGCGACCCGTACAGGTTGGCGCCCATCAAATTCGCGCCGGAAAATTCGGTCCCCAGAAGATTCGCATCGCGCAGGTCCGCTTCGACCAAGTTGGCGTTGCGCAGGTTGGCCATCGACAAATCCGCGCTCCGCAGCTTGGCCTTCTGCATCTGCGCGCCTTGCAAGTTCGCGCCGGTCAAGTCCGCGTCCGCAAGATTGGCGCCGGAAAAATCGCCCCGAGCGCCTTCCTTCCCGCCGCTCTCCGCCCAGAGCCGGTGCTGGTCCAGAGTCTGCGCCACCTCCAACAGGTCCGCCGACATGGGGTAGGATTCCGGGACCAGGTGCAGTGCCGCTGGAGAAGACTCCTTCGACTCCGGCTCCTCACTGTTTTCTTCTTCGATTACCGGGTGAGCTTCAGGCTCAGACGTAGACCCTTCTTCTCCCTCGCCAGCCATCTCAGACTCTTCATCTTCTGAGTGCATTGCCGAAGCACCTGGAGCTGGTTCGGCGTCTGGCTTTGACGCCGGCGCCATTTCCTCGGCGTTCTCGAGTTCGGAACTTTTCTCGGGATTCCCTACGCCCACTTCTTCGAACTCGGTCGCGGCTTGCCGAAGCGAAGTTCCCTTCACGAGGTCCTGCATCAGTTGCTCTTCAAACAGTGCCAGTATCTTTCCTTCCGTTTCGGGGTTTGGTGCTTGCGCACCAAATTCGGCCTGCTCTTCGGGCGTGGCGAGCCTCTCGGGAAGCTTTTCGTCCCGGCTCCAGGAGAATCCAAATATTTTCTTGGCCGGCAGATCCGGCATGATGGTCATCCCTGTCGCTTCCCACGCGGAAAGCGGTTGGTTTCCCCCGTCTGGGTGGGTACTTGCATCTTCGCCTATCGCCGGGGGAAAAGCGCCTGACCGAAGGTACAGGCGCTTCCTGGAAAGCAACGACTTACCTTGTCCTGGTGCCTCTACCTCTGCGTGTAAGGCCATGAAGTTACCTCGTCTTGTCTGGCGCCGCCTTGCCATCACTGTCGGTGGCGGCGTGCAGATTGCCGCCACGCACTTTCACACCTAGAACCAAAAATACATCCTGACAGTGCGATTCCCGTTTTGAGAGTGGCTATGGCTTGGGCGAATGAGGGAGGGGAGATGCGAGATCAGTCTGGCGGCCGTTCAATTCCGGCTCGGAACTGATTACTGAGAGCTGTCCGCACATAAAACTGCCGGGGCGCTCCGCTGAGGGGCCGAGGCACCCCGGCCATTCCTGCCCGCCTCCGCAGTGAGCGAGCAAGGAAATTGTGCGGCTAAATTTTGGCGGCGTCTTCGCGTGCGTTACTGCTCTTCGGTCGTGCGCAAGAATTCGTACCGCTCGATGGCTGCGACGACTCCCACCGTTCCTTCGTCGCGCGGTTCGGTCCGTTGCACGCGGCCAAGGCAGCGCACGCGTACCGGGCCCGCCAGCGTAATTTCGTTCGGCAACGTCAGCAGGATTTCGACGGGCGAGCCTTCTTTGACGTCTTTGCTGAGGAAGAAATAAACCCCGCGGGAGCTGACATCACGGGATTCGGTATTGGTTTCGCCAACTGCAGCCCCAGTGGTCCAACGCACGGTAAGCGGCAGCCGCATGGAAAACCTCTGGGTCGTGCGGCGCTCTGAGCCGGTCAAGGCAAACCTCCCTGTTTGAAGGATTGAGTTTAGCCGCCCTCTGACGGCAGAACAATAGAACTCGGGATTCAAAAATCCGGACGGTGGAAAAAGTACGAATGTACTAGGACCTGGCCTCGGTAATCCGTCACAAGGTCCCATTTTGGGCCATGCTAACCTGCCTGGCATCATGGTTGCCTATGCCCGGCGGTTTGCCGTGTTTGCAGGGATTTGCCTTTTGGGGGTCGGATGTGGAGGCGGTGGCTCGTCCCTTTCGCCTCCGCCCCCTCCGCCGCCCCAAGCCGCTACGCCTAGCTTCTGGCCGGTGGCAGGCACTTACAGCCCCACTCCATCCGTTACCCTCTCCGACGCCACCTCAGGGGTGGCAATCCACTACACCACGGACGGCTCCCCTCCCACCGTATCTTCGCCCAGCTATTTGGGGCCTATCCCTGTCGCTACCACCACAACGATTCAAGCTATCGCCGTCGCTTCCGGCTATTCCAATAGCGCCGTTGCTTCTGCCACCTATACGATTGTGCCCCAGCCCGTTACAGGTCCTCCTGTTTCCGTCGTTCTTACCACTGACGATCAGTCCCACCTCATGGCTGCGCAATCTGCCACTTCGTTCGGCACCCAACCCGCCCTCAGCAGCACTGTTTTCGTTGACGAAACTCGGCTCTACCAGCAAATCGAGGGCTTTGGCGCGGCCTTTACTGATTCCGCGTGCTACCTCCTGAACGAAATCGCCACGGCTTCCACGCGTTCCAGCACCATGAGCGACCTGTTCACCCGCGATGGCATCGGCATTGGCCTCAGCTTCATGCGCAACCCGATCGGCGCTTCGGACCTCGCCCGGACACAATACAGCTTCGATGATCTTCCCTCCGGCGCCACGGATCCCAACCTCACCAGCTTCTCCATTGCTCACGACCAAACTGACATTATTCCGCTCATTCTGCAGGCCAAGGGGCTCAACTCTGACCTCAAGTTGGTGGCCACTCCGTGGAGTCCTCCGGGCTGGATGAAATCCTCTGGTTCGATGGTCGGCGGAACGCTTCTCCCCACGATGTACACGCCGTACGCCAGCTATTTCGTCAAATACCTTCAGGCGTACACCGCAGCCGGTGTGACCGTGGATTACCTGACACTGCAGAATGAGCCCCTCTACATCCCCACCGACTATCCGGGAATGGGCATGGACGCCCCTACGCAAACCACGGTCCTGCGAGATTATGTCCTTCCCGCGTTCGCAACCAACAATATCCAGACCCGCTTTCTCGTGTACGACCACAACTGGGATCAACCTGCCTACCCTGAAACGGTCTTCGCAGATCCCACGTTGCTAGCGTCTCCTCAAGTAGCCGGCACCGCATGGCACGGCTACGGAGGCACGCCTGGGGTGATGAGCACGCTCCAAAATCTCTTCCCGGATAAGGCCAACTACGAGACCGAGCACTCCGGCGGCACCTGGGTCTCGGATCAGGTCCGAAGCGACTTCGAGGAAATTACGCATGTCCTGCGCAACGATGCGAAATCCTACGTCAAGTGGAGCCTGGCGCTCGACGAGAACCGCGGCCCTCACACCGGCGGCTGCGGCACCTGTTCGGGCATCGTCACAGTCAATTCTTCGAGCGGCGCGATCACCTACGGCTCGGAGTTCTACACCCTCGGGCACTACAGCAAGTTCATCCTGCCCGGCGCCCTTCGCATCTTCTCCACCAACGCGAACGGCGTTGTCAGCGCTGCCTTCTTGAATCCGGACAATTCCAAAGCTCTAATCGTCTACAACGATTCCACTTCCGTGCAGTCCTTCTCAGTCCAATGGGGCGCTCAAGCCTTGACCTACACGCTTCCCTCTTACGCCGCAGCAACCTTCTCCTGGAGCGGCACGCAGACCGGCTCCTACTCCATTCCCGCCACAAATCAGATCCAGGCCTCCAGCTACGCTTCTCTCTCCGGCCTGCAAACAGAACAATCCAGCGACACGAATGGAGGCTACGATCTGGGTTACGCTGCAAATGGCAGCTACGCGGTCTATGACAATCTCGATTTCGGCTCCGGCGTTTCTACCCTGAACGCGCGCGTGGCCTGCGATCCCGGTTCTTCTGGAACTTGTTCCGGAACGCTCGAATTCCACCTCGATGGCACCACTGGCCCTTTGATCGCATCGCTCCCCGTTCCCTCCACCGGGGGCTGGCAGATGTGGACCACAGTTTCCGCCAACGTTTCTTCAGCTAGTGGCGCCCACGTCCTCTACGTCGTCTACACGGGCACGTCTTCCATCGGCAACCTCAACTGGTTCCAATTCCAATAGGCAAACGATTTCGGCATTGTGCTGCGCGCACCCGCTCAGAACAGGAATTTCAGCGCTATCTGCACCAGGCGGCCATCTTGCGCTTCCGTAATTGCACCGAAGGTGCCGGGCGGAGCGTTGAAATCATTGTTTGGCAACCGGAAGTTCGGATGGTTGAATAGATTGAAAAGCTCTGCCCGGAATTGCAGCGTCTTCCCCTCGCGGATCGGAAAATTCTTGAACGCCGAGAAGTCCCATTGCTGGTACCCCGGGCCCTGCACGATGTTCCTTCCGGCGCTTCCGAACTGGCCGGGCTGCGCTTTCTGAAACGCCGCAGTATTGAACCACTGTTGCACCGTGTGCGGCCCGGAATTCGGATTGCCCACCAGGTTCGGCCGGCTGCTGTAGAATCCCGAAATCTCGGGTGCGCCTCCCTGAAGGGACGAGTCGCTGGAATCATACACTGTGAACGGCGTGCCACTCATAAGTGTGGTAATCCCATTCACCTGCCAGTTTCCCAGCGCGTATTCATACCAGTTCTTGGGACTCTTCCAGAAGGGCAGCGCCCATTCGTAGCTCATTACCAGTCGGTGCCGGGCGTCAAACATCGAGCGCCCTCGCTCCGCCGCCAAGTCGAAGGGGTTCTGCGCCAAGTCGTTTTCCCCCGCCACACTCTGTGACGCCGAACCCGTAATGTTCAACGACGAGACGTCATCCAACGTCTTTGATAGCGTGTACGACGCAAGTAATGACAGTCCGTGATTGAGCCGCTTCTTCAGGCTCATTTCCAGCGCGTTGTAGCTCGAATTGGCGATCCCTGCGATCAATCCCACCGACGAAAAACTGCATGAGCTCGGCTGCGCCACCGTGCATCCCGAATACAGCCGCCTCTGATCAGAAAGCTGTGCGTTCTGCGCTGGAGATAGGTTGGGATCGTAAACAGTTGGATTTCCTTCGATAAATCGGGGGAGCTTAGTCCCTTTTGTTCCCACATACCCGATCTCTGCAAGCCAGTTTGTCCCGAACGATTTCTGGATGTTCAGATTCCAGTCCTGCGCGTAGGGCAACCGCAAATTCTTGTCCAGCGTCAACAAGGTCATAGGCTGCGCGAATGAGCCGTTGAAAGGATTCTGCCCGTTATAGGGATCGGAGAAGTTCGGGAAGTTGAGTTGCGGAGTCTGAAGGTATGGTGCCGCGCTCACCGGAGCCTGCAGAGGCCCGCCCTGGCCGGTGTAATAAGGCTCATAGTAAACCCCGTAGGCGGCGCTCACCACCCATTTGGCGTTGCCCCGCACGTCCCATGCCAGCCCAAGTCGCGGAGCGAAAGCATTCTTCTCCGCAGGGATCAAGCCGCGCGGAACCCCTGCATCACCCGGGAAGAGTAGCCCCGCCGGCGCGGAAGGAAACACGGTTGACTGCACGCCGGGCTCGAAGAGGTTCAGGCGGTTGCGTATCTCCGTATAGGGAAACGGCAGTTCATAGCGCAACCCTGCGTTTACGGTCAGCCGCGAGGTCAAGCGATAGGTATCCTGCACATACCAATTCACATTGTTACCGCGCAATCCCCGCGCCGGGTCTCCACCGCCCTGAAGAAAAAACACTGGCTGACCGATGAGAAAACTCGCGAAGCCGTCCGTCAGAGGCACCGGTGCAAACACGAAAAACCCGTTCGTAGCAATCCCGAAGAGCACGTTCAGCTGGTCGTGCCCGTAACCGCCGCCAAATTTCATCTCATGGCGTCCGCGAATCCAAGTCATCGAACCAGAGATGCCAATCGTATTTTCATACGTGTCGCGGGGCCCGGTGATCGGGTCTCCGACGGACGCGTAGCCGGCAATCTGAATGAACGGCGGTCCAATGGCTTGCGCCAGCGACGGCGTATATTGAAAGCCGAGGCTTGCAGGCGTCGTGTGGTTGATCGCTTCCGTGTATAAGAACTTGTTCCTCAAGAAAGTGAAACGCGCTACTCCCGTGAGCGCCGGTGAGAACGTGTGCGTCTCCTGCGCTACGAAATTCTGTGCGCGCTGCCCTTGGCCCACCGGGAATCCCGGCAAATTCGCGCCGGCGGTGGAAAGAGGATCGGTGGAATTGCCCTGGCTGAACATGTATCGGAAATTCAGCACGTCTTTGCCGGTCAGATAGTGATCCAACCGCACGCCAAACTGGTCGTTGTTTTCATCCTTCGTCTGTGTGGTGGTGAAGAGATTGGGCTGGCTCGCTGGCCCGTTCGGGTCCGGGAAATATTGCAGCAGTGCCTGTGAAAGCGGGTTGATAAACGGCAATTGATTGTAAGGAAGCGGCTGGTTCGCAAACACATTGAAGAGCTGCCCCGAAGGTACGCTGCACATACCCGAGTTGTTGAATTGGCCGCCTGCCTGTGTGCACAGAAGCCCGAAATCGCCCTGTTTTTCATCGTGCGTTGGCACCGTCGCGGAAGTTGTTTCTCCCTGGCGGTTCCGCAGTCCTTCGTAGTAGACAAAAAAGAACGTCTTGTCCCGCTTCAGCGGCCCGCCCAGAGTTCCTCCGAACTGGTTCCGCTTTAAGGGCTCGACGCTGGTGGCAAAGAAGCTCTTCGCGTCCATCGCATCGTTACGCAGGAACTCCCACGCCGCGCCGTGAACTGAGTTGGTCCCGGAGCGGGTGATGATGTTCGTGGTCGAGCCAGAACTGTGCCCGAACTCGGCGTTCGCGGTATGCGTCAAGATCCGGAATTCCGTGATCGCATCAATAGGAGGCTGTATCACGTACCCGGCATCCACCCCGTTGAAATTATCGGCTCCGTCGATCAGGAAATTGTTCGACTCCGGCCGCTGCCCATTGACTGCATATCCCTGGCTGTTTCTCAACGATGCGCCTGCTTCCAGCAGCCCCGGCGTCAGTGGCACCACTCCAGGCTGTAGCATTCCCAACTGCGAGAAGTTCCGCCCGTTCAGCGGCAAGTCCAGCACGTCGTGCTCTCCCACCGTTTTTCCCAGGCTCGTCGCCGTCGGCTCGACTAGCGCCAAGTCGGTTTGCACCTGGACCTCTTGCGTCGGCAGGCCGACGGCCAGGCGAATCGTCACCGTCGCACTCTGGTTTACGTCCAGCGAAATTCTCTCCTGCACGTATTTCTTAAATCCCGCGCCTTCAGCTTCCAGCCGGTAATGCCCCACGGGTAGTTCAACGATCACGTACGTGCCCTGGCCATCCGTCACCACGCTGCGCCGAAAGCCTGTTTCCGCCTGCGTGGCCGTCACATTCACGTGAGAGACCACTCCTCCGCTTCCATCCAACACCACACCGCGGATGCTTCCCGCAATTTCTTGTGCCGGTCCGCTGCACGCCGCTCCCAACAGCAACATCGCCACTCCGAACAGTCTCCCGAGCATATTCATGACGTTCTCTCTCTCCGTGCGTTTCCCTGTGCCAGCTTTCGTCAACGCTTGATTCCGCGGTTTTGCCGCGCACACCATTACGGAGCCCCGCACAGGGGTCTGCACCTTCCCAAAATGTTTCGTTCTGCGCGCGCACGTCACCTGCGCTCGCTGAACACTTCCCCGAAGTAGGCGTGAGAATACGAATCCACACGGAACTGGGCAATAATGCGAAAGGATTACACCCAGCCGGTGCGGCCCTCAAACTCTGTGTGCTTGTGAATGGTGGAGACGGCTTGCCGGCCTACTTCGTTCCGGCCGGCGCTGCTCCTGCCGTCAAAGCAGCTTGCGCGTCAAGGAATTCATAGCGGTCCCGGTGTGCTTCGGGAGCAGCGTGAGTCGTATTGCCGATGAGGTGCTGCACCGAAAACTGGGTGCTCTTATCGTATTTCGGCCATTGAGGAAGGCCTGCGCCGTTCGGGTCGCCGTTCTTTGCAAAATTCGCCCAATACGAGGACATCGTGTCCGAAACCTTGAAGTCGTCCTCGGTCCACGGCACACCTTCCTGGGATTTCAGCGTCTGGAAGACATATTCGATTTCGCCCGCATGCCTTGAACCGACTAGCGTAGCCGGAATCGGTCCAATCATCGCGCCGGGCTTAGTGGCCGGGACTTGCTCGAAGAGGTACCGATAGACAGGGACTTTTCCTCTCTTCGCTTGCGTGTCGAGCCACTTCCAGGTCGAGTAGACAATGAAATCATCGTTAGCCAGCGCGTAGGCTGACTGAAGCGCCTCCTCGTCTGTGCCCGCTGGATATACTTTCAGGAATTGCTCTGCGCGTTCTCCGAAGCGTGTGTGCGCCATTTCTGAAAAGCTTTTGGCAGTGGGCTTCTGAGGTGAGAAAAGAACCATCATCTTGCCTTCGTCGGCATTCCATCCGGCAAGGAGAGGCACTTGTGCCTGCTCTCCCTTCGCGTAGATGGTGACGGTGTCAGCCGGGAAAAAATAGCCGTCCTGGATCGGTCCAAAATCGAATCCGCGGTTGAGCTTGGCTGCCGCTTGTAATATTTCCTCCGCCGGCTTGGCTCGCATTTGTGCAATCGTCGTGGCATTCAGCGATTCGGCGAACTTCGCTCCTGCCTTTTCCGCATCGGCGAGCGGCTTATCTCTTCTGTTTGCCGAATATCCGCCGCTCTCACCGATGGCCTTCTGAAAAAGGCCTTTCGACAGCGGTGTGGCCATCTGCGCGCAGACCGAGAATGAGCCGGCGGACTCTCCCGCAATGGTGATGTTCTCAGGGTCACCGCCGAAGGCCGCGATGTTGCGGTTGACCCAGCGCAACGCGGCAACCTGATCCAGCAAGCCGTAATTGCCGGAGGCGTGGTGCTCAGACTCCTTAGTCAGCTCCGCATGGGCGAAGAAGCCGAAGGCACCGAGGCGGTAATTGGGACTGACGATGATGACGCCCTTTTTCGCCAGGTTTTCTCCGTCATAACGCGGCTC
>Ga0187778_10002424_pt1 | contig 12708 bp, 13 predicted proteins | sample 1015_Q2_SP5_20_M_FD_132418 | JGI IMG/M metagenome (GOLD analysis project Ga0187778, IMG submission 132418) | Tropical peat soil microbial communities from peatlands in Department of Meta, Colombia - 1015_Q2_SP5_20_MG | ecosystem: Environmental > Terrestrial > Soil > Wetlands > Peat | place... | reverse complement strand
TGAACTGACAACCGAAAGGTAGACCTCTGAAGCGCCGTCCTTAAGAATTTCGAGTCCCGTATCGCCGATATTTTCCACAGGACCGACGCTCCACAGCCAAACCATCGTATCCAGCAGGTATTTCATCCGCGCTTGCGGCGCTCCCGCTTGGGAAGCTTGTCGCCGTAAAATGCCTTGAGCAGATCATCCGGCAAAGGAGCGTCGAAATCTTCCGCGACCCAAATCTTTCCTCGGTCCATACCTAGCGGACGTTTCCTTTGGGGCTTCTTTTCTATCGCGACCAGGCGGGCAATGGGTACTCCCGCGCGTGCGATGGTGATCTCCTCGCCCGCTGCAACCCGCTGCAGCAGTCGGGAGAAATGAGTCTTGGCCTCGTGAATGTTCACTTCCATGCCTTGTATCATGGACTAAGTCCATAGACTAAGTCAATGTGAAACTGATTTGTAGCTCTCGGATTAATCCACGTTCGCGATGCCACCGCGACGCCCGTATTCGAAGAACCGGACAAAGATAGCTCCGAAAATGAACCCTCCGATATGGGCGAGGTATGCTACGCCACCGCTCTGCACTTGCGCCACTGTGCCAGCCTGGACGAGCTGAGTGAGAAACCAAAAACCGATCAACAGCGCGGCCGGGATAAATGTGATTCGTACGAAGATGAAGATAAACAGGACCGACTTGATTCGATCCCGAGGATACGTCACCAGGAAGCCTCCCATCACAGCCGCGATTGCTCCGCTGGCGCCCAGATTGGGGACCGTGGAATGGGGATCGGCTGCAATCTGCGCCAGCATGGCGACTAATCCGCCAATCAGATAGAAAACAAGATAAGGTGCCGGGCCCATGGCATCTTCGATTTCTGGACCGAAGGCCCACAGAAAGACCATATTCCCGATAATGTGCGACCAACTCCCGTGCATGAACATCGCGGTCAGAATCGTGATCCAGTGATGGCCTGAGGTGATTTGCGCTGGAATCGCTGACCAGTGCATTACGAACGCATCGCCGCGTGTGAGCTCAAGCAGAAAAACAAAGACATTCAGGAGGATGATGAAACCCGTGCAGATCGGTGGCCGTACGGGGCGGCGGGACGCATCGCTTAAAGGGATCAAGCCCCCCATGTTGGCTTCCTCCGTGCACGGATGATATAGAGCCAAGCTTCAGCGGACATAACTATCCTCGGGGACAGGCCCGCTGATTTGGCTGCCGAGCCAGGTCGTTTACAATTCGCGGAGCCGCTAGGCGGCAAATCGTTGTGTTGTAGCCGCGGCCTCGCGCACCGCCAACGCCAGTACCAGGCGTGTCACGCCGCTGAATATCAGGCTGGCGCCCACTAACGTGCCTATCGCCCATGCAGAACTCGAGGGCCATTGCACATAAATCAACAGCCCCAAAAACAAGGTCACGATCCCGTCGAACAGAATCCAACTGGCTCGCGGCATCGAACGTACTTGGAAAAACAGCATGATGTCCAGGACGCCTTCGACGAGAAAAAGGCAAGCCAATACCAACGTGAGCGATGCTACACCCACGGCTGGACGAGCGATCATGTACACACCGAAGCAGACATACGCGAGTCCGACCAGCAATCTCCAGATCATGCTGCCCGCCTCACGAGTGTGGAAGGCAACAATCAGGTGGACCACGCCCGCCAAGATAATTAACCAAGCAATCAGCACGTTAACGGCAATGGCCGCGACCAGCGGCGATACAACGGCTAACATGCCCAGGCAAATCAAAAGGACGCCCCATAAGATGGACAACGTCGAAACCTGTCGAACGATGTCGGATCGGATCGGTTGCGCCATAGAGTCCTCCTTGAAGGACGGAGGGAGTCTACCGCAGTATCAGTATGAACGCCAGCACATTGCAGGCGGGAGCCTCCTGGATCTGTAAGGGGACATCGCTGCCGCGGCTCGACCCCATCGGCGGCGTTGAAACTGATGTTGGTCTAGAGTTGCAGTAGCGCCTGCGTCAGCTAAAGGGGCAATTCTGGACCCATTACTTACGTCATCTTGGGCCTGATCAGATTCCAGTCCATTATACGGATGATCCCTTGAGAACTGTCGCATGAATATTGATGACCTGCTTCGCATCGCCATGGAGCGGCGTGCCTCCGACTTGCATCTGAAGGTAGGTAACTATCCTCACCTGCGCGTCGATGGCGAACTAGTTCCGTTGACCGACCAGCCGCGCATCAGCGCTGAGGACATGCTGACCATGGCCTTCAGCATGATGTCGGCGCGCCAAAAGCAAAAATTTAAAGAGAGCACGGAGATCGACATGGCCTACGGTGTCGCCGGCCTTGGCCGGTTCCGTGTCAACGTGTTTCAGCAGCGTGGCAACGTCGGGTTAGTGCTGCGCGTCATCCCGACCAAAATCCGCGCGCTCGATGAACTCTATCTGCCGAAGGTGGTCGAGCAGATTTGCGACATGCCTCGTGGGCTCATTCTGGTCACTGGAATTACCGGCTCCGGCAAATCCACAACCTTGGCGGCCATGGTGGACCGCATCAACTCGACTCGGGCCGAACACATCATCACCATTGAAGACCCAATCGAATTTCTGCATCGCGACAAAAAAGGCTATGTCAATCAGCGTGAGATCGAGGTTGACACGCCATCATTCGGGGCGGCGCTGAGAGCATCTTTGCGCCAGGACCCGGACGTCATTCTGGTCGGCGAAATGCGCGATATCGACACCATCGGAACCGCACTCCACGCGGCCGAAACCGGTCACATGGTGTTCTCCACATTACACACCTTGGACGCGGTGGAAACCATTAACCGAATTATCGCCGTTTTTCCACCGCCGGAGCAGAAGCAGATTCGCCTGCAATTGGCTGCGGTTCTGCGCGCCGTCATCAGCCAACGCCTGGTGAAACGCTGCGATGGTGAAGGCCGCGTGCCTGCGGTCGAAATCATGATCAACACCGCCTATATCCGCGAATGTATTCTGGTGGCGGAAAAAACCCGCGCCATTCGCGACGCCATTTCTTCCGGCACTTCGCAGTACGGCATGCAAACCTTCGATCAGTCTCTCTGGGATCTGTTCCAGGCGGGGCTCGTCAATTACGAAACTGCGCTGGAGAACGCCTCCAATGCAGACGACTTCAAGCTGCGCATGCAAGGGATTTCGTCCACCAGTGACATTTCCAAAAATGCCATGCAAGCCACCGGATTCGGCGGCTGAAAACTTACCTTCTGAAAACACTGCAGGGCGCGCCCTTGGGCGCGCCCTGCTTGCACCGCTCAGAATGTTGATCGGAGTCCCTACGCTTGCGCTGCGTACCTCGCCCCATGGTCGGCGCATTCCGCTCCGCTTAAGACGTACAACGCACGCCGAAAGGTCGAGATATCGAACACCCGATCGAGCTTGGTGCGCGTCAACATCTCGTGAACGAAGTGCGATGGATTCACCAGCTTCAGCTGCATGCCCCGCCCTCGCGTCCACTGGTGAAGCGAGACCAGAGTGTTGAGTCCTCCGGCATCAACCGCTTCCACCTCGCCGAGGTCCAGCACGACCATTCGGCCGTCGTTTTCGCCGGTTACGGCCGCTCTCAGCTTTTGAACTTCTTGTCCGCGGACAATTCGCCCCGCGCATCTCATCACCGCCACGTTGCCGCTTCGTTCAATTTCTATGGTAAGCATAACCGCCGTCCTCTCAATATCCATTACGTAGATAGACGCCCAAAAGTTTCACCTGTCACCAAAAAGATGTAAAAAGAGGTAAACAACTAAATAGATGCGAGCCTAATAGGCCTTGCATTATTAAAGTACTGTGAAAAATGGCTTTCCCTCGACCACGCAAGACTGATTCTGAAGAGGAACTGTACGCATATGCGATCGGCGCGCTCGGACGCCGAATGCGAACGGTCGCGGAACTCAAACGCCTCTTGCGCCCGCGAATCGATACAGAGACCGAGTATGGACGAACTTTGCTCGACCTCGTGATTCGTCGCTTGAAGGATCATGGTTATCTCAATGATGAACGCTATGCCGCCGCTTATTCTTCTTTTCGCCGGGATAACGAGAAATATGGCCGCCGACGCGTAATCTCCGATCTCAAAGCCAAAGGTGTTTATGCCCAAATCATCGACCAGGCGGTGGATTCTGCTTATAACGAGGTAAATGAAGAACGGCAGGCCCGCGAGTACTTGAGGCGAAAAAGAATAGCGAAACCAAAAGATCAAAAGCAGATCGCCCGCGTATTCCGTCAGCTCATTCGCGCAGGCTTCGGATCGAAAACGATTTTCGCCATTCTAAGGAAGTGGGATGTGGATGATGAAACATTGAGTGCTTTGGAGGGCGAAGCGGAATGAGACGGGATCGCAGGGCCTGTTGATATCTGATGCCGGCCTGAGAGATACTTTTGCGATCACCTGCAATTCAAAGGAGGCTTTAATGAGATTCAAATTGGGAAAAATTCTCGCGGCGGCGCTGTTCGCTTCTGCAAGTCTCATGTACTCGCAGGACGCAGCCAAGGACGTAGAAAAGGGCGCGAAAGATACTGGCAAGGCAACTGAGACGGCCGGGAAAGATACAGGCAAAGCCACTGCGACCGCAGCTAAAGACACTGGGAAAGCCGCTGACAAGACCGGCAAGGCCGGTGAAAAGGCTGCCAAGGCAACCGGACACGGTGTCAAGACCGGGGCAAAAGACGTCGGAAAGGGAGTCAAGAAAGGCGCCGACAAGACCGCAGATGCGGTGAAGTAGAAAGACACACAAATCAACCACAGAGTGCTCCGGGGGCAAGAGCCGACGCGAAACCGGCTCTGCGTTCCAGGTGTGCTCTGTGGTTTTTCATTTAGAATTGAAGTTTGAATGCTAACCGGATCGGAAATTCGGCGGAAATTTCTGAACTATTTTGTCCAGCACGGACACCGCGAGGTGCATTCGTCGTCGCTCGTCCCGCATAACGATCCCACGCTGCTGTTCACCAATGCGGGAATGAACCAGTTCAAAGACGTGTTTCTGGGGCTGGAAAAACGCGACTACGTGCGCGCGACGACTTCGCAGAAATGCGTCCGTGCGGGTGGCAAGCACAATGATCTCGAAAACGTCGGGTTCACCAACCGCCACCTGACATTTTTCGAGATGCTGGGAAATTTTTCTTTCGGAGATTATTTCAAGAAGGATGCGATTGCCTTCGCGTGGGAGCTGATCACTTCGCCAGAGTGGTTCGGGATTCCGAAGGACAAGCTGTACGTAACGATTTTCAACGGCGAAGGCGGCGTCCCCCGCGACGCGGAAGCTTACGATTTGTGGGTGGGGCAGGGCGTGCCGAAAGATCGCATCTTCGAATTCGGCCTGAAAGACAATTTCTGGCAGATGGGCGATACCGGCCCTTGTGGCCCATGCAGTGAGATTCACTATGACATGGGCTCGGCGGCGTCCGATCAGAGCCATGCGGATTGCGCGTTTGGCTGCGACTGCGGGCGCTATGTCGAAATTTGGAATCTGGTGTTCATGCAGTTCGACCGCGATGCCAGCGGCAAGTTGAATCCTCTCCCGAAGCCATCGATTGATACCGGTGCGGGATTGGAGCGGCTGACGTCGGTGTTGCAGAGCAAGATTTCCGTCTTCGACACGGATTTGTTCACGCCGCTGATCGGGCGGGCAGAGGAACTAGTTGGCGTTGATCCTCAATTTAACCCCAACACGTTACCTTCAGTTCGAATCATCGCCGACCATGCCAGAGCCACAACCTTTCTCATCTCCGACGGTGTTCATCCCTCCAACGACGGGCGTGGCTACGTTCTACGGAAGATCATGCGTCGGGCCATCCGCCACGGCCACATGTGGGGTCAGAAAAAGCCATTCTTCTTTCATATGGTCGACAGCGTCTGCGAATTGATGAGGGATGCCTACCCAGAGCTGGTAGAAACGTCTAAGAGCGTCGCAGAGGTCGTTCTCGCCGAAGAGCGCCAGTTTGGTCGCACTGTTGAAATGGCTTCCGAAAAGCTCGAAGACATACTCAACGCGGCAAAAGCTGACGAGCAGAAGGTCTCCCTAGATTCATTTGCGGCATCGCACAGTCTGAGCATTGATCCTGATATCGCTAGGATGTACGCAGGCTACGTCTTGCCCGGCAATCATCCGGAAGACCGGCGCAAAGCCAGCGCCGCACTAATCGGGACTGCGCTGGCCTCGGAGCTAATCGAACATTTCAACAAGAGGTACCACCCTGTTCTCCCGGGTGACAAAGCATTTAGCCTTTACGAGACCTACGGCTTGCCGAGGGATTTCATCGAGGATGCCGCGCGAGACCATGGAGTCGTTTTCGACGCTCGCGGTTTCGATGCGGCTCTAGAGGCGGAGCAGGCCCGTGCCCGCGCCTCCTGGAAGGGCGCGGCCAAACAAACAGCTAACCCTGCTTACCAGCAGCTTCCGAAATCAGAGTTCGAAGGTTATCGGCAGACGCGCTCGGAAAATTGCGAGGTGTTGGCAATCATTCACAACGGCCGCGGTGTGCAGCAACTTGAGGCTGGATACGAGGGCGAGATCATCCTCGACCACACACCTTTTTACGCCGAGTCCGGCGGACAGGTCGGCGATCGTGGATGGCTCTACTCCGACGATCACAACACCATCGTTGCAGAGGTGACTGGAACCTATTACCCGATTCAGGGCGTGCGCGCTCATCAGGTCATCGCAAAGCAGCCGATTCGCGTGGGCGACAAAGTCGATGCCGTGGTCAATACCGAGATTCGCGAATCCACCATGCGCAATCACACGGCCACGCACCTGCTTCATGCTGGTTTGCGAGAGGTCCTAGGCAAACACGTGAAGCAGGCGGGATCGCTGGTAGCGCCGAATCATCTGCGCTTTGATTTCTCGCATTTCACCGCGGTCGAAGACGAAGAGCTGCAGGACATCGAAGACCTGATCAACAAAGAAGTGCTGCGCAACGAAAAGGTCCAGGTCATCGAGAATGTCCCGATTGATGTCGCCATCAATGAATACAAGGCTATGGCGCTGTTCGGCGAGAAGTACGGTGACAAAGTGCGGGTCATCAAGATCGGAGATTTCTCGACTGAACTATGCGGCGGCACACACACTGCGCAGACCGGCGAGATTGGCCTGATCAAGATTCTGAAGGAAGGCAGCGTGTCATCCGGAGTGCGGCGCGTGGAGGCGGTGACCGGTGAAGGTTCGCTGCACCATTTTCAGAAGGATCATGAATTGGAGAGCGTGGTATCGAGCTTCGTTAGTCCCACGTTCGCGCAAAGTACGCGTAAGCATGGGCCACCCATTGAAGTATCCCCCGCCGAGGCGCTGAAGCTCGAACTTGAGAAGAAAGATTCTGAGATCAAGCGACTGCAGCGCGAACTCGACCAGGCACGCATGAAGTCGGCTTCCTCAAGCACCGCAAATATTGGCGAAAAAGTGCGGGAGGTTCATGGCATCAAGGTGCTTGCCCATCGTGTCGACAATCTTGATCGCCCGCAGATGCGCACCCTGGTGGATCAACTCCGCGACAAACTGGGCTCCGGAGTGGTAGTGCTTGGCTCGACCACAAACGGCAACGTATCTTTAATTGTCGGTGTCACGAAAGATCTGACTGGCCGCATCCAGGCAGGGAAAGTGATCGGCCCTGTTGCCCAAAAAGTCGGCGGCAAAGGCGGCGGACGTCCCGATCTGGCCGAAGCCGGCGGCAAGGATCCAGCGGCGTTGGATTCCGCTCTGGACGCTGCCTATGCGGTGGTCGAAGGACTACTGAAGCAGTAGTGACCGCATCCTTGCCGTGGCCTGCGCTCATAATCCGCCGGTTAATTGACATAGCTATCTCAAATGGCTATTATTACGTCATGCAATTCAGTGTAGCTGAGGCCAAGAACAAACTGCCGGAATTGATTAAGGCCGTCGAGGACGGCAAGACCGTAACTATTTGTCGTCGCGGCGTTCCCGTAGTGGACCTGGTGCGAACTAAGAAGCCCACTGGCAGGAAGAGGGTTCTCGGTACACTCAAAGGAAAGATCCAAGTCATCGATCCGGATTGGTGGAAACCTATGACAAACGAGGAAGTGGAAGATTTCTTGGCAGGTCGTTGAAGTGCGCCTGCTTCTGGATACCGCCGTTTTGATCTATGCTGTCGAATCGCCTGAACAGCTCAGCAGGCGTGCATCAGCCGCGCTGCAGAACCCTGAAAACGTTTTGGAGCTGAGCGCAATCTCCCTGGCTGAGATTGCCATTAAAGCAAGCCTCGGCAAACTAAAGATCCCAGCCGAAATGGCGCGCCATGCGGTTGAAGATTTGCAGACTCGCATCCTTCCGTTCACCGCTCAACATGCATACGCACTGTTCAACTTGCCGCTACATCACCGCGATCCGTTTGACCGGCAGATCCTCGCGCAAGCCATGTCCGAGGCGATTCCGATAGTGACACCCGACAAACAGTTCGAGCAGTACAACGGAGTTAAGGTGATCTGGTAATGGAAGACCGCATTCGCTTCATCGAGCATCAGGGTAAGCAGATTCTCTTCATCGACCTGTCAAACTGCTCGGCAGTGGAGGTGAAGAGATGGGCGGAATCGATTCCCAAGTTCGTCACGCAACATCCGAAAGAGTCGCTGCTGGTATTGGCAGACTTCAGCGGCGCGAAATTCGATCGCGAGGCCTTCGTTAGTATGAAGGAAGGCACTGTCTTCGATCGGCCACATATCAAGAAATCCGCCTGGGTCGGCACAGACAATCTGCCCAAAATCTTCTACGAACACATCAAAGTTTTTTCCCAGCGCCAGCTGCCTACATTCAAAACGCGCGAAGAGGCGTTGGACTGGCTGGCGAAGGAACAGTAGCCGGTTATTTTAGATCAGTGGGAGATCCTTCGACTCGCCCTTGCCGCGAACCTTTGGCACGGGCTCGCTCACGATTTCGGCAGCGGACGCCCGCTAAACGCCTCAACTTCTCCACTTCAGCGTCACCGGGCCGTTCATTGGATGCTTCATTTCTTTCGCTGTGCGTTTCGCGTCCAAATACGCGGCCTTCAATTGGAAATACCACTTCGCCGGACGGTCGGCGTCATCGATCAACATCAGGTGCGGATTGAGCTTCAGTCCTTCCGATTGTTTTTCCATGGTTTGCCGGTCCTGCTCGACAAATTTTGCGAAAACAAATTTCAGCAGCTCCGATCCAAATGGCACCCAGCGGAAGATGTTCCACTTCGCCACGACGTCAATGCGGCAATGGTCGCGGGTGATAGGCGTAACAGTAGTCAGACTTCCAAACCAGTACTTGCCAGCTCGAATGATCTCGTAGCGCTGGTTAGGAAGGACGAAGTCAATGGTTGTAGTGATTGAGTCGGCATCGGCATAGAGCCGAAGGAGCTTATAAGGCGCGCTATTCGAGCTGGGGGTGTGCGCGCTCATGCGGAAGCCCATGGGAATTGGTTCAAAATTTTTTTGCTTCTCGTGGATGCTGTGGCGAGTTCGCCACCACCACGCCTGATGCACAAATGGTCCATGCGCTGGGTCCATGAGGCCAATGATCCCGTGATCGACGCTGCACGGCAGATCGGCGGTCAAATGGGCTATTTTGAACTTCTCTCCGAAAGCCGGCACCTGCGGCACAGGAATCGGCGGCTCAATGCCTTTGGTGAATCCCGCGCTGGGCGGTGACGGATCGGGTACAAAGACCCAGACATAGCCATCCTGCTCCTGGCAGGCATAGCTGCCAGCGTAGATGCGGTCGACTTTCAAATTCTGATCCGAGGTGAGCGATGGAATCAGGCGGCATTGACCTGTGTGCGCGTCAAACTTCCACCCGTGATAACTGCATTCGATCTGCTGGCCGTCGAATTGCCCATAAGAAAGCGGCATTCCGCGATGCGGGCAAGCATTGTGCAACGCAAATGGCTTCCCGTGTTGGTCACGGCCAAGCACAAGAGGTGTTTCCAGCAGCGTGGCCTCGCAAAGGTGGCCGGATCCGAGCGTGGCGCTCGGCAGGGCGCGATACCAGAAGCCATGCAGCATAAGGGAATCCGGCACCAGACGCGGGGTTAGTTCCGATTCAATCATTGGGTTTGATGAAACTACTATATCGCGGGGCCGGACATCGCAAAGGTTACTCGCCGATAAACCATTGTATTCGAATCAGTTGCGTTGATTACCTTTGATGGTTCTATTCCCTTTGGGCAGATTGTTCGACTGCCTCGGCCATCCTATAATCGACATACTCTGGTAAGCATTCTCCGTCAGGTTCCCAGGCAGGTAAGCGCGGAAGTGTGGTTGCTTTTCGCGCCAGCGTCGCCCCGGATATGCGAAAACGCCTGCAACTCGCTCTGACGGCAGCCGTAATCGCCACCTTCCTTTCCCTCACGTCATACGTGCAGGGGCAACGGCATGGCAGCGCGATTACCACGACTACTGATGACTATGGACGGATGGTCTACGTCAACGAGTCCGTGGAATCGATGGACCGGGATTCACCGGCTCCGGCGCAGCGAAGTTCGCTGGCATTTTGGAGCATCCTCGAGCACCGCTGGAAAACCGTGCCTTCAGCTCATGTTCGCGCAGCTCGTTCCGCAGCTGAAGAAGTAAATCGATATCTCCATTCGCAGGAAAGTTTGCGGGCTACGAAAGCTTCGAATATCAACCGGGTATTCGCGCAGCAAGACATTGATAATGCGATTGAGCTAGCTGCCGAGCGCCACAATGTGGACCCTAATCTGGTGCGCGCCGTGATCAAGGTGGAGTCGAATTTCAATCCCAACGCGGTTTCCCGCAAGGGCGCGATGGGCCTCATGCAACTGATGCCGCAAACGGCACGCCAGTTGAATGTGGAAAACCCGTTCGATCCGGAGCAAAACATCGATGCCGGTGTGCGTCATTTGAAACACCTCATGGAAAACTTCGGAGGGGACGTGAAGTTAAGTTTGGCGGCGTACAACGCGGGAGCCGGCGCAGTCGCGCGGAGCGCCGGCGTGCCGCGTATTGCGGAAACCCGCAACTACGTGAAACGGATCACACAACTGTATTACAGCGGATTTGATCCGGGAGCTCACACCTTGGGGGGGCCGCTGCACGAACCGATTCATGTGCAGCGCGATTCCCGCGGGGTGCTTTACATCAGCAATACGGATTAGCGAGCAGGATCTCAGGTTCAACAGCGGTTCCGACATCAGGCGATCACGGGCCTTACATTGACGAAATCGGGGCAAAGTTTAGCTCGACGGCTTTGGCCTGCAGCCGCCATCGTTTTCGTGTCGGCTATGCCCTTGCTGGCACGCGGGCATAGATCGGAAGCCTGGGCCAGATCGCAGTTCAGCGCGGCCGAGCGCCTCCACACTGATTTAGAAGCGCGTCCTCCGCAGGAGCTAGCCCGCCCCGACTACCAGCGCGTAATCAATGCTTATCGCCGGGTTTACTCCGAAGCTCCCAATTCCAGCAAAGCTGATCCCAGTGTAGTTGCCGTCGCAGAATTGTTGGAGGAAATGGGACGGCATTTTGACGATGACGCGATTCTCCATTCGGCAGTTCGAGAGTACGAATTTCTACGCCAAGAGTATCCTGGCAGCAAAGCCCGCTTCCGCGCGCTATTCCGAATCGGGGAAATCTATCGTGAGGACCTGCACGATAAGAAGCATTCCGATGAGGTGTTTCAGGAGTTTCTGCGCCGATATCCGAGGAACCAGTTTGCCGAGCAAGCCCGCCAGGCGCTCCAGAAATCCGCTGAAACGAGCAGCGCCGCTTCCGATGTAACAGCCAAAACTGCCGGGCCAGGCAAACCCGGGCAAGCCATAAGTCCCCAGCACGCGATCGAAACGTCACTGATCGGCGGCAGAAATAGCGAAGAAGAGTCGGGAAGTGCGGCGGCGAGCGGAAGTACAACGCTGGGCCGGGTCATGCGTATCCGCCACTGGTCGACGCCCGATTCAAGCCACATAGCGATCGACCTGCAACGAGAAGTGCAGTACGAATCGCGCAGGCTCGCCGATCCTGACCGAATCTTCTTCGACCTGCAAGACACTAAGCTGGATACCGCGCTGAAGGGTAAGGTTCTGGAGTTAGACCAGGGCTTGGTGAAAAAGATCCGCATCTCACAATTCAATGCGCGTGAGACGCGTGTGGTGCTGGAGGTTGAGCGGGCCGTGGATTTTGAGGCTTCAATATTGGCGAGTCCACCGCGCCTGGAAATTGCCGTTCGAAGTGCGCCGGCAACGGCCAAGGTGATCCCACAAAGCGACGTAGTAAACCAAGATGGCGGCCGGCCTTCTGGACCTGTCAGCCGCGCACTTCCGGACGTTGGCACAGAGTCTAACCTGGATCAGGCGTCCTCAAAGCAGGTAAAAGCCGAGACGCAGATAAAGCAGCCAGGTCCGTCTAGCGATGATAAGGCTGCGCGAAATGTGACTTTCATCGCAAGCAATGGCGTTACGAAGACCATCGTCGATGCCGAGGCCGGCGACACTCCCCAGCCTGCAGCCAAGCCGGATGCATCGGATTCCAAGGCCCTGAATCCACCGGCGACTGAGCCCGTTCGAGCTGGTGTTGTCGGAACCAAAACTAAACGTAAGTCTGCAACCGAGAGAGCTGATACGAGAGAAGCCCAGCCCACCGCCGCCGGAGACCGTTCCTTAATCCGCGCGCTCGGCCTGAAAATTGGGAAAATCGTAATTGATCCAGGCCACGGCGGTCACGACACCGGCACCATTGGTCCGCATGGGTTAGAAGAAAAAGAACTGGTACTCGACGTCAGCCAGCGCTTA
>Ga0187778_10002421_pt1 | contig 12712 bp, 9 predicted proteins | sample 1015_Q2_SP5_20_M_FD_132418 | JGI IMG/M metagenome (GOLD analysis project Ga0187778, IMG submission 132418) | Tropical peat soil microbial communities from peatlands in Department of Meta, Colombia - 1015_Q2_SP5_20_MG | ecosystem: Environmental > Terrestrial > Soil > Wetlands > Peat | place... | reverse complement strand
GTATCGGACATCGCTGCGTAAAAACTCGGCACGCGGGAATAACCGACGCAACGAACTTAATAGATATTGCACTTCATCATCAGACGGTCGAACATGACCCGGATCGCCGCTGTCTGGAACCTCAGTTGTGCCTACCAGAATTTGCTCGTTCCACGGAATAACGAAGATTGGCCGTGCATCAACGGCCTCTGTATATACAGCCACCTCCGGTGCGCCGGCGAATTTCGGCAGCACTACGTGCGATCCCCGAACCCCGCCAATCATGGGCGGCCCGGTTCGGATACCGGAAGCTCCGCAAATCTCGTCCGCCCACGGCCCCGTGGCATTGATGATCCAGGCGGCTTCGACGTTTTCCTCAAGTCCGGTTAGCTCATCGCGCAGCAATGCCCCCTTTACCTTCCCGTTCGCGACCTTAACTGCAAGAGACCGAGTGTGATTGCGCGCCACACAACCCGCACGCATTGCTTCGACCAGCCACTGCGCCACCAGTCGCTCCGGGAATTCGCACTGGGCGTCTTCGAACTTAAAGATAGAAAACCGTCGGCCAGCGTCCAGCAAGCGCTCAAGCCGTGCCTGGTCTTCGCGACCATCAACCGCTGCGCAGGCTGCACCGGCCATCCGGCGGTAAAACCATAAACCTGCGCGCACGGCCAACGCGCTGCGGCGGCTGCCATCATCCATAGCAAGCAGGAATTCCAATCGGTGGACCAGGTGCGGATATTGCCGTAACAGCTTTTGCCGCTCGCGTAAGGACTCACGCACTTGCGCGATATCACCCTGCTCGAGGTAACGCAACCCGCCATGGATGAGTCGTGTGGACCGGCTAGTCGTACCGGCTGCAAAGTCATGCTGCTCAACTAACAGCGTCCGTCGGCCGGCGAGCGCGCACTCGCGCGCAATCGCCACACCATTGATGCCTCCGCCGATAACCAGCACTTCGAAGGTCCGGCCGTCCAGTTTTGCCCGTGAGTTCACCCTAGTTCTTAGATGCGTAGCAATACTGCCATATACCGCGCCGATCAAGACGTAACACTGGCGGTGGCCCATAGACAAAAGTACCGGTACTTCGGTCATCGCGTGTACAAGATTTCAGGGTCACTTGGACCAACAAGAAAGGGCAGCGCGTTTGTCAGCAGCTCTCTCCCAGTGGTAAGCTCGGGAACGAAAGTTGAGCCGTCTAGCAGGCGGGAGCCTGCTGGCGAAATCCTGAGCGCAGCGAAGGATCTCCAGTAAGACGTTTAAAGCGGGAGTAGTTCAGCGGTAGAACGCCAGCTTCCCAAGCTGGATGTCGCGGGTTCGATCCCCGTCTCCCGCTCCAATCCCAACCGCCGCCGTCTTTCTCGGATCAGGCACTCGCCTGCTGCTTTGGTCCAGTTTGGCCCTCTCGCCTCAATTCCTCCCAACTCGGCAGCCCCTGGTCTCCGGTGATCAATCTCGCGCCACGTTCGTAAGTGAAGTAGGACCATGCCCACTGCAGAAGCACCGTAATGCGATTGCGAAATCCGATCAGGAAAAAGATGTGAATGAAAAGCCACGAGAGCCAGGCAATGAACCCGGAAAGATGAATCTTTCCAAACTGCGCGACCGCCGCATTTCTGCCGATAGTGGCAAGACTGCCTTTGTCAAAGTAGTGAATGTTCTCTCGTGGCGCGCGGCGAAGATCGTGTTGTATATTGTGGGCGGCCGCTGCCCCCTCTTGCAGAGCCACCGCCGCCACTCCCGGCAGCATTTTGCCATGTTCGTCCTTAAGAGAAGCCAGGTCTCCGATCACGAAAACGTCAGGATGACCTGGGATGCTCAGATCCGGATTCACCATTACGCGCCCGGCGCGGTCCAAGGGTGCACCGAGTTTCCTGCCGAGCGGTGATGCCGCGACTCCCGCAGCCCAAAGAATAACTGCCGCCGGCAGCCGTGTGTCTCCCATCCATACTGCCGCCGGTTCCATCCTTGTGACCATGGCACTGGTGTGTATCTCAACTCCCAGATGCCGGAGTTGCTCTTCCGCGCTGGTTGAAAGGTCATTGGCATAGCTGGGTAAAACTCGAGGCCCGCCCTCGATCAAAATGATTCGAGTGCTTTTAGGATCGATGCTGCGAAACTCATGGGCCAATACGTGGTGAGAGATTTCCGCCAGGGTTCCCGCCAATTCCACCCCTGTCGGCCCAGCGCCCACGATGACGAAATTGAGTGGGAAGTCTGATTCTCCGGCCGCGGCCTGGCGCTCAGCCAGTTCGAATGCGAGCAGTACGCGCCGGCGAATTTCCAGAGCGTCCTCGACCGTCTTCAACCCGGGAGCGAAGGGCTCCCAATCATCATGTCCAAAATAACCGTGAGTTGCCCCTGCGGCGACGATCAGATACTCGTAAGCAACCTCAAGATCCGGCAATTTCACCAATCGATTTTGCAGATCAAAACCCTGCACTTCTCCCAGTAACACCTCAACATTTGGTTGACCGCGAACGATCCAGCGGATTGGGGCAGCAATCTCGCCGGGCGACAGTCCTGCCGTCGCCACCTGATAAAGCAAGGGTTGAAAGGTATGATGGTTCTTGCGGTCAATGAGAGCAATCTGCACCAGGGAATGCGACAGCTTTCGCGCGGCTTGCAGCCCGCCGAAACCCGCGCCTACGATCACCACTCTGGGTTTTTGGTCGCTTTCTTCTTGCATTTCCGCAGCTCAGACCTTTGGTATCCTAAAATCAGCTCTGGTTAGTAGATTCCCGTGATGTCCTCCGAGTCGAAAACTTTCATCACTCCGCCCCCACCAATATCCTCGGCCGAAGTGCACCACAGCCGAGCTTCTGATTTTCGTAATCTGTTTGAGATTGGGATTGTCTTTGGTTTGATCCTAATAGCCGTATGGACGCCGCAAGGCCGTGTGAATACTTCGGTCAGTGTAGCTGCCTTGTTGTTAACGGTGCTGCTCACGATCAGCAGCAGCTATTCGGCGCGGAAACTTGGGCTGACACGGCCTTCGTCCGGAAGTGGAGTAATTCTCGGCCTTGGCGCATTGCTTGTATTGATCATTCTCGCCATGGGTGCACTCACTCACTCACTCGGCGCGCCGCAACCCTTGCCTTGGCATCGGGCCTGGCAATACGCCATCTGGGCCCTTCTGCAGGAGTTCCTTTTGCAATCATTTATGTACGTGCGGCTGGAATCTCTCTTCGGTAGCCGGCAGGCGCTCTTCTTGGCCTCTGGCCTGTTCGCCCTCGCCCACCTGCCCAGCCCTATGCTGACGTCGTTGAGCCTGCTGGGTGCTCTGTTCTTTTGTGAGATGTTTCGCCGGTATCGCAATATCTTCCCCTTAGGACTAGTCCACGCCGCCCTCGGGCTAACTATCGCCGCCAGTCTTCCGGATCGCCTCTTGCACCATATGCGGGTTGGGATCGGCTATCTCATGTACCATGTGTGAACTTCGGCGGCCGGGCCAGCTCGACTTGTCGGTGATGGTGCCGAGGCAGCAGAAACAAACAAACCCTACGCGATTTTCATCGGTAAGCGGAATCGCCGCCTGCTGCAGATCAAGTAATATGGTCTGCTGAACGCGACTAGAGTGTCCTCGGAAACCACCCAAACGCCTTCTCATGGCATGAACGAATCTGCGCATGCCGCAATGCGCAACTCCCCCGAACCCCCGGGTTGGGCTCGCTTTGTTGTTCCTTCAGCTACGGACCTTTTGTTTATCGGCTTACTGCTGGGCCTGAGCTGCGGTGTTATGGGGCGGGTTCTGCTCCGCGACGCCGACGTAGGCTGGCACATTCGCAATGGCGAGCAAACGCTGCTCGCCCACGCCATCACGCGTACGGATCCTTTCTCATCTACGATGAGTGGGCACACCTGGTATGCCTGGGAATGGCTCTACGATCTTGTGATTGCTGCGATTCACCGCGGTTTCGGGCTTAATGGTGTGGTGTTCTTCACGGCCGCCGTCATTGCGACAACGTTTGCGTTGAGCTTGAAGTTTGCTTTGCGGCGTCGCGCCAATCTTGTCATAGCATTTATTCTTCTTATCCTGTCGTTGGGAGCTTCAGCAGTCCATTTTCTCGCCCGCCCACATGTGGTGAGCTGGCTCTTCACCGTGATTTGGTTTGAGCTGCTGGATTCAGCCGCATCAACCCATCAAGCCGGTAAACGCCTTCTCTGGTTGCCTATCATGATGATCCTCTGGGCCAACCTGCATGGCGGATTTGTGCTCGGCTTGATCTTGCTCGCGGTCTATCTGATCGGCGGCACTATCGATTACTTCGCCGCTCCTGAGCAACGGCCTGGAATTGGTGGTTGGCTCAAGAGCCTGGGCGGCATCACAGCCCTTACTTTCGCGGCCAGTTTCCTTAATCCTTACACCTACCACCTTCACGTTCACATTTACCGCTATCTCTCTGACCGCTTCCTGATGAGTCAAATCAGCGAATTCCTCTCGCCGGATTTCCATGGCGCGGCGCAGCAGTGTTTCGCGGTGTTGCTGATAGTCGCGATTGCAGCCCTGGCCAGCACCCGATGCCGGCTAAGGGCCTCGCGGGTGTTGGTTCTGCTGCTCGCCGCCTACAGCGGACTCTACGCAACCCGCAATCTCCCAACCTCCTCGTTGCTCATTACACTCGTGATCGCCCCAGTCCTGTCCGCGGCCATAGGCCAAGCGACTGGGGAAGCAAGCATGGTTTCATGGCTTCGCCACCTGTTTGCAGTCGTACATTCCTTCGGATTCCGTATGCAAACGCTGGAAGACGGTTTGCGCGGGCATTTCTTCATTGTTCTGGCGCTGGCTTTAGGTTTATGGGCCTGTTGGCATGAGGGACGGCTCGGCTCCAGTCAGCTTATCAACGCACAGTTCGATGAAAGCCGTTTCCCCGTCCAAGCGATTAACTACATTGCCAGCCACGATATCCGTGAACCGATCTTCAGCGTCGATTATTGGGGTGGATACTTGATTTACCGGCTGTATCCCGAAACCAAAGTTGTGTTGGACGACCGACACGATCTTTACGGGGATCAGTTCATCAAGGACTATCTGAAAATTGTCCTCGTCCAGCCCAGCTTCGCTGAAGAATTGGAGCGCATGAGAGTGGATTGGGTGTTGATGCCTCGATGGTCGTCTCTGGCAAATGTACTTCGACTAAAACAGAATTGGACGGAGGTATACAAGGACAGCACGGCCGCACTGTTTCATCGCCGAAGTTAAGTGCATTCTGATCTGGGTAAGATCGAAAGAATTACCGCGTGTCGATGCGGAAGCCCAAAATTGCGGTCACTTCAATGGGCTGATCGCCGCGAAATACCGGGCGGAACTTCCAACTGGATAAAGCCGCGAGGATCTGGTTGGTGCTTTCGCGGCTGCCCTCCAGCACCTGCGGGTTTCGCAGTAATCCCGAACGATCGAGTACGCAGGAAATCACCATCCGTGACACCTTGAGGTTGGGGGGCAGCTCGGCGCGCATGGGCTGCGGCGCTACCAAATCATCGGCGTAGGGATGCGCCGCGGAGGTTGGATCGGCATACTCCATCACGGCCGTTCCGGCCGTGGTGTCGATGTAAATCGTGTACACCTTGTCGCCTTTTAGTTCGCCATACAGATTGAAAGCCCCACCGGAACGCGAACTCCCGACCACCGTGATGTCCGGGCCTTGATGGCTCTTCATTTTTGAAGAGCGGCCGAGCGATGCTGGGTCGCCATTAGAGCCAAAGCTCGGCAGGGTGATTACGTTGCTCCCTCCATGCACCGAGACTCCCGGCATCACAGGTCTATTTACAGTTCCAGTACCAGCACCCCCGGCTCCGGGATAGGGTGAGATTCCACTATGTGCATTGGTGTCGGCGCCTGTGCCTTTGCCAGAGTTCAACGCTCCAGGGCCCTCGCCAGTTAGTGCCGCTCCTGTGCCTTGACCGCGGGCTATATCGCTTCCGCTTCCCGGTCCGCCCAGTCCCGGTTTAGCGCCTCCATTTGGAGAAAGCGCGAGTGCGCCCGCCCCGGCGCTACCGGGCTTGGCCACGGTGGCTCCTGGTTTGCTCGAGAGCACAACGCCTGCCCCATTCCCACTCCCGCCTGCTGTGCTGGGCGGTGCCGCCACCGAGCCCGCATCCAGAGAGCCGCCTAATCCCGACCCTCGGTTTCCGTGGCCTAAACCGGAGGCAAAGTTTGCCGATACTGTGGGCGCAGGAGGAACGACCTGAGATGCGCCACCAAAGCCGGCGTTTGCTGGCCCACGTGTCGACTTGGCTTCGAACTGAACCGGCGGAGGCACAATTCTGGAAGGCCCTAAGCTGGCGGCAGCTCGCCCGCTCGTCACCTCACTCACCTGTACAGGAGGAGCAACCACGTTGGGGCTTCCCATGGTCGCAAACTTCCCAGTCGTAGTCCCATTCAGCTGGACTGGAGGTGGAACAACATCTGCGCTGCCCACTCCACCGTAGTTTCTTCCGGATGAGGCATTGCCGACTTGCACCGGCGGCGGAACGATCTGCTTCTGCAGCTCACCTCGCCCGAACCCCGGACCTCGGAGCGCAGGGTCCTGCGCGACCTGGCTGGGAGGCGGTGCGATCACACTGGGTGCGGGCAGGGTGAGCCGTGCCTGCGAATTCGCCACCCGCTCGGGCGCGGAAACTGGCGGTGGAACGATCGCTACCGCTTGAGAACCGGGAATCGGCGGCGAAGTGATGTCTCGTTGTATCCCACTCGGACTGGGAGGAACGACCGCTGCAGTCATTGTAGGAGAAGCACGCATCTGGGTACGCCGAATGTCAGGGGTCGGGGGCACAGCTGCGTCTAGCGCAGGAGCCACAAGCATCTTGTCGCGACGCACATCAGGGCTGGGCGCGATGGCAGGATTCGGAAGGTTAGGAGCTTGTAGGCTTGCTCGTAATCCTTCAGCCGGAGGGGGGCCGGGAACCGGCTTATAAGCCAGAAGGTTTGCCACCGCGCTATACGACTGAGGCAAATTCAAGTTTGGAGCGTCCACAACTTTTTCTCGCAACAGATCGCCGCGTGATACCCGGATTACCTGAGTACGATGAAAAGCCTCCTTCCCACCGGCCCGACCGGTTCTGCCAACTTTGGCGCCGCCTAAATCTTCGGTTTGCGGCAGTTCATCCCCGGAAAAATAAATCACGTCATATTTCGGCATAGATGGCGGTTGATAAGGCGCAAGGAAGGCCAGTCTCGCTGGCAACACAATCACGGCTAAGAGAAGCAGAGCTTCCACAATCCATGCGGTCAGCATTCCTTGATGTGGAAACAGGCCGCTTTTTGCTTCGCCGGCAAGTGGGCGGGGTGATTTGCCCAGCGCGGGCCTGACCGAGGTGATGAACTCCCGCCACGGTGACGGCCATTCAATTAACAGCTTGAGCTCATCGTTCACGCTGTGCCTGCTCCCTTATGCCCCCGCCACGATTTCAATTTCATCTCCCACAGCGGTTCCACTCAGTTTCAATGTTTCGCCGGGCAACTCAATCACCGAAGCCGCCTGTATCTTGATTCCGGCAACCCTCCAGGGCTTCAGGTTCTCTTCCAGATGCACCACGATGTTCTTTGAATCCAGGTAGACAACGTCGATGGGGAAGTTCATGGCAAAGGTGTGCACCCCGCGACATGGCACGATCCATAAGCCATCCCCCGCCCGGAACTGCGAGGCCTGCGCGCACATCAAACCGCGGAGGCGGGACCAATGTGTCCCAGCAGTCGCCAAACGAGTGGCTAAGTAGGCGTGGCGCGTCCGGTTGAACGCGTATGCAGACAACCCCGTTGCCGCCATGATAAACCCTAACACCCAATCCTGAGCAGTTGTTTTTTCACCTTCCCGAGACCGGCATGAGTGTCCGAACGAGCTGGATCACTGCCGGACCGAGGGTTACGAAAATAATCGAGGGGAGGACAAATAAAACCAGGGGAATAACCATTTTAATCGTAGTTTTGGCGGCCTGCTCTTCGGCTCTTTGCCGCCGCTCGGTACGTAGTGAATCCGAATGCACACGCAGGGCTTGGGCCACGCTGGTACCAAACCGATCAGTCTGAATGAGAGTGCCCACTAGCGAGCGTATATCATCGACGCCCGTACGATCGACCAAATTCCGCAGAGCTTCCGCTCTAGGCTTGCCGGCCCGCATCTCGAGGTTCACCAGGTGAAACTCCTCGCTAAGTTCGGGATGGGCGTGGTGCAAATCGTGGCCCACTCTCATCATCGCCTGATCCAGAGCTAGTCCGGCTTCGACGCAGATGACGGTGAGATCGAGTGCGTCTGGCAGAGCTAGCTTGATTCGCTGCTGCCGTGCCTGGATCTTGCGCTTGAGAGCAAAGCGGGGCGCAAAGAAACCGAATGCTGTAAAACTCACCAACAGCAGGGGCGAATCCAGACCGCTGCTAGCGAGGATTGTTACCAGGGCGAGAAAAGCGCAGGCCAGACGGCTTCCCACATAAATCGTGAGATGGCGGGGCTCGCGGTATCCGGCCTGGATCAGCCAGCGCCGGGTTCGAGAAACGTCGCTGGGGGACAAAGGAATGGCCTTGCTGAGCGGGTCTAGCGCTTGTTCCAGCCGTTCCTTAAACGCTGGCTTTTCGACAGGTTCGGCGCGCTGCCAGCCAAGCGCACGCAGGCGGGCTCCCAGCAAAGACGAGGGTGCGTAAGCCGCAGCGCCGAATGAAAACACCACCAGCACAATCGTCAGAAACACAATGATGGTGAGCGCTAATGCCATTACCCTACACCTGAATCCGAATTACCTTGCGAATCACGAAATATCCCAAAGTCTGCAGCACAATGCCACTAACCACGAGTGTATGTCCAATCGGGTCGGCAAACAGCGGCCGAATGAATGCCGGACTGGTCGTGAGCATGACCACAACGATCACAGGAGGAAGAGCCATCAACAGCACCATGGTCAGGCGTCCCTGGGCTGTATATACGCGCACCTGCCTCATGATCTTGAAACGCTCCCGGATCACATACGATAGGTTATCGAGAATTTCTGCCAGATTACCGCCAGTCTCGCGTTGCAACATCACGGCAGTCACAAAAAATTTCACGTCCACCAGTGGCATCCGTTCGGTCAAATTCATCAACGCGTCACGAACTGGCAGGCCGAATTTTTGCTCCTCAAACAGCATGCGAAACTCGCTCGCCACCGGCTCGGCGATTTCGTTGGCAATTAGTTCCAACGCAGTGGTAAAGGCATGGCCGGCTCGCACGGCTCTGGCTAAAGTATCGATGGCATCCGGGAATAGCTCCTCGAAGCGCTGAAATCGCTTGGTGCGGCGATAGGAGGCATAGGAAAAAGGAATAATCCCCCCGACGATAGCCCCGATTAACACAAAAAGCAGAGCCTGATTCGGGGGCAAAGATCCCGCCAGCATCAGTCCCACCGCGCCCATTACCATGGCGCTGACCACGCAATAAATCAGCAGGTTCCCGGCGCGCACTTTCAGGTTTGCCTGCTCCAGGAAGCTCTGAAAATTCGCCATCCGCTCAGAGCGGCGCAAGAGGCTGTCCAAAGCGGGAATCTGGCTGAGCATCTCATCGCGCAGCAGAGCGAGTTCTTCATTCGGCTCGCGCTGGCTGGACTTTTGTACGTTGGCCAGTCGCTCACGCAAAAGACGAGCTTGGGCGCTACGCTGATCCAGCAACATAGCGGCCACAAATACGATCAGAGTGACCGCGACGAACACCAGGATGACCATCACCATCAACATAAAGCTGCCTGCTTAAACTTCCATTCGCGTTTCAAACAAGGCGGGCCGCAAGCGGCATCCTGCAGTGGCCAGGCGTTCGGCGAATTTCGGACGGATTCCGGTGGCTTGAAAATACCCCCGCACCCGGCCTCCCTCGTCGATACCGCGGCGCTCGAACGCGAAAATATCCTGCATCATGATCACATCGCCTTCCATACCGGTTACTTCGGAAACCGATGTCACCTTGCGAGTGCCATCCGCCAGACGCGAGACCTGCACCACCCCGTGAATCGCCGAGGCGATTTGCTGCCGCATCGCCCGTTCTGGCAAATTCAAGTTTGCCATCGAGAACATGCTTTCCAAGCGGGCCAAAGCGTCGCGCGGCGAATTCGCGTGCACAGTGGTCAGAGAACCTTCGTGGCCGGTATTCATGGCTTGCAGCATGTCGAAAGCTTCTTCGCCGCGCACCTCGCCCACGATGATGCGGTCGGGCCGCATACGCAGACTGTTAATCACCAATTGTCTCTGCCGCACTGCCCCTTTGCCTTCAATGTTCGGCGGGCGAGTCTCCAGCCGGACCACGTGCTCCTGTTTTAGCTGTAGTTCGGCCGCATCCTCAATCGTGACAATTCGCTCGAAATTGGGAATGTAACCCGAAAGCACGTTCAGTAACGTAGTTTTACCTGCACCGGTTCCGCCGGAGACCAGAATGTTAAGCCGGCCCTTCACCATGGCCGAGAGCAGCTCCAGCATCGACTCGGTCAGGGTTTTGTTTTCGATCATGTTGCGCGCGGTAAGCGGATCACGTCCAAAACGACGGATGGAAAGACAGGGCCCATCGATCGCCAGGGGAGGAATGATGGCATTGACGCGCGAGCCATCCGCCAGGCGCGCGTCCACCATGGGCGAAGATTCATCCACGCGGCGTCCCACGCGCGACACGATCCGGTCAATGATCTGCATCAGATGAGCATCATCTTTGAAGCTCAATCCAGTCGTTTCGATCTTCCCCGCCCGCTCCACGTACACCCGGTTGTAGCGGTTGACCAGGATGTCAGAAATGGTCGGATCTTTCAGCAATGGCTCCAGCGGCCCCAGGCCAAAGATTTCATCTAGAATCTCTCGTGCCAGGCGCTCGCGTTCGGCGAAGCTCAGGGGCACAGCCTCGCTGTTCACCGTATTGCGGATGAGCAGCAGCACTTCATCGCGTGCGGTGTCGCTGGGGGTACGCCCCAGTTTCTCCAAGTCCAAGCGATCGAGGATCTTACGATGCAGGTCGGCTTTGACCTGCTGATATTCTGTCCTCTCGAAAGTTTGCAAGTTCGCCATAATCAGTTTCTAAAGGTCCTGCATTACACGGTCTTAAACAGGGACCATGCCTTGCGCTTCACGTCTGGCTCGTTTTCGGTAAGCCGCGTCGCCAGATTAGTAAAAGCTCGCGCGACATCCGTATGGGTCTGCTGCAACAGGGGCACTCCACGGTCGATGGAGGTCGAGACCGCAAAATACTGGTTCGGGATCTTGGCAATTACCTTTACACCGGCGGCAGCTTCGGCATCGGTTTCGCTGAAACCCGGAATCTTGCGGAAACGGTTGAGAACCAGCATTACCTTTTCTCGATTGCTGTTCTCACTCAGATATTGTTGAACCCGGGCAGCGCTCCATAAAGACGCTACATCCGCATGCGCCACCATGAGCACCGTCTGTGACAAATTGGCTACCAGCTTGGTGGTCACGTCCATGCGCGTAGAAAGATCCACGACCACATAACGGAAATGCCCAACCAACAGATCGAACAACTTCGCATGCTCCGCACTGGAAGGCTCAGTCCCCAGGGGAGTACTGGGACCGGCCAGGAGCTGCATCCCGCCGCCGTGCCGGGTCATAAAGCTTTCCAGCAGTGAACTGTCCAGACGATGCAGATTGCGGATAGCATCGGGTACACCGAACATGGGTTTAAGATTCAGGTGCAATGCGCAATGTCCGAGGTAGGCTAGGTCCACTAGGGCGGTATTTCCCTGAGCAGCTTGCAAGGCGAGAGCCAGGTTGACTGCCACTGTGGTGGAGCCGCTGCCACCCTTGGCGTTGACCACGCTGAAGATCTTGCCCCGGTGCTCTTCGACACGGTTCTTTCGCTGCGAGGCACTGAGGCGAACAAACGCTTCCAACAGATCCGTGGTAGTCGTAGGCCGCTCCATGAACTCGCAGGCCCCGGCGCGCATGGCATTCACAATTACCTGCGGCTGGCTCATGCTGCCGATGGCGAACAGCGCGCATTGCGGCAAGTGCGAATGGAGCAATTCAATAGCTCGGAGTGCAAGGCTGGGGTTGTCTCCTGGTATGTCTAATAAAACCACCTCCGGGTTGGCGGCCTGAATGCGCCGTGTGACCGGATCCGCTGCCACCACCGGAAAGCTGGCACAGCTATGCACCACTCGCGCCACGCTGGTCGCCTCCACCAGCACTTGCAGCATGGCACGCTGCTCATCATCCGATGAAACCACTGCTACCGGAAGTTCGGCCATATTCTTAACGGCGACTCCTCAATAAAATCCCCCTACGCGAACCTCCGTGATTCTTGCTAATTCATTTCTTGCTTGCCGTGGGCTTTTTTCCATCAAACTTATTCTGGTCCAGGAAAGTCTGGGGATTGGCCGGTCCCGGAGGCGCCTCGGCGTTGGCGGAAACCCGTCGCACTGTACACAACACCATCAGCTCCGACTTGTTCTTCGCCAAATTCTTGCTCTTAAACAAATTGCCCAAGATGGGGATATCGCCCAGTCCCGGAATCTTATCCACCACGTCTGTAACACGATTATCCAACAGCCCTGCAATGACAAAGCTCTGGCCGTCTTGCAACTCAAATTCGGTTTCCGCCTTACGAGTGCTCAATGCCGGAACGGTAAAACCAGAAATCGTCAGCGCATTAGCGAAATCCAAGGTGCTCACCTCTGGCGCTACTTTAAGGTGAATGTTTCCGTTGGGCATGATCACCGGCGTAAAGTTAAGCTTCACCCCAAAATCCTTGAATGAAATCGTGACCGCGGTAAAGCC
>Ga0187778_10002420_pt1 | contig 12712 bp, 15 predicted proteins | sample 1015_Q2_SP5_20_M_FD_132418 | JGI IMG/M metagenome (GOLD analysis project Ga0187778, IMG submission 132418) | Tropical peat soil microbial communities from peatlands in Department of Meta, Colombia - 1015_Q2_SP5_20_MG | ecosystem: Environmental > Terrestrial > Soil > Wetlands > Peat | place... | reverse complement strand
GTGTAGGGTGGACAATGCGCTCGCCTCGAAGCAGCCAGCTGCCACGCCGATCGAGGCCGAGCCACCCATACACAGCGGGAACATCGGGCCACTTGCGCAGCGCGCGAAGGACGAGCTCGTCCATTGGCCCATTGTAGGGCCTGCAGGCTCACTGGGCCTCTTGACTCGCGCGGGGCGGGTCGCTTCTCGGCCTGTGCGGCAAAGAGTAGGATGGTGAGCTCTGGCTGCAACGCTTTCCTCGGCTCCCGTGAACCGCTGCGCGAGATTATTTTGCTACCTGGTGCTTTGCATCGGGCTGGCGGTCGGGCCCGAGATGGGCACGCCGGCGCTCGACGAGCCTTCGGAGGCGGATTGGGAATCGATTCGGGCGGTCATCGCATCTCAGCTCGATGCGTTCAAACGCGACGACGCCGACGCTGCCTTTTCCTTCGCCTCGCCCGGTATCCAGAAGCAGTTCCGCACCCCAAGCGAGTTCATGCAGATGGTGCGCACCGGCTACGGTGCGGTCTACAGGCCAGGGGCGGTGCGATTCCTAGGACCCATTGTGCGCTCCGAGCACCCGATACAGCCGCTTGAGATCGTGACGCCCGACGATCTGGTGGTGATCGCCTTCTACATCATGGAGCGCCAGCCCGATGGAAGCTGGAAAATCGCCGGTTGCGCGCTCGGCGCGAGCTCGGCGCGCTCGGCCTGATGGGGCTCGTCTTCTATTACGGTTCGGGCTCGCCCTACGCGTGGCGTGTTTGGCTCGCGCTCGAACACAAGCACATCGCCTACGAGCTGAGGACGCTGTCCTTCTCGGCGGCGGATCAGCGTAAGCCCGAATATCTCGCGATCAATCCGCGGCACAAGGTTCCGGCGATCGTAGAGGACGGATTTGCGCTGTACGAATCGGCGGCGATCGTGGAGTATGTGGACGAGAAGTACCCCGGGCCCAAGCTTTTCCCGGGCGATGCCCGCCAGCGCGCTCTGGTGAGGCGCATGGTTCAGGAGGCTGATCAATATTATGCCGCCGTAATGCAGAACCTGGTCGACCAGGTGCTGTTCACGGCGCAGCAGAATTGGAACGCGGAGCGCATCGATGAGGGACGCCAGGCCCTTGCACGAGAGCTGGCGTTGTGGGAAAGCCTCATCCGCGGTGACTGCCTGGCCGGGGACTTGTCGGCAGCCGATTTCACCCTCTATCCGCTGATCGCGCTCAGCTTGAGGATGGACAGGAAAAAGCCAGATCTCGGCGTGCGTAGCTCCATCGGTCCTAAGATCAGCGCCTGGATGACGCGCGTCGAGGGCCTACCCTACTTTCAAACGACCTGGCCGCCGCACTGGAAGTGAGCGCTGCGCGATGCGCGCGAAAGGATCTCCGGTTTGACGCTGCTGCTCGGCTGTATCGCCGATGATTTCACCGGCGCCACCGACCTCGCCAACACGTTGGTGAAGGCCGGCATGCGCACGATACAGCTGTTGGGCGTGCCCCAGCCCGGTCTTAGGGTCCCGCCCGCCGACTGCATCATCGTTGCACTCAAATCTCGCAGCAATCCCCCGGCAGAGGCGGTGCAGATGTCGCTCGCTGCCCTGGACTGGTTGCGCAAAAGCGGTGCTCGGCAGTTCTACTTCAAATATTGCTCGACCTTTGACTCCACCGACCAGGGCAATATCGGTCCGGTGGCCGATGCGCTGCTCGATGCGCTGGGTGCGCAGCTCACCGTGTTCAACCCGGCGTTTCCCACTAACAAGCGTACAGTCTACAAGGGCTATCTGTTCGTCGGCGACGAGCTGCTGTCCGAGTCTGGCATGCGCCAGCACCCGCTCACACCGATGACCGACCCTTCACTGGTCAGGGTGCTGCAGCGGCAGACCCCGCACAAAGTCGGCCTGGTCCAGTACGCCACAGTGGTCAATGGGGCGCGCGCAGCGCGCGATGCGCTCGATGCACTTGGACGCGGTGGGGTCCGGCACGTGATCCTGGACGCGATCACAGACGAGCACCTCATCGCGTTGGGCGAAGCCTGCGCGCATCTCGAGCTGATCACTGGCGGTTCGGGCATGGCGATGGGGTTGCCCGCCAACTTTGTACGGGCCGGCTTGCTCAAGGTCGGGGTGCACTATGAGCTGCCTAAGGTGGCTGGTCGAACTGCGGTGCTGGCGGGCAGCTGCTCGCTCGCCACCCAAGCGCAGGTCGCCGAGATGAGCAAGGCACATGCCGCGTTTGGTCTGGATCCGCTCGCTATCGCGGACGGCCGTGACCAGGCGCAGGAGGCGCTCGCGTGGGCAGACGCGCGCCTGGGCGAGAAACCGGTACTGATTTACTCCACCGCTGCACCCGACCAGGTAAGCGCGGTACAGCGCAAGATCGGCCGCGAGCGGGCAGGCGCGATGGTCGAACGAACGCTGGGTCGGATCGCGCAGGGGCTGGTGGCCAAGGGCGTGCACCGATTGGTGGTAGCTGGCGGCGAGACCTCTGGTGCGGTCGTGAGCGCGCTCGGTGTGCAAGGACTGCTGATCGGCCCGGAGATCGACCCGGGTGTGCCCTGGACGTTTAGCCTCGGAGAGCCCACGCTGGCGCTCGCCCTCAAATCGGGCAACTTCGGCGCACCAGATTTTTTCACCAAGGCATTCCGCGTGCAACCGTAGCAGCGTACGAGGCCATATCGATGACCGAAGCGAAGCTGCGTGAAGAGATCTGTTGGTTCGGCAAATCGATGTACGACCGCGGGCTGACGGCAGGCAGTTCGGGCAATATCAGCGCGCGCGTGGACGGCGGCTGGCTCATGACCCCGACCAACTCCTGCCTGGGCCGGCTCGATCCGGGGACCCTGTCCAAGGTCGACGAGCAAGGTTCTGCGATCTCCGGCGACAAGCCGACCAAGGAGGCGTTCATGCACCTCGCGATGTACGCCCAGCGCCCTGGCGCGCGCGCCATCGTTCATCTGCATTCGACCCACTCGGTGGCGGTCTCGGTGCTTGCCGACGTCGACTATGAAAACCCGATTCCGCCGCTTACCGCATACTATGTGATGAAGATCGGCCGACTGGCGCTCGTGCCCTACTATGCGCCCGGCGATGTCAGGCTGGCCGACGCAGTGCGTGAGGTGGCCGGGCGCCACCACGCGGTGCTGCTCGCGAATCACGGGCCCATTGTGGCCGGCAGGGATTTGGAGAGCGCCGTGTACGCGACCGAGGAATTGGAGGAGACGGCAAAGCTCTATCTGCTGCTGCGCGGGCAGCAGACGAGGCTGCTCAGCGTGGAGCAGGTGGCCGATCTGCACCGCAGATTCCCGGCATGAAGCTTGCTGCCCACAAACGGCCGGGCAACCGCTAATATTCACTTTTGGATTGAGCCCTCGGAGTTCATCTATGCTGCATCAGAGTGCGGGTTTCATGAGTCGAAAGGGGTATCGTGCGCTTCGAATCCTCGCCTGTGTGGGCGCGGCCGCCCTTCTAGGGTGCGCGGCCGGATGCGCTTCCAAAGGTGCGCCTGGCAAGGCGACCGAGGTTAAGGTTTACCAGACGCCCGACCTGCTCGAGAGCCAATACACCCTCATCCAGCACGTGTGGATCGACTCCTGGCGCATCAACCTGTATTTCTACCCGACCTTCCGGTCCGAGGCTGATGGCATGGAGGCAATGAAGCGCATTGCTTCAGAGGCCGGCGCCAATGGCCTGATCAACGCGATTTGCTTGGACGGACGCTCTAAGCCTTCCGACAAGCCAGAACTGTTCTGCTACGCCGACGCGATCAAGACCAACTGACCCGCGCGCACACGCGGCGCTTCGCGCCGCCGGTGCGGCCATGGCGATCGCCTTTGGCCGCCTCGACATCTGATTGACAAATCCTCCGTGCTAGAATCCGCGCGTCTTATAGCGTGGAGGAGCCACCATGAAGAAGAACCTCAGTGTCGCGGCAGTGCTCGCTGTGGCGATCGCTGCGACTGCAAACGCGTTGGCGCAGATGAAACCCGAGGATGCGATCAAATACCGTCAATCGGCGATGTTCCTCGTCGGTCAGAACTTCGGGCCGCTTGCCGCCATGGCTCAGGGCAAGATGCCCTATGACAAGGACGCCGCGATCATGTATGCAGACATCGTCGCCTTCGTGAGCAAGCTGCCGCTCCGCGGGTTCCAGCCGGGCACCGACACCGGTGGCAATACCAAGGCCAAGCCCGAAATCTGGGAGAACATGGACGATTTCAAAGCCAAGCTCGAAAAGATGCAGCAGGAAGCCGCGAAGCTCGCGGAGGTGGCCCAGGGCGGTGACTTCAACGCAGTAAAGGCGCAAGTGGGCGAAACCGGGAAGTCCTGCAAGGCCTGTCACGACAAATACCGTAACAAGTAGCAAGGCGCGCGTGTTTGAAGGCTCGCGCGAGGCTCGCGTTGCGCGCTCTGGCGCATCATCTCACCAGCAAATAGACTGCGCTTGCGCACAAAGCGAGGAGCAGCAGCGCGAGCCATAGGGAGCCTTCGCGCGCCTCGGGGGCATCCTGCCCTTCTGGAAGTTGCTTGCGTCCGGTGAACAGTGACGCGATCAAGTTCTGCCCCTTGCCCATCAGATAGTAGAGCGCGGCGGCGATGTGCAATGCCATCAGCGCAGCGAGCACATAGAAGTTGGCACTGTGGATCGAGCTTAGCGTATCGCTCGTTTGCTTGGACACCCACTTGTAAAGCGGACCTTCGGTCATGATGTCATCGTTGGCGAACAGCCCCGTTCCCGCTTGCACCAGCAGGCACACGAGAAGTGCGACCACCATCCAACCGCCAAGCGGATTGTGCCCGGCGTAAAAGGGCGCCCGGCCCTGCAACAGCGATCTTGCGTACGACATGGCCTGCCGGGGGTGATGCACAAAATCGATGAACCGCGCATGGGTGCCACCGAATACCCCCCAGAGCACACGGAACAGCACGAGGCCAAGAATCGTGAACCCCGAAAGCTCGTGGATCTGCATCGCGTTGCCGCCGATCTGAGCCGTCGTGAAGGAGATGACGATCAGTGCGACCAGAAGCCAGTGAAAGAAACGCACAGGCACGTCCCAGACGCGCACGGTCCGGGACCTGCTGCGCTGCTGTTGCGAACCGGTGTCGCCGGCCATCGCTGGATCCTCTTTAAGGCGCAATCGCTGAGTATAGCGATCGGTGCGCGCGCCGTTGACTGGCTCCTGCCGTAACGATTCGCATCGGATGACTCCCCCCGATCGCGCGGCAGGCGCCGCGCGACGCCATCGTCGGCAATCTACGAACGGACCGCTGTGCACAGGCGCAAAGGTGCGCAACCTTCGGCGCTCGCAGAGCCCATGGCTTCCAGCGCTTCGAGCAGCAATCCCGGATCGTTGTTCCCGAGTCGCTGGGCGTCGCACAGCATCTGGCGCCACACCCGCGCCCGCGGTTGCCCGTGGAACAAGCCCAGCATGTGGCGCACGATGGCGCGCAGCGACGCGCCCTCGAGCAGCTCCCCCCTTGTGTACTCGTACATCGATTCGACCACTTGAGCACGGGTAGCGCGCGCACCGCAGCCATTGAAGTGGTACTTGGCCTCGGCGAGAAGATATGGGTTGTGATATGCGGCACGCCCCAGCATTACCCCGTCGACGTGAGCCAAGTGCTGTTCGATCTGCGCCAAGCTGCTGATGCCGCCATTGATCACAATGGTCAGCTGAGGGAACTCGCATTTCAGCCGATAAACGTCGGCATAGCGCAGGGGCGGAACCTCACGATTATCCTTCGGAGTCAGCCCCTTCAGCACCGCGCTACGCGCGTGCACAATGAATGTCCGACAGCCTTGTTTGGCGAGCGCCTCTACGAATCGGCGGGCGAAATCGTAGTCCTCGAAACGGTCGATCCCGAGGCGATGCTTGACCGTTACCGGAATGCTCACGGCGTCTTGCATCGCCCTCAGGCAGCTCGCCACGAGCTGCGGCTCGGCCATCAGGCAGGCGCCGAATGCGCCGCGCTGTACCCGCTCCGACGGACAGCCGCAGTTGAGATTGATCTCGTCATAGCCCCAGCGCTCGGCAAGGCGTGCGCAGTGTGCGAGCTCCTGCGGATCACTGCCGCCAAGCTGCAACCCTATCGGGTGCTCCGCACCGTGGAAGCGCAGATGCCGCGCCACGTCGCCGTGCATCAGCGCACCGGTGGTCATCATCTCCGTGTAGACCAGCATGCTTCGCGACAATTGTCGGAAGAAGTAACGACAGTGCCGGTCGGTCCAGTCCATCATCGGCGCGGTGCAAACGCGCCGGGCGTGTATATCCATCATCTCAGGTGTGCGCTGCGAGTTGCCCCGGCCGCGAAGGCACGGCGCCCAATGGCTGCTTGCGCACGTTACGAGTGACCCAATACCGGGTGCGGCTCGTAGGGTTCAGCGAGTGCCCTGAGCTCCTCGCCGCTCAACTTGAGCGTGAGCGCCGCTGCTGCGTCTTCGAGGTGGGTCATCTTGCTCGCGCCGACGATGGGCGCAGTCACGCCGGGTTGGTGCAACAGCCAAGCGAGGGCAATCTGCGCGTTGGATACGCCACGCTGCGTCGCGATCTCGGTTACACGCCGTACCACGGTGAAGTCGGAGCTTCTGTAGTACATCCGGTGAGCGAACTCGTCGCTTTTGGCGCGCTTGGTCTCGCCCTTGTCTTCGGCACGACGCGTGCCGGTGACGAAGCCGCGTGCCAATGGGCTCCAGGGAATGAGCGCTATGCCTTGGTCGCGGCAAAGCACATTCATCTCGCGCTCCTCTTCTCGATAAACCACGTTGTAGTGATTTTGCATGCTCACAAAGCGCGTATAGCCGCGCAGATCCGCCGTGTACAACATCTTGGCGAATTGCCAGGCGTACATTGAGGAAGCACCGATGTAGAGCGCCTTGCCCGCCTTTACCACGTCGCTTAACGCTTCCAGCGTCTCCTCGATCGGCGTGTTCGCGTCGAAGCGGTGGATTTGATACAGATCGACGTAATCCAACTGCAGGCGGCGAAGGCTATCATCGATGGCGTGCACGATGTGCTTGCGCGATAGGCCGCGCTGGTTCGGATCGTCTCCCATCGGGCTGTACACCTTGGTGGCCACGGCGATGGTGTCGCGCTGCACCCCGAACTCCCGGAGCGCTTTTCCGAGCACGACTTCGCTCTCACCCAGCGAGTAGACGTCGGCCGTGTCGTAGAAGTTAATGCCGAAATCGAGCGCTTTGCGAATGAAAGGTTTGGCTTGATCGTAGTCGAACACCCAGTCGCGCCACTTCGACGAGCCGTAGGTCATGCAGCCTAAGCAGATGCGCGAGACCTTCAGACCCGTGGAGCCGAGGTTGACGTACTGCATGTTGCGCGCCCCTGTTGCCGGGAAAGCGCTCAGTGTAGCGGCACGCAGGCGTTGCGCGCCAGCTCCCAGGCAAGCCGGTGATGAGCAAACGAGGAGGGGGCTAACTCACCGGCAAACGCCGGCGGCGCGCGTCGGACTGCGGTTGGCGCCCTGGCGCGAAGAACGTTTGAGTCGAGACACGACTCGCGAGCGGGTCTTTTGGAGGCGAGGCTGTTCTATTCGCTGGAGGAGTCTGACCAGCGGCGCTGTGGCGCGTCGGTTTGCTCGAGCACGGAAGCGTACGCGTATTCGACCCAGCGCGACGCGTCGTCTTCCTCGCCATCGAGGAATCGTCGCTCGTACTCGGCCACCTCTTGCATCAGGGCCTCGAGACGCGCCCACGTGCGCTCCGTGTGCTTCTGGTGCATTTCCTTGGCGAGCAGTGCCTTGGCGTTTTGGTAGTCGCGCTCGTTCAGGATGGGCCGTGCCTGCGTTGCCTCTCTCCTGAAATCCCTGCTTCCCATGATTGCGTCCCTCGTCAAGATCGTAACCCGATAAACGCAATGTTCAGGCCAGAGGGTGCTGTTAAAAGAATGTCAGCCACCACATGTGCGATCAAACGCAAAACAGATCGCTCTGCGATTTGCGCTCTCGTGACAAAGACAATCGGCCTCCGCGCTGCGCCGAAGGGACGATTTGGGCATACTGGGTCGTGACGCTACAGCCGAAGGAGTCAAGGGTATGAACAGCCCCGTGGATAACGCAGTGCGTTCGCAAGTTACGGCCGCGGAGTGGGAGACACGTGTCGATCTTGCAGCCAGCTACCGCCTGGTTGCTATGCACGGCTGGGACGATCTGGTCTTCACGCACCTGACCGCGCGCGTGTCCGGGTCGGATCATCATTTCTTGATCAACCCGTACGGCGTGCTGTTCGAGGAAGTCACCGCCTCGAGTTTGGTGAAGGTCGATTTAGGCGGCAACAAAGTTCTTGCCTCGCCCTACGAAATCAATCCCGCGGGCTTCGTCATTCACAGCGCGGTGCATGCGGCACGCGCCGATGCCCAGTGCGTGATGCACCTGCACACCGATGCCGGCGTTGCGGTCTCGGCGCAGAAGCAGGGCCTGCTTCCCGTCTCGCAGAACGCTTTGTTCCCGCTGGCGGGCCTCGCCTATCACGACTATGAAGGCGTGGCCCTGCGCGAGGAGGAGAAGGCACGGCTGGTGCGCGATCTTGGCCAGAGCACGTTTATGATCCTGCGCAACCACGGTACTCTCACCGTGGGTGCAAGCGTCGCCGATGCGTTTCTCGCGATGTTCGTGCTCGAGCGGGCCTGCCGCATTCAGGTTCTGGCACAGAGCGGCGGCGCGGAGCTGCTTCGCGTGCCGGAAGCGATCCTCGCAGGCATTGCCGCCCAGGGACAGGCGGTGACGCGCGGACTGGGCGGACAGCTCGCCTGGCCCGGCCTGCTGCGCCGGCTGGATCGAACCGATTCGTCGTATCGGCAGTAACGGCGGCCGAGCGCTCAGATCCGCCCGAACTGCTGGACTGCCTCGTTGATCGATTTGTATTTCTCGATAAACGGAATCATGCGGTGCTCGATGTCGTCAAGCTGTTGCGCTTTGCGCAGCACTTCCTCGGCTTTGTCCGCCGGGACCACGGCCACGCCGTCCATGTCGGCGACGACGATGTCTCCGGGACGCACCTGCACCCCAGCACACGTGACCGGGATGTTCGAGCCGGCAAAGCGGAAGTGATTGATCGTGGTGGAGGGGGCCACACCGCGGCTGAACACGGGAAACTGCAGCTTCTGAATCTGTGGCGTATCGCGCACAGAAGCGTCGATCACCGCTCCGGCGAAGCCTCGGTACTTCATGGCGGTCGACATGAGTCCACCGATGCCGGCGTAATCGAGTCCGTCCTCGACCACCATCACGTAAACCGACCCGGGCGCAGCCGTGTCGATGGCGTCGAGCATACCCTTGGATGCCGGTGGGCCTTCGCGGTGCTCGTCTTTCTTAAGCAACACAGTCACCGCGCGGCCGGCGAATTTAGCCGGAGCCAACGGGCGCATGTCGTGCGCCATGTAGGCTTTGGTTCCGTACAGCTGCTCCATGGCGTCAGCCACCGAAGCGGCTTCTACCAGCTTGAAGCCCTCGATGATGGGATCTTGCTCGGCACGCACGGCGGCAATCCAAACGATCGTGACGATCAGCGCTAAGCCTGCTCTCATTTGCTGCCTCCAATGCGTGCTCGCAAAGCTTGGTTCCAAAAAACCAGCAGGGCGCACCGAATCGATGCGCCCTGCGACACGTGACTGCTGCAGAACTAACCGCCTGTGACCTGCTGCTTTTGTTCGCCCAATCCGTCGATGCCAAGGCGCATGCTGTCGCCAGGCTTGAGAAACACCGGGTTGGGCTTGACGCCCAGTCCGACGCCCGGCGGCGTACCGGTGGTCACCACATCGCCGGGCATAAGTGTCATGCAGTAAGAGATGTAGGACACTAACTTTTTGACGCCGAATATCATGGTGTTGGTGTTTCCGGTCTGCATGCGCTTGCCGTTCAGTTCCAGCCACATGGCTAGGCTTTGCGCATCGCGAATCTCCTCAGCGGTCACCAGCCAAGGCCCCAGCGGGGCGAAGGTGTCGAAGCTCTTACCCTTGTCCCAGGTCGGGCCGCGCTCGAGCTGCCACTCCCGCTCGGAGACATCGTTGCAGATCAGATAGCCGGCCACGTAGCTGAGGGCGTCGGCTTCGCTCACGCTTTGCGCCTTCTTTCCCATGGCGAATGCGAGCTCCACCTCCCAGTCGCCTTTTTTTGATCCCTTGGGCAAGATCACCGCGTCGTTCGCACCGCAAATTGCCGTGGTCGCTTTCATGAAGATGATCGGCTCGGAAGGAATCGCCTGATTGGCCTCCTTGGCGTGGTCAGAATAGTTCAACCCGATCGCGATCAGCTTGCTCGGCGTGGCAAGCGGGGGGCCCAGGCGCGGGCTGCCCGACACCTTGGGCAGCGTGTCGAGCTTGAGACTGCGCAACCGCGCCAGACTCTCCGGGGCGAGCGCGGCACCATCGATGTCGTTTACCACGCCGGAAAGGTCGCGAATCGCGCCCTGGGCGTCCACAATCCCAGGTTTCTCGTGGCCTGGGGCACCGTAACGTACGAGTTTCATCGTCTCCTCCCTGTGGTGATTCTGCCTCCGGGGACCATCCGACTCTAGAGCGAAACACCGCCGTCGTTGATCACAGTCTGGCCGGTCATGAACACGGATTCGTCGCTCCCGAGATAGACGCACAGCTCGGCGATCTCCTCGGCGGTGCCCAGCCGCCCCATGGGCTGGCGGGCGATGAAATCTGCTCTCGCCTTCACCGGGTCGGCGAAAGCGTTAATGCGATCTGCCAGGCTCGGGGTGTCAATGGTACCGGGACAAACCGCGTTACAGCGGATACCGCGTTTCACGTAGTCAATGGCAATCGATTTGGTCAACCCGATCACCGCCGCCTTGCTCGCTCCGTAGACGAAGCGGTTGGGGATGCCTTTGATGCTGCCCGCCACCGAAGCGATGTTGACGATGGAACCGCCCCCGTTGTCCAGCATGCGCGGCAGCAGCGCCTGGATCAGCAGGTACATCGAGCGCACGTTGAGGTTAAAGGAGAAATCCCAGTCTTTCATGCTGCACTCGAGGACGGTGCCGTGATGCACGAACCCGGCGCAGTTGACCAACACGTTTGGCGCAGACACAGCCGTGGACAACGAGGCAATCGCTTCGGGATCGGTCACGTCCAGCCTGCGCACCTCGATGCCGGGCGTCGAAGCGATCTCGCTCAGTTTCTCGGTGTTGATGTCAGTGGCGATGACACGGGCGCTCTCGCGCGCGAATGCGAGCGCAGTGGCGCGACCGATGCCCTGCGCTGCTGCCGTCACCAAAGCAATCTTGCCTCGCAATCTGCCGCTCACCTGCGCTCCCTGACTTATAAATCCTTCTCGAAGCTCTCCGGCCACGCCGCGCCGCTAGTATGCCACAGGGCTCCAGCGCAGCCTTCGGCGCACGCCACGGGCTATGCGCGCCGCGCGCGTTTGCCGCGAAATCGGCAATTCAGTTAGACTGCCTTCCGAGTAAAACAAGAACTTAGAGGAGACCGGAGTGGCATCGTCAGCCGTGCGCCCTTGCGGCGCACAGACACACTCAAAGGGCGCTTGCTCCCGGCTGCGCCGCTCGTAGGGTCGCCGATGGCCACTGTCGAGTTGAGAGCTGTGCGTAAGTCTTTCGGGCGCCTCGAGGTCGTGCATGGCGTGGACATCTCGATTCGCGACGGCGAGTTCGTTGTGCTCGTGGGTCCATCCGGCTGCGGCAAATCCACACTGCTGCGCATGGTGGCGGGGTTAGAGGAGATCACCAGCGGTGAGATCCGGATCGGGGACAAGGTCGTCAACAACATTGCGCCCAAAGCTCGGGATATCGCGATGGTGTTCCAGAATTACGCGCTGTACCCGCACATGACCGTGTTCGACAACATGGCGTTCAGCATGAAGCTGGCTGGCAGGAGCAAGGACGAGATGCGGCAGCGCGTGGACGCCGCAGCCAAGATCCTCGGCCTGACCGAATATCTCGAACGTTACCCACGCCAACTGTCGGGCGGCCAGCGTCAGCGTGTGGCCATGGGCCGCGCAATCGTGCGCGATCCGCAGGTGTTTCTGTTCGACGAACCGCTATCGAACTTGGATGCCAAGCTACGCGTGCAGATGCGCACCGAGATCAAGGAGCTGCACCTGCGCCTGAAGACCACCTCGGTGTACGTTACACACGATCAAATCGAAGCCATGACCATGGCGGACACGATTGTGGTGATGAACAGCGGGAATGTGGAGCAGATCGGCTCGCCGCTTGAGCTGTACGACAATCCCGCCAACTTGTTCGTGGCCGGCTTCATCGGCTCGCCCGCGATGAATTTCCTGCCTGGCAGGTTTGCACCCGGGAGCGCCTCGGCGGTCAAGCTGTCCAATGCCAGCCAGCTGCCAGCGCCGGCTTGCCGTGAAGCCGACGGCCGCGATGTCACCCTCGGTGTGCGCCCAGAGCACTTCATGATCAATGAAGGCGGCGTGCCCGCGGAGGTGATCGTCGTCGAGCCCACTGGCGCCGACACGCAGGTGTATTGCAGGCTCGCGGATACGGAAGTTACGGTGGTTTCGCGCGAGCGTCATATCTTCAAACCCGGCGAGACCATCCGCTTGCAACCGATACCGGACAAAACCTACCTCTTTGATCCAGCGAGCGGCAAACGGCTTGCCTGAGCCCGGTTCGGATCGGCAGAAGATGACCCAAACGCGCAGCGAAGTTCTTAAGGCGACCGGCGGCATTTGCGCATCGGCGAGGTTGCGTCTGGCGCTTGGGGCGCGGGACCCGCTCGAACAGCGCATGACCCTTAGCGCTGGCAGG
>Ga0187778_10002419_pt1 | contig 12717 bp, 10 predicted proteins | sample 1015_Q2_SP5_20_M_FD_132418 | JGI IMG/M metagenome (GOLD analysis project Ga0187778, IMG submission 132418) | Tropical peat soil microbial communities from peatlands in Department of Meta, Colombia - 1015_Q2_SP5_20_MG | ecosystem: Environmental > Terrestrial > Soil > Wetlands > Peat | place... | reverse complement strand
TTCCTCGGCTTTGTGCCGAATGCCGACGAGTGGAAGGTTATGGGCCTCGCTCCTTATGGCAAGCCGGGCGTAGACCTGACGATGTTCCTCGATCCGAGCGCCAAACCGTACAAAGTGCACACGATGCAGCTCATTGGGAATGGCGGCGGCCCTTACACTGGCTGGCCGGCCGCGCTTGGCACGCCGCGCGAGCCGGAAAGCGAAATCAGCGAACTTCACAAGAAGATCGCTTACGCGGCTCAGGATCTGTGCGAAGCCGCGATGATCAATGTAGTGCGCCTGGCGCTGGAGAAGACCCATAGCCGGAATCTTTGCCTCGCGGGCGGCGTCGCGCTCAATTCCAAAGCGAATGGAAAAATCGCGGCTGCCGGCATCGTGGACAATCTCTTCGTGCAACCCGCTGCCGCCGACGATGGCGTGGCCCTCGGCGCTGCGCTCGCTCCTTTTCTCGATGGGGGCCAGCAGCTTCCTCTTCGTCCGATGCGCCACGCGTATCTTGGCCCTTCGTTTGATGACGCGGCAATCGAAGCCGTACTGAAAACCTACAAAATCCGCTACTCGCCGCTGTCCGATCCCGCGGCCACCGCGGCAGAATTTCTCACGAAAGGGAAAATTCTGGGTTGGTACCAAGGCCGCATGGAATTCGGCCCGCGGGCACTCGGGAACCGATCCATCATTGCCGATCCGCGCGACCCGGAAATGAACGCCAAGGTAAACAACGCGGTGAAATTCCGCGAATGGTGGCGACCATTTGCACCTTCCTTCAAGAAGGGATCCGCGCCCGAATATCTCGAATCTGCCTACGACTCGCCCTTTATGATTCTGACGGCGCAGGTGCGACCGGAGAAGCGGAGCGTGATCCCATCCGTCACACACGTTGATGGCAGCGCGCGCCCGCAAACCGTCGAGAAGGAAATCAATCCCCTTTATTACCGGCTCATCGACGAATTCGGCAAGCGCACTGGCGTCCCCGTAATCATGAACACTTCTTTCAACCTCCGCGGAGAAGCCATTGTGCACACGCCTACCGATGCCCTTCGTACGTTTTTCAGTTCGGGGATGGACGCGCTAGTCCTCGGTAGCTTCCTTGTGGAGAAGTAGGATGGCGAAATCGGAGGGGCGCCTGGCGAAGCTGCTTCTTCGCTTTGCCGCGCCCCTCTCGGGACTCCGCCGCGTCCCAGTTCTCGGCGGACTGCTCAGCTGGATCAGCCGGCGTCTCGTTCCGACTGACGCGTTGATCTGGGTGCAGATTCAGCAAGGTCCTGCAAAGGGCCTGTGGATCAGAGTCAATCCGCGCACCGGGCAATGCGTTCAGCAGGGACTTGGCGAGGCCGTAGTTCAGCAGGCTCTGCAGCGGCATCTGCGACCCGGGATGACCTTTTACGACCTCGGGGCGAACATTGGTTTTTTCTCGCTGATCGCGGCGCGACTTGTGGGACCCGGCGGGCACGTCGTCTGTTTTGAAGCGGATCCGGAAATTGCCGAGCGGCTTCGCGAAAATCTGGCGCGCAACAATTTCCCTCACGCGATTGTCGAGCAGAAAGCCGTTTGGTCGAAGGCAGGCACTGTATCCTTCGAGCGCGTGGACTCGAGCACGTCTCCCGATCGCGGGTTGGGCCACGTTTCTGGGGGAATGGGCGCACCTAATCTCATTTCCGTCGAGGCGACCACGCTGGACGATTACACACTGACCCATCCAGCTCCTGATTTTTTGAAATGCGATGTGGAAGGAGCGGAGGCCGAAGTGTTCCGCGGTGCGAACGGGCTCTTGTCCAGCAAGCGACCGAGGCTGCTTATCGAAATGCACAGCCCCGAAAATTACAAGACTGTGACCCAGAGGCTACAAGACCTCAACTACGATTGCCGGCCGCTCGACGAGAATCACGTGCTTGCAGTTCCCCAGTGAGTCCCGCGCCTCTTCTTTTCGGTGTTCACCCCGGATCGACCAGCAGAGGCAGAACGGCTGCTCGGAAAACATCGCGACAGGCTCGATTTTTAGCTCCCTAGCGTTGTGAAGCCTAAGACCAGGAGCATGCAACTTACGATCATTTCCCAGCGGCTTCGTTGGCGGTAGTTTGATGTGAACGCAACCGTTGGATCCGGTTGCGGAGATAGAAGCACTCGCGGTTCAGTAGTTTTCGTACCAAACATTCATTCCGGAAGTAGATTCCACATTGCAGGCACACTTCACGTTCATGGCTATGATGATCCACCAACCCAGCGGAAATCCGGTCGAGCAAATCTGCGGTGCGTCTTAGCTCGTCACCCGCGAAGCCTTGAAAGACTTCGGCTAGCTTTCGTCTTTTCTTCTGCTCATAAGCATCCAACAGACGCTTGCTGGCTTCTGTGAGCGAGAGGCGAATCTCGCGGCGGTCCGGACGCCCCTCCTTTCTCCTCAACAGCTTGCGCCGCACGAGCTTGTCCACGGCCTTGCTGGCGGCGGCGTTGCTGACACCGAGAAAGAGGCCGACATCACTGATGGTGTGGGCATCGGTCATGGCGACCAGCTTTAGCAGGCGGAACTGCGAAAGCGTCAGGTGCTTGCCCGCGGCTTCCGCGAGCAGGCGTCTTTCGATGACATCTTCGACTGCGGATGCGAATACGTGCGCGCTGCCAAGGAAGTCGTGCGCGATATCAGTGAACTTCCTTTCCGCCATCTTGCTCCTTTCCCAGCGTAGGATAGATTTCGAGAGTCGATTATCGCATGAGCCTGCACCTTGAAGCCTTGTGTCAAGTTGCTTGGCAACTCGCGGGTGCTGGAAAATATTGCCTCACCAGCCATTCGGCTGCGCGTGGCAAGGCTGTCTGGAGCGGCGGAGAAAGTCCCGGGCAAATCTGTTCAGGGAGAGGGCCGGTCTGACATGCCAGCACGCGAACTTCAACTCCGCAGGTCTCCTGCAACTCGCGCAACAGGTTGGAAGTCGGGATCTGGTGCATGGAGAAGTCGTCAAGCTTGATTGCAGGAATCTCGGAGGGGTCGATTTCGAAGAGTTCCCCCGGCGTGCGCCCGGCATCCAGAGCGTCGAGAATGAGCAGTCGCCGCGGACGTGCCGTGCTCAGAGATAGAGTGAATAGTAGTTTGCGAACGCCGGTGCCCGCGTCGATGACGCAGGCATCCGCGGGCACTTGGAAATTGGAAGTCAAATAGTCCACGAGGGCACACCCGAAGCCGTCATCGCCGAATAAAACGTTGCCGCAGCCAAGCACCAGAGTACGCGCCCGGCAAAACTGCGGAAGTTCGGCTTGGTCGGCTTCGGGCATGGATTCCCTCGTAATCAATTCGCGAGGGTTGTCACCAAGTTGCCTTGGGCGTCCACGATGTTCACCTTGACCGACAACTTGCCGTCCAGACGATGCGTGGCGCATGACAAGCATGGGTCGTAGGCGCGAATTGACATCTCGATTTTGTTCAAGGTGCCCTGGTCATACTTGCCGTCGTGAATTACGGCTTGGGCGGCTTGTGTGACCGACATATTGATAGGGGCATTGTTGTGCGTGGTGCCGACAATCAGATTGACGTTGGTGATCATGCCCTCGGCATCGGTGGTGTAGTCGTGAATGAGAGTGCCGCGAGGCGCTTCCACACAACCCACGCCCCGGGCAGCCCGCGGCGCGACCTTTAGCCGCGTCTCCGTGCTGGTAATTTCCGGATCTTCCAGAAGCCGGATGGCATTTTCCGCGTTGTACAGCAATTCAATCAGCCTGGCCCAGTGATAAAGCAAGGTGAGCTGTGCGGGGCGACCGAATTTGGCACGGAACTCTTCGAGCTCGGCTTGTGCCAGCGGCGTGTCAATGCGGTCGCACACATTGATGCGAGCCAGTGTGTTGGTGCGATAAATCCCTGAAGGCTTTGCCAAGTCCATGGAGAATTTGCCCCACTTCTTGGCATACGGGAATTTCAAGTAGCTCCACGATTCGATGTGCTCCGCGATGAAATCGGCGTAGCGATCGTACGGAAATTCTTCGAACGAGCCATCCGGCGCCATCAGGCGAAGCTTGCCATCGTAAAGGTTGAGTGCTCCGTCGTCCTTCACCGTGCCGAGGAAGCCGGTGGTAATGACTCCGAGGGACTTCACCGTTTCCAGATATTTTGGGAAAACGTTCTCCTTCCCGAAGGCGATAGAAAACTTCGCCAGTTCCAAGGCTTCGTTAGCCATTTTGCGCAGTTGCTCGCGCTCTGTAACCGCCAAAGGTTTGCTGAATCCGCCGGGAACGGCAGCTTGCGGGTGAATGGATTTTCCCGCCAGAATTTCCAGCATCTTAGCGCACAGATGACGCACCCTGACCACGCGCTTGGCAACGTCCGGCGCGGCTTGCAGGATGCCGATCACATTGCGTACTGAATAGTCGGCATCCGGCCCTAAGACGAAATCTGCACCCGCGAGAAAGTAGAAGTGCAGGATGTGTTCTTCCATGTACGCGACGCTGTTGCACAGTTCGCGGAGTTTCTTGCCAGCCGGTGGTGGTTGAACCCCAAACACGGCGTCGCATGCCTTCGCCGCAGCCAAGTGGTGCGACCAGGGGCAGACCCCGCAGATTCGCGGCGTGATGCGAGGAAGGTCCTCGACGGGGCGCCCGATGCAGAATTTCTCAAACCCGCGCAGCTCGATGACGTTTACGCGCGCGGTTTCCACATTACCGGCATCGTTGAGATGGATGGTCACCTTGGCATGTCCTTCGACGCGGGTGACGGGTTGGATGACCAGTGTATGCGTCATAGTTCACCTCCGAGGCAGCGGCCGCAGGCGACCGGCGCCGGCAAAGCGGTTAAACGTGGCAGGACGATCCGGAATTTGCTTGGGATCCAGACCGATGGACGACAGCGCACCCATCATGTCCACCATGGGATTTGCCTTCTCTGAAAGCGGGCCGAAACAGCCTTCACACGGCATGTAGGCGCGGATGCATCGCGGCACGCCGTCAGCGCCGCCACAACCTCCGCGGGTCGCTGGACCAAGACACAGATAGCCTTGCTCCATCAGGCAACGCATCTCGCTCAGCGGCTTTCCCGGGGTGAATTCGGGCGCTTCCAAGCGGCGCTTGAGCGTCGAGATGGCTTTCTTCTCTCGGCGAGTCGGACACTCGTCACATACGCTCTTTCCGGAAACGCTGAATGGTTTGCCTTCCAGGAGCGCCAGCAGAGCCCCAGTGACCATTTCCGGAGTGGTGGGGCAACCCGGCAAGGACATATCTACCGGCACGATTTCCTGCACGGCGTAAACGCGATCCGTGAGCGCCGGGATTTGTTCGTTGGGCATGCCGTTTGTCTCCGTGCTGATGCTGTCCCGGTAGACCTTCTCCAGCATTTCTTGTGTGTTGTATTGATTGGCCAGAGCAGGGATTCCGCCAAAGCAAGCGCACGAACCCAGAGCGATGAGGGTCTTGCACTTCTTGCGCATCTCCTGTGCCAGTTTCTTATGTTCCTCCGTGCGAATCCCGCCGGCGATCATGCCGACCTCCGCTTCGGGAATGTCCATCTCCTTGCCCTCGCCGGTCTGACCAAAAAGTTTGTGGTCCATCAGCACCGGCATGTGCACGATCTGGACGCTCTTAAGAACGTCGAGAAGCGGCTCGCCGATATCTAAGATGGTGACTTCGCAGCCGCCGCAGATGGCGAACCATTCTTCCGCAAGTCGAACCGCCATGCTGTACCTCCTTTCGGGATGAGAATTTGTGTGACTTCGCGTTCGGCAAAAATGTCGATGCCTAAAGAACCGGGTCTCTCTGGTTTTCCGGGCCAGGTTGGGCGACACCTGGCAGGTGGACTTTAACTGCAAACAATCGGCCTAAGTTCGAACTTCAGTCCCCGGCTACAGTTGTTCAGCGATTGGGAATGCAAATGCAGGGAGAGCTGAGCGCAGGGAATGTCCCGAAGCGGGACAGAGTGCCAAGCCGTGGCCGAGAGACGCAGCATAAGCCACCGCCGCGATCCAGAGTATCTTGCGAGGACGGTACTCTTCGGGTCTGTACTTGTCAACCACATATACTATTACCTAGGTTAAGTAATTTATTGACGGGCGCACTTGCCGAGGATACAGTAGGCTTGTCTTTTGTCAGGACGACGGCTCAAGGCTCTCCCAAGGGAGTTAGCAACTTGTGAGCCCAAATCTTTCTTTAATCTCCGACGGCAAGAAATTCATGTGGGACGGGCGGATTTACACCACGCGGGATGCAGTGTCGCCGGTGGAAGCGGCTTATCAGAAGGACAATTTTGAGACTTGCGTGGTGCAGGATGAAGGGCAGTTCCTCATTTACACCCGAAGGGTTGTGAAGGAAGTCGTCGTCACAGGGCAATAAGCGGGCCTCCGGCAAGGAGGTGCCGATGGCGGCAAATTCAGTTCCACTCTGCGATCCCACGTTGCTCGCTGAACTCCGGCGCTTTGGAAAATTCGATCCCACCGGTTGCTATCAGTGCGGCAGTTGCACCATTTCCTGCGATTTGGTCGACGATGTCGTGAGCTTTCCGCGCAGGAGCATTCGCCTGGCACTCCTGGGCTTACGGCAGCCGCTGCTGCAAAGCCTGGAGCCTTGGGTCTGCCATGATTGCGGAGATTGTTCGATTGTGTGCCCGCGTCAATCGGAGCCGAGGATTTCCATGATCACGCTGCGGCGCTTCCTAAGCGCGAAGTACGATTGGACGGGCATTGCCTCGAAGCTCTTGCAGTCCAAGGCGTGGTACCTGGGCTCCTTGATCGCGGTAGCGCTTATTACGGTGGTGTTGATCCTCGGGTATCACCTCTGGTATGTCGCCATGCCCGTGCGGGAGTTTGCCACCACGCCGTTCGGGCTCGAACACACTTTCCCCATCATCCTTTATTACACGCTTGCGGTGACGTGTTTGCCGCTGTTGCTCCTGTTCTCCCGCGTGTTCCGTATCTGGCACCTGACCATGGCTGCGGATCGTCGAAGCATTCCAATCTCGGCATACATCGTGGAAGGGTGGATCTACTTCTATCAGTCGATCACGGATTCGATGATGCGAAAGTGCCCGGAAAGAAGCCGATGGTTGGGGCATTTCCTGCTAGCACTCGGCACGTTCACGATGCTGATCATCAAGATATTCGGTCTTCGGTGGTTTCAGACAGACAATATCTATCCCTTCTACAATCCGCAGCGTTGGGTTGGCTATGTCGCCTCAGGCTTCATTCTGTACGGCATTGGAGGAATCCTTATCGGCAGGTTGCGCGCCAATAAGGAGATCTACAAGGAAACGCGCTTTCAGGATCTGGTGTTTCCGATGCTGCTCGTCCTGACGGTGCTCAGCGGCCTGGTGGCGCACGTTCTTCGATATGCCGGATTTGAACTTGGCTGTCATTATGCCTACGCACTGCACGTCATCATCGCGACTCCCATGCTTGTCATCGAAATGTCATTTGGTAAGTGGGCCCACATGGTTTATCGCCCCCTGGCACTGTACTTCCTCGCAGTAAAAGAACGGGCTGCGCGGCAATCGCCCGCGGCGGAGGTGGCTCCCCATGCCGTCTGAGGAATCCAAGGTCCAACCGGTTGGTGCGGCACTGGTTGTGGGGGGTGGCATCGGGGGCATGCAGGCAGCCCTCGATCTCGCCGCCGGTGGCATCAAGGTTTACCTCGCTGACCGCCAACCCGCCATTGGTGGCGTCATGGCGCAACTCGACAAGACCTTCCCCACGAATGATTGCGCCATGTGCACGATGGCGCCCCGCCTTGTGGAACTCGGTCGTCACAAAGACATCGACATCCTTACTCTGACTGAAGTGGAAGGCGTTCAGGGTGGCCCGGGCAACTTTTCGGTCACACTGAAGAAGCACCCGCGCTTCATCGACGAGTCCAAATGCACGGGTTGCGGCGCGTGCATCACAGCTTGCCCAATGACACTCCCCTCCGAATTCGATCAGGGACTGACAGACCGCAAAGCCATCTACCGGCCGTTCCCGCAAGCGGTTCCCAACGTCTTCACGATCTCCAGGCGCGGCACGCCTCCGTGCCAAGCTGCCTGCCCACTCCATCAGAGTGGCCAGGGGTACGTCCGGTTGATTGCAGAAGGACGTTTCGAAGAAGCCCTTCAGGTCATTCTCCGGGACAATCCTCTGCCCTCGATCTGTGGCCGCATCTGCACACATCCATGCACGGCCGCTTGCACGCGCGCTCCCCTGGACGATCCCGTCAACCTTCCCGCGTTAAAGCGTTTCGTCACCGACCACTACTACAACTACAAGCTGCCGAAACCCGCGGTCCCGGAGCGGCCCGAGCGAATTGCGATTGTCGGCTCAGGTCCCGCCGGACTCGTTTGCGCCTACCAGTTGCGGCAACTGGGTTACCGTCCAACAATTTTTGAGGCGCTGCCTGTGGCTGGGGGAATGCTTGCCGTTGGGATCCCCTCGTTTCGTTTGCCGCGCCGGATGCTGAATGCCGAGCTAGATCGGATCCGCGGAATTGGAATCGAAATTCTGTTGAACACACCCGTGGGGCGCGGCATCACTTTTGACGAACTACGAAAGAGTTTTTCGGCTGTCTTCCTTGCCATCGGCGCTCATGTGGAACGGAAGCTCGGCGTTCCGGGGGAGGATTTGCCCGGGGTTTCCGGTGGAGTCGAATTCCTGCGCCGGGTCAACCTGGAAAAACCCGTCGCACCCGGGCGGCATGTGCTCGTGATTGGCGGAGGGAATTCCGCGCTGGACGCGGCGCGCACCGCTCTCCGCTCCGGCGCTGCGGAAGTCACGATCGTTTACCGCCGTACGCGCGCCGAGATGCCCGCCGATCCGCGGGAGGTTGCAGACGCACAACACGAAGGAGTCAAGCTGGAGTTCCTCGCTGCGCCTAAGGCATTTCTTCCCGGCGCGGGTGGGCACGTTGCGGGACTCGAATGCCTCAAGATGAAACTCGGCAAGCCCGATGCCAGCGGGCGGCCCGCTCCTGAACCCATTCCCGGCTCCGAATTCGTTCTTGGCTGCGACGCAGTCATCGTCACCATCGGCCAACTGCCGGATGTCGGAGCGCTCGGCGAGCGCCTCGGGCTTGAGACTACCAAGTGGGGAACGCTGCGAGCCGATCCAGTCACACTGCAAACCAGCATTCCCGCCGTATTTGCCGGGGGCGATTGCGTGACCGGCCCTGACGTGGTGGTCACCGCGATGATGGCGGGAAAGAAGGCCGCCAACTCCATTGATCGTTGGCTTAACGGTCAGGATTTGCACACCGGACGCGAGTTCGAGGGGCCGTATCACACGGAATATGTTGTGGACACGACGGGCGTCTTGACGCAGCGGCAGATCCCTGTGCCGTCGCTTGATGCTGCGACGCGTGGCCGAAACTTCGACGAAGTTCACACGGGCTACACGCCGGACCAAGCGATTGCCGAAGCCAAACGCTGCCTCGCTTGCGGAATCTGCTGCGATTGTCATCTCTGCGAGCCCGCCTGCCAGGCCCACGCCATCGACTACTCGCAAAAAGAGAAGAAAATTGAATTGAACGTTGGGGCAGTCGTCCTTGCGCCGGGATACGAGATTTTCGACGCGCGCTTTAAGAATGAGCTAGGTTACGGCCGCTATCCAAATGTGATAACAGCCTTGGAGTTCGAGCGGATTCTGTCCGCTTCCGGCCCGTACTCCGGTCATGTGCTTCGCCCGTTTGACCGCCGGGAGCCCAAGCGGATCGCGTTCCTCCAATGTGTCGGATCGCGCGATTCCGAGCGCGATTACTGCTCTTCGGTCTGCTGCATGTACGCCACAAAGGAAGCGATTATCGCCAAGGAGCACCTCGGCGCGGGTCTCCAATGCGACATCTTCTTCATGGACCTGCGCGCTTTCAGCAAGGGCTTTGAACAGTACTACCGCCGCGCCGAAGAGTTGGGCGTGCGCTACATTCGCTCGCGGATACCCATCATTGAAGAAGTCGGTGAGAGCCGGAATTTGATCATCAAGTATCTCGGGGAGAAAGAGCGGAAGTTTTCCCGGGAATACGACTTGGTGGTCTTGTCGGTCGGAATGCAGCCGCCGAAGGAAGTGAAAACGCTGGCCGATCGGTTCGGCATTTCCTTGAACTCATTCAATTTTTGCGGAACTTCGGCCTTCAAACCTGCGGAATCGTCGCGCGAAGGCATCTATGTAGCCGGGCCGTTTGTCGAACCGAAGGATATTCCGGAAACCGTCATGCAAGCTTCGGCTGCTGCGGCGCAGGTGCTTTCTCTGCTGAGAGAAGCACGCGGGACGCAGATCACGCCCAAGATCTATCCGCCCGAAAAAGACGTGAGGGGGGAAGGTGCCCGCATCGGGGTGTTCGTCTGCCACTGTGGCACGAACATTGGCGGGGTGGTGAAAGTTCCGGAAGTCGTGGAATATGCGAAAGGACTTCCCAACGTGGTGTACGCGGAGAACAACCTGTACACCTGCTCGAACGATACGCAAGATCGCATCAAAGAGAAAATCGCGGAACACCATCTAAACCGTGTCGTCGTTGCTTCCTGTACGCCGCGCACGCACGAGCCATTGTTCCGCAATACGCTTGCCGAGGCCGGGCTCAACCCCTATCTCTTTGAGATGGCCAACATCCGCGACCAGTGCTCGTGGGTGCACATGCACGAGCCGGACGCCGCCACGCACAAATCCAAAGATTTGGTAAGGATGGCGGTGGCCAAGTCCCGGTTGTTGCAGCCGCTCCAGCGCCAGAGCGTAAAGGTCGAACGATCCGCCCTGGTGATTGGCGGCGGGCTCTCCGGCATGACTGCTGCCTTAACGCTCGCCCGGCAGGGATCCGAAGTGTACCTGATCGAGAAAGAAAACGAGCTCGGCGGAAACTTCCGGCACCTTCAATACCTGTTCAACGGCGAAAAACCGCAAGACGAACTGGCGAACATGAAGCGTGAGATCGCCATGAACACCAAGATTCATGTGTTCGCCGGCGCAACGATAGAAAATATCGAAGGGTCCATCGGCAATTTCAAGACGCGATTCTCGACTCAGGGCGAGATTCACGAATTTAAGCACGGCGTCGTCATCGTCGCCACTGGAGCAAAGCAATATCAGCCGCGAGAATATTTGTATGGCCAAGACGATAGGGTGATTACGCAAAGGGAGCTGGAGTTGCAGCTTGCTACGGAAGAAGGATTCTCGAGCCGCAATGGCAACGGCCGCGTGAAGACGGTTGTGATGATCCAGTGCGTCGGCTCGCGAGATGCCGGGCATCCCTACTGTTCTCGTGTGTGCTGCTCGGAAGCCATCAAGAACGCACTGCGGATCAAAACGTTGTCGCCCGAAACGCAAGTTTATGTTCTGTACCGCGACATTCGGACCTACGGCTTCAAAGAGAGTTTTTACACAAAGGCGCGCCAGCAGGGAGTTGTCTTTGTCCGTTACGACCTCGAAAACATTCCCGAGATTTCGCGCAATTCGAAAGGGCTTGAAGTGACGGTCTTCGACCAGATCCTGGGCATGCCAGTGCTGATTCCTGCGGACCTTGTAGTTCTGTCGGCCGGCATTCATCCGCAAGAAGGGAACCAGCAGATCGCACAATTCCTGAAGGTCCCGTTGAATAGCGAAGGCTTCTTCCTTGAAGCGCACATGAAGTTGCGTCCTGTGGACTTCATGACCGACGGCGTCTTTCTCTGCGGGCTGGCGCATTCGCCAAAGACGGCAGAAGAATCAATCCTGCAGGCTCAGGCGGCATCCGCGCGAGCGGCTGCGGTGCTTGCGCAGGAAAGCATCGAGCTGGAAGCGAACATCTCTCAGGTCGTCGACGAAGCGTGCGACGGCTGCGCCTACTGCGTCGGCACTTGCCCCTTCAAGTCCATCACCTTGTTGGAGTACATGTGGCAGGGCTCGATCAAGAAAGTGGTGGAGACCAACGAATCCACATGCAAAGGCTGCGGCTGCTGCCAGGCCACTTGCCCGAAGAACGGCGTATTCATCCGGGGATTCACCCTCGAACAAATCCGTGTGCAGGTCGAAGCTGCCCTTGAGGTGGCGTGATGAAAGATGCCTACCAACCCGTGATCGTGGCCCTCTGCTGCAACTGGTGTTCCTATGCCGGCGCCGACTTGGCCGGTGTTTCCCGCATTCAGTACCCGCCGAGCATCCGCATCGTTCGCGTGATGTGCTCCGGCATGGTCCACCCCAACCTGGTGATTGAGGCGCTTACCAAAGGCGCTGACGGTGTTTTGATGTGCGGGTGTCACCCAGGGGATTGCCACTACAAGGAAGGTAATCTGACGGCAGAAAAAAGAGCCGATGCGATCCGCCTAATGCTTGCGGATTTTGGGGTGGAAGAAGAGCGCTTCCGTTTGGAATGGGTTTCTGCCGCCGAGGGCCCTCGATTCGCCGAAGTGGTGCGCAACTTCACGGAGCAAGTACAAAAGCTCGGCCCAAGCCCGTACAAGTCGTAAGCAACGAACGATTGTACCTTTCACGCGATTCAGGGATGCTTGCGTCCGTTCCCGAGGGCAATTTTTGACCCGCCAACTTCGCTGTCTGCGGGATGAGATCATGCTCGACGCCTTGCTCCCCGTTTGGGCAATTCCCATCCATGCGAGATACAATTAATTTAGGATTGGCGACCGAACGAAGAGAGCTCGCGTCTGCCTGGGCTGACGAGCGACATCAAGGAGAACACAGCGCCCTTGTCACGGAGCACAGCACAGAGGAAAGCCTGCACGGCGCTGATGATTCTCTGCTTCGCGGGATCTGCCGGGATATTCAGCTTGCTCTTGTCCACCCAGGTTGAAGCTCAGGGAATCGCGGTAGG
>Ga0187778_10002417_pt1 | contig 12721 bp, 12 predicted proteins | sample 1015_Q2_SP5_20_M_FD_132418 | JGI IMG/M metagenome (GOLD analysis project Ga0187778, IMG submission 132418) | Tropical peat soil microbial communities from peatlands in Department of Meta, Colombia - 1015_Q2_SP5_20_MG | ecosystem: Environmental > Terrestrial > Soil > Wetlands > Peat | place... | reverse complement strand
TTTTCCATTGATCGTGAATGCTGTTGCAGCCATGCGTTCTCGAGAGTCATTGTTGTCGTTGGATTGCGCTTGATCGTACGTTTTTGTGGCCCTTGCGCGCACCCCTGCGGCAGCGGCAAATCTGACCCTCCCAAAATCCCGGTATCGCCCCGAGGTGGGCCAAGTTGGTGAGAATAATTATAAGCAGATTTCTACACGGATGGGCAGGTATGGTTGGAAAATGAACGACCCCCTGCGCTCTTTTCTCGCAGACCTCTATCGCACTGCAGTAGCGGCGGCCCATCCGGCCTCGTGTTTGCCGCCACTGCTTCCGCCGCCCCCGACCGGTAGAATTATATTGCTGGCGGCCGGCAAAGCGGCAGGGTCGATGAGCGAGGTCGCCGAGGCGCACTACCTCGACCGGATGAGAATTGCGGCAGAGCGCCTGCACGGCGTTGCAGTCGCGCGCCATGGCTATGGACGCCATCTGCGACGGGCCAGGATGATCGAAGCCGGCCATCCGGTTCCGGATGCCGCCGGCCTGGAGGCAGCCGAGCGTGCTCTCAAGTTGTCCGATGAAGCCGCTTCGAGCGATCTCGTGCTCGTGTTGATGTCGGGTGGCGCTTCGGCCAACTGGATTGCACCGACGGAAGGCGTTTCATTCGAGGATAAACAAGCCACAACGCGTGCACTGCTGCGTTCGGGCGCCACGATCGGCGAGATCAATACCGTGCGCAAACACCTCTCGCGCATCAAAGGCGGTCGGCTGGCGCGGCATGCGCATCCGGCAAAACTGATCACGATCGCAATATCGGACGTGCCGGGCGATGATCCTTCTGCAATCGGTTCCGGCCCCACGGTCGCGGATCCGACCACGCTAAGTGACGCTCGTGCGATTGTTGCCAGGTACAAGCTCCGCGTCCCTGACACCGTCAACCGCGCGCTCAATGATCCAAAAAATGAGTCGCCGAAACCTGGTGACGCGATCTTTTCCGGGAGCCAGTTCAAGCTTGCCGCACGCCCGGCCGATGCGATGCGTGCCGCGGAAGTCGCAGTGCGCGCTGCCGGCTATGACTGCATTTCGCTTGGCGACCGAATCGAAGGTGAGGCCCGCGACGTGGCGGTGACCCACGCGCGTCTTGCACGCGAGCTACGCGAGCAGGGAAAACGCGCGGTGATCCTTTCGGGTGGCGAATTGACCGTAACGATCCACGGCAAAGGCCATGGTGGACCGAATCAGGAATACGCCCTGGCGTTGGCGATAGCGCTCGCTGGAATGCCAGGGGTCACTGCGCTCGCCGGCGATACCGACGGCACCGACGGCGGCGCTGGATCGGCAACCGACCCCGCCGGCGCGCTGATAGATGGCGAAACAGTGGCACGCGCCAAGGCTCATAGCCTCGATCCGGCTGCTTTTCTCAACGACAATAATTCCGGTGGCTTTTTTGCAGCCCTGGGAGACCTGCTGGTGCCTGGCCCAACCTTCACCAACGTGAACGACTTCCGCGCCATCGTCGTTGACAGGCCGTGACGGATCACGCCAAAACCGCGCATTGTTCCGAACCGGCGACACTCGTGACCGCATTGCCGCACTTCGCCACCAGGCGCCGCCTTTTCTATATCTTCTTGTGCAGTGCGGTTCCCGCCGCGCTGCTGCTGGCGGCGTCAGCGCTTCCCGCCAAAGCCGACTTCAGGCTGTGCAATAACACTGGCAGCAGGGTTGGTGTCGCCATCGGCTACAAGGACAATGAAGGCTGGACCACGGAAGGCTGGTGGAACGTTTCGACGCGCTCTTGTGAAACGTTGCTTCGGGGCGCACTTGTTGCGCGTTACTATTACATCTATGCGGTCGATTACGATCGCGGCGGCGAATGGTCCGGCAAGGCCTACATGTGTTCACGCGAAAAGGAATTCACCATCCGCGGAACTGACAATTGCCTGGCACGTGGCTATGACCGCACGGGGTTCTTTGAGGTCGATACCGGCGAACAGCGCTCATGGACCGTGCAACTGACTGACGCCGCCGAACAGCCGCCCGACCGTCCGCTCGCTCCGCGCGCGCCGCTGGGCACGTCGCGCCCGCCAACAACTTTGCCGCCGCCTCCGCCCGGGGGCGGCAAACCATGAGACGCCTGCGCCGCACCAAGATCGTTGCCACTCTCGGGCCCGCCTCCTCCAGCGCCGAGATGATTGCCAAGCTGTTCGCGGCCGGTGCCGACGTGTTTCGCATCAACATGAGTCACACCACTCAGGAACGCATGCGCGAGCTGGTGGGGATGATCCGTCGCGTCGAGCGGGACACCGGCAGGCCAATCGGCATACTGATCGATTTGCAGGGACCGAAACTGCGCCTGGGCATATTCAAAGGCGGTTCTGTCGTCGTGAAGAATGGCGACACTTTCGTTCTCGATGACGATCCGGCGCAGGGCGATGCCAAACGTGTTCACCTGCCGCATCCCGAGATTTTTGCGGCGATCAAGCCGGGCCATGCGCTGCTGATAGATGACGGCAAGGTCAGACTCACTGTCATCGACGCAGAGCCAAAGCGCATCGTCACGCGTGTTGTTGTCGGCGGCAAGTTGTCCGACCGCAAGGGTGTCAGCCTTCCTGACACCACTATTCGTGCTTCCGCACTGGCCGACAAGGATCGTTCAGACCTTGAAGCCGCACTCGAGACCGGCATCGACTGGGTCGCGCTGTCGTTCATCCAGAGACCGGAGGACATTGCCGATGCCAAAAAGATCACGCGCGGCCGCGCCGCGGTGATGGCCAAGATCGAGAAACCTCAGGCGGTCAATCGCCTTTCCGAGATCATGGAGCTCACCGACGCCTTGATGGTCGCGCGCGGTGATCTGGGCGTGGAAATGCCGCTGGAAAAAGTGCCGGGCGTACAAAAACAGATGACGCGCGCCTCCCGTGTTGCCGGCAAGCCGGTTGTGGTCGCCACGCAAATGCTGGAGTCCATGATCAATGCACCCGTGCCCACGCGTGCCGAGGTTTCCGACGTCGCGACCGCAATCTTCGAGGGCGCGGATGCGGTGATGCTGTCGGCGGAGTCGGCGGCCGGCCAATACCCGGTACAGGCCGTCGAGACCATGAACCGCATTGCTGAGGAAGTCGAAGGCGGCCCGCTGTATCGCAACATTATCGCAGCTCAGCGCGCCAATCCTGAGGCGACCGGCGCCGACGCTATCGCGGATGCGGCGCGTCACATTGCCGATACGCTCGACCTTGCCGCAGTCGTTTGCTGGACCTCGTCCGGTTCAACCGCCCTGCGCGTGGCGCGTGAACGCCCGCGGCCGGCCATCGTCGCGTTGTCGCCGAACATCGCGACGGGGCGGCGACTGGCCGTTGTCTGGGGTGTGCATTGCGTGGTGACGGAGGACGCGCACGACCAGGACGACATGGTCGACCGCGCTTGTCGTTTTGCTTTCAAAGAAGGCTTCGCCAAATCCGGCCAGCGCGTGATCATCGTTGCCGGCGTGCCGCTCGGCACGCCAGGGGCGACCAACATGCTGCGTATTGCCTATGTCGGGGCAGAGGAAACCGGCGACTAAATATCCCGGCCTTCGACCTTTTCCTGCAGCGTCTTCACCAAGTCGGGAATGCGTTCCATGCGCGGATATAGCGCCAGTGCACGGCGGTAGACTTCCAAAGCCTGTTTGTTATCGCCGATGTCATGCAGGATCAGTCCCAAGCCCGCCAGCGCGCCGAAATGGCGTGGCTCACGCTTGAGCACTTCGCGAATATCGGAAAGCGAGCGGCCGTAATCCTTCTTCATGTAATAAATGGTGGCGCGCCTATTCCAGGCTTCAACGTAGTCCGGCTTGATCTTGACGATCGAGTCGAGCAGCTGGATCGCAAGGTCCGTATCCTTTGCCTCGATCGCGGTCTTGACGCGCGTCATCAGCAAATTGGCGGTATCGCTGCGCGAGAGCGTCCAGACCGCCCAGATCCGTTCTTCGATCGCCTTGGCAGTCACGTCATCGGGTGCGAGCTTCAGCGCGCCAAACAAAAAATCGAGATTGCGGGTGCGCTCACCGCGCGAAACATGCGGAAGCTTGGCGGGCGGCTCGACCCATTTGCCTGTATCGTCGGCAGCGTCCGCAACCGAAATCGCGCCGATGGCCAAAATCACAGCAAACAATAGAGCAAGGAATCGCGTGCGCATGAGCGGAGTTTAGTGTCTGCGCGCTTCGTGGCCAAGATACGGCGAAACGACACCTGGATGCCGGGATCAGCCTTGGCGGGCTTTGAAACGGCGATTGGTCTTATTGATTATGTAGACCCGGCCCTTGCGGCGGACCAACCGATTGTTGCGATGCCGGCCGCGCAGGGATTTCAACGAATTGCGGACTTTCATGACGATCTCTGGATGCTGTTTGGCCGGTACATACGCAGCCCACTCAAGACTGTCAACGCGCGCCGAACTGCCGATGGTTCGCGGCATTGGGCTGCACTACAGTCCGGCCCGGGAGTTTTACCGTGCAACGCAGTCGTGACCGCTTCCTGACGACCCATACCGGCAGCCTGCCTCGGCCGGACGATCTTATCCGCATGATGTACGCCAAGGAGGAGGGCGTGCCCGTCGACGCCGGGGCGCTCGCCGCGCGCGTGCGCGCGGCCGTCGCCGAAGTGGTCCGAAAACAGGCGGAGGCCGGCGTCGACTTCATCAATGATGGCGAAATGTCGAAGCCGAGTTACGCGACTTACATCAAGGACCGGCTCAACGGTTTTGGCGGCACCGGAAACACGTTCGTCTATCAGGACCTCTCGGACTTTCCGCGCCTGGAAAAGCGCGTGTTCGGCGACCCCGGCCGCTCGCGCCGCAAGACACCGGCCTGCAACGCGCCGATCAGCGTGCGCGACGAGGACGCGCCGCGCATCGACGCAGAAAATCTCAAGGCTGCGCTGAAAGACGTGAAGGCCGCCGGTGGTTTCTTGAGCGCGGCATCACCCGGAGTAGTGTCGCTGTTTTTTCGCAACGACCACTACAAGGATTTCGAGAGTTACATCTACGCCATTGCCGACGCCATGCGGCATGAATACGAGACCGTCGCGAAAAACGGCTTTGTGTTGCAGCTCGATTGCCCGGATCTCGGCATGGGACGGCATATTCAATACGCCAATTTGAACCTCACGGAATTCCGAAAGCGGGCGCAGCTCCACATCGAGGCGCTCAACCATGCAGTCGCCAACATCCCGGCCGAGCAACTGCGCATGCATCTGTGCTGGGGCAATTATGAAGGGCCGCACCACCACGACGTCCCGCTCGCCGACATCATCGACATTGTATTCAAGGCGAAACCCATGGCGATTTCGCTCGAAGCCGCCAATCCGCGACATGCCCATGAATGGATGCTATTCGAAACCGTAAAGTTGCCGGCCGGCAAAGTGCTGATCCCCGGCGTGATCGAATCGAAATCGAATTTCATCGAACATCCCGAGCTGGTCGCACAGCGCATTGGCCGTTACGCCAAGCTGGTCGGCCGCGAAAACGTGATCGCCGGCAGCGATTGTGGCTACGGGACATGGGTGGGTCAGGCCGCGGTCGACCCCGACGTGGTCTTCGCCAAGCTGAAGGCGATGGCGGAAGGGGCCGCGCTCGCTTCACGGCAATTCTGGAAATAGGACGCGCGCGATGGCATCCGATTTGCCGAGAGCGAATAAACCCGAAGATGTCGGCCTGTCGTCGGCACGTCTCAAGCGCCTGACCGACACGCTGCGGATGGATATCGACAAGGCTGTCGCACCTGGCGCCGTCTTGCTGATTGCACGGCGCGGGAAAATCGCCTGCCTCGAAGCGCTAGGCTACCGTGACCGTGAGTCAGGCGCGGTGATGGCGGTCGATACCATCTTTCGCGTCGCCTCGATGACCAAACCGCTCACCTCTGTGGCGGCAATGATGCTCGCCGAGGAAGGCAAGCTGTTGATTGCCGATCCGGTGGCGAATTACATCCCGCACTTCGCCAATCTCAAGGTCGCCGTCGACTCGGACAATCCTGCGGCCAAAAAACTTGCGAAGGAGCCGCTACGACGTCAGATGACCGTGCAGGATCTCTTGCGGCACACCTCCGGCCTTACTTACGCGCATCTGACCGGACCGCTGCTCAAGGAAGCCTACGAGACGGCCAAAGTCGCCGACGAGAAGCAGACCAACGCGGATTTGGTGGCGAGGCTTGCTGACGTTCCCCTCGCCTACCAGCCCGGAAGTACCTGGCAATACGGTTTGTCCACCGACGTGCTCGGTCGTGTGGTCGAAGTTGCGTCGGGCATCGATCTTGATCGATTTATCCTCGACCGCATCTGCAAGCCGCTCGGAATGTCAGACAGCAGCTTCGGCCCGATCGATGCGGCCCGCGCCGCGCAGCCGCAAATCGATCCGGCGTCGGGCAAGCGGCCGCCCATGCGCGACACCGGCGCGCGCCCGAACTGGATCTCCGGCGGCAGCGGGCTGCTGTCGACGGCGGGAGACTATGCGCGATTTGCGCAGATGCTCCTCAACGGCGGCGAACTCGGCGGCGCGTGCCGGTTGTCACCCGCGACAGTCGCCTTGATGACCTCCGACCATCTGACGCCGGAAACGCGCCGCAGTCCCTCGACGCCGATTCTGTTTGGCGCGCTGGCGCCGACAGCTGAACTCGGACTCGGTTTTGGTCTCGGCTTCGCCGTGCGGACTCACGCCGGGCGCAACCCGCTGCCGGGCTCGGTCGGTGATTTCTCCTGGACGGGTGTCACCGGAACTTATTTCTGGGTCGATCCGAAACAGGAACTGATCGCTATTCTGATGACGCAAGCGCCGGCCCAGCGGCTGCACTATCGCTACATGATGCGCACGATGGTCTATGCGGCGATTGCGGAATGATAAAAAAGGATGGTGGGCGCGACAGGGATCGAACCTGTGACCCCTACCATGTCAAGGTAGTGCTCTTCCGCTGAGCTACGCGCCCTCAAGAGGGGATTGATCTATCGGCTCCAATCCGACGAGGCAAGGCCGCACAAAAGCACTAGGCCGCCAGCAACTTCTGCACTTCGCTGACCAGCTCGCGCAGGTGGATCGGTTTCGACAACACCTTCGCCTGCTTGGGCGCATTGGAATCCGCGTTCAGCGCGACCGCCGCGAACCCGGTGATGAACATGATCTTGATGTCGGGGTCGAGTTCGGCGGCCCGGCGGGCAAGCTCGATGCCATCCATTTCCGGCATCACGATGTCGGTGAGCAGCAGTTCGAACGGCTCCTCGCGCAACCGGTGATAGGCGGAAAGACCGTTATCGTAGGAGGTAACGTCGAATCCGGCGTTCTGGAGCGCCTTGACCAGAAAGCGCCGCATGTCAGTGTCGTCTTCGGCCAGCAGGATTTTGGACATTACTACTCAACACCCCGTCCGGCCGCTATTGGACCGCTCAACCAGCCGATTAAGACTTATGCCCGGTAAATAACGGGTGAACCGAAAGCATCACTTCACTTTGCGCCCTGACCATGAACAATAGAGGATATAACGGAGCGTTAAAATTCACCGGATCAGGTAGGTATTCAAGAACGATGGCCTTTGTTTTATGAGCGAAATTCGCGACGAACTTGACCCGCCTTTCGAGGTCCTTGAGCCCAAGGCGTGCCGGGGGCCGGTGCTGTTCAATTCTCCGCATAGCGGCTCGACCTATCCGCGTGCGTTTCTGACGGCATGCCGGTTGGATATCGCCACTTTGCGGCGCTCCGAAGACAGCTTTGTCGACGAATTGGTCGCCGGCGTCGTCCGCCGCGGGTATCCCATGATGCGGGCGCACTTTCCGCGTTGCTTTGTGGACGTAAACCGCGAGCCGTATGAACTCGATCCGCGAATGTTCGACGGCCGGCTGCCATCTTTCGCGAATACCCGGTCCATGCGTGTGGCGGGTGGCCTCGGAACCGTGGCTCGGGTCGTTGGTGACGCCCAGGAGATCTATGACCAGCGCATTCCGGTCGATGACGCGTTGCGTCGGATCGAGAGCCTCTACAAGCCCTATCACCGCGCTTTGCGCCGCCTGTTCACCCGCCTTCATCGGGACTTTGGCGCCGCCGTCCTGATCGATTGCCATTCAATGCCATCGACCGCCGGTCACAAAGACGAACGGCCAAGGCCGGAATTTGTGCTCGGCGACCGATATGGGACCAGCTGTGTTGGAATCGTCGCCGAGACCGTTGAAAAGACCCTGCGGTCGCTTGGCTACACGGTCAGCCGCAATAAACCTTATGCCGGCGGGTTCATTACCGAACACTACGGGAATCCGGCCGCCGGCCTGCATGCCATCCAGCTGGAGATCAATCGCGCCCTCTATATGGATGAAAGGCGGTACCAGCGTTCATCGACCTTCGACCGCTTGGCCACCGATATGGAGACGCTGGCCAAGCGGGTCGGTGAGATTCCGCTTGAGCAATTGCGCCCTTACCGCGCGGCGGCCGAGTAGGACTGGTCGAAAAAAGGGCCGCTCGCGGATGCAAGCGGCCCAAGTCTAGGGAGGAAACGCCCAAGGAGGGCAGCGGTAACTTTCGCTACCGCAGTGCAATAAGTTACATCGCGGCGCACAAAAATCAAGGATTGGAAGGGCTTTTCCTATGCTAAATTTGCATACCTGCATACTTCTCTTAGCCCTTGATGCATAGCCTTATGCGCTTTCGTTCGGTCCGGACCCCCGCAGTGCAGCAGCATTTTGACCTCCCCTCGCCTTTGGCCCGGTCATTTAGGCCCCAGATTGGCGCGATGCCTGGGCTGTCCGGTAGGCAAACGGCATGACGGCCATCGATTTCAGCAGTTTTGTCGATCAGCTCTCCAGCGCATCGGGGGATACGATCCTGCCTTTCTTTCGCACCGCGCTTGCGGTCGAGAACAAGAAAACCGGCGGCTTCGATCCAGTTACGGCTGCAGACAGAGCCGCGGAGCAGACCATGCGCGCGCTCATCCGCAAGCAATTTCCCGGTCACGGCATCCTTGGTGAGGAATACGGCTCCGAGCACACCGACGCGGAGTATGTGTGGGTGCTCGATCCAATCGATGGCACCAAATCATTCATCGCCGGCATGCCGGTCTGGGGCACGCTGATCGGTTTGATGCGTTTTGGCGAACCGGTGTTCGGCATGATGAACCAGCCGTTCACACGCGAGCGCTTTTCCGGTGATGGCGGCGCCGCCCGCTATCGCGGGCCGGGAGGCAATCGCGAACTTCGCGTGCGCGAATGTGCTTCGCTCTCCGACGCGGTGATGTTCACGACGAGCCCGCTGCTGATGAACCGCAGCGACCGCGCGGCGTTCAGCAAACTGGAAGACAAGGTGAAGCTGTCGCGCTATGGCGGCGATTGCTATCACTATTGCATGCTGGCGGCTGGATTGATCGATGTGATCGTCGAAACGGAAATTAAACCCTACGACATCGTTGCCATCATCCCCATCGTTACCGGCGCCGGCGGCATCGTCACGACCTGGGAGAATGGACCGGCGCAAGCCGGCGGACGCGTCATCGTCGCCGGCGACAAACGCGTGCACACTGCCGCGCTGGAAATTCTTGCGCGCTAGAATCGCGGCGTGCCGGGCACAAACGCATCGAATGCTGCCCAGAACTGATCGCGATACTGATCCTGCTCTTGCAGAATCTCATGCTTGGATCCGGCAATGATGAGATGGCGCCCCGCCAGCAGGTTTTGTCCAAAGGACTCGATCGCCGGCGTTGAGACGACCTCGTCCCGACCGGCTGCCACTAACAGAATCGGCTGGCGGATACTCGCCGAATAGGCAGGCTCGGCGAACTGCTTCATCTGCCGCAGCGCCACGTCCGCCCACGCAACTGTCGGCGCACCAAGACCGAGCGCCGGCTCCTGCTCAAGCACCGCGGTATTGCGTGCAAAGCGCACCGGATCGGAGGTGAGAACATTGCCGGTGAAACTTTCTGTGCCCGGGGCAGCCGAATCCCCGCTCGGCACATAGGCGCCTCCGCGGCCAACGAGTCGCATGAAGCGCGCGAGCGGACCGGCGACGCGCGTGAAGCGTCCCGAAGGCAACGCGATCATCGGTGCAGAACATACCGTGCGTTCGAACCAGCGGCTGCCGTCGTGGCATGCGCGAATGACTATCGCTGCGCCCATCGAATGCGCGAGCGCGAAAAGCGGCGGCGGGCAATCGGGCAGAACGACCTGCTCCATCATCGCCTCGAGGTCGGTGATGTAGTTGGAGAAGCTGCGCACATAGCCCTTGTGGCGATCAGATAGCGCGCGATCCGAAAGCCCCTGCCCACGCCAATCGAATGTCACCACCGCAAATCCCCGCTCGCGCAGATCGCGCACGGTCTCGAAATATTTCTCGATGAACTCGGCACGGCCTTGCAAAACGACGACCGTCCCCTTGCGGCCTGGCGGCGGTGCCCAGCGGGCAAAGCGCAGGCTCACTCCGTCAGGGGTCTTGATTGCGCCGGCCACCACATCGTCGGGCACCGGGTTGGCTGGGATGGCGATGAGTTTCATGAGGCCGGAAGGTGAGACGGACGCGGCGCCTGCGCCTTATAGCAGGGTGGCAAGCGCGCTCAATTGGCCGCCGCCAAAGCACAAAAATCCAGCAATTTCAGACGTTTATTTTGGTTCCCCGAGTACTTGCGAGGCCCAGAACCCGCTCCCATATCAGGTTTGCGCAGGCCACTGACGGCTGTGCACGGTTTGGTCCGGCCATTCGGCGGACCGCCGCATGTCGCTCAACAAGGAGGATATGCCATGCGAACTTTCGATCTTGCTCCCCTTTACCGTTCCACCGTTGGCTTTGACCGGCTGTTTTCAATGCTTGATGGCTTTGAAACCGCGCCGGGCTACCCGCCCTACAATATCGAGCGGACCGGTGAGAACGATTACCGTGTTACTGTTGCGGTAGCCGGCTTCGGCGAAAAAGACCTTTCGATCGAGGCAAAAGAGAACACCCTGACCATCAAAGGCTCCAAGCAGGTCAAGGAAGAGCAGAACGGCGAGGTGCTCTATCAGGGCATTGCCGCCCGCGCTTTTGAGCGCGTCTTCCAGCTTGCCGACCATGTCCAGGTCAAGAACGCGAGCCTCGAGAACGGATTGCTGCACGTTGATCTCGTGCGCGAAATCCCCGAGGCGAAAAAGCCGCGTCAGATCCCGATTGGCAACAACGGGAAGGCCCAGGTGGTCAACGCCAAGGCCGCAGCCTAACCGCGGGACAACTGACTAAGAACGTAGCGCCCCGGTATTCCGGGGCGCTTTCGTTTTGCCTGCATGAGGCCCGTTTCAAGGCCCCGCAAAGGAGCCGTCACGCAATGGCATTGCGCCGAAAACGCGGGTGCTGCGTTGTTCTTGCGCGGAGCATGGCGAGGCCGCAATAAAACATAAGATTTTCGCCATTCCGGCGTGGACCGGCCTTGTCTGACGAGGCAAAATTTGGCATGGTCAATTAGGACAGTAGTGCTGTCCTAATAGTGGTAGCCTCGGTGGCGGCCTTAATTCGGCGGGGCAGACATCGGTGGCGGCCGGCAGGAGCAGCCACGGGCGGCGACAAACCCGACAAGGTTGCCCTTCTCAAGATCAGTGACGCGTCGACCGCAAGCGTAACGAGCTTGCGGACGAGGCGGGTACGCCGGGACAACTTGCCGGCGAGGCAGAACGAGATGAGCGAGGAGAAGTGCAGCGCAGGATTTGCCGGACGCGGTTCAACCGCCGATCCCGGCGTGCCGCTTGCGCAGGGTCTTTACGATCCGGCGCTCGACAAGGATTCCTGCGGCGTTGGATTCATCGCCGACATCAAGGGACGCAAGTCGCACCAGCTCATCGAAGACGGCTTGCGCATTCTTTGTAACCTCGAACATCGCGGTGCTGTCGGTGCCGATCCGCGCATGGGTGACGGCGCCGGCATCCTTGTGCAGATCCCGCACAAGTTTTTCGCCAAGAAGACCGCGGAGCTCGGCTTCAAGCTGCCGAAGGCCGGCGAATACGCGGTCGGCTATCTGTTCATGCCGATTGATGCAAACTGGCGGCAGATCATTCGCGACATTTATTCGGAAGTGATCGCGCGTGAGGGCCTTACGCTGCTCGGCTGGCGCGATGTTCCGACAGACAATTCGACGCTCGGTGAATCGGTCAAGCCGACTGAGCCCAAACACATGCAGGTGTTCATTGGGCGCGGCAAAAAGAAATACTCCGAGGATGAGTTCGAGCGCCGTCTTTACATCCTGCGCAAGTCAATCTCGAACGCGATTTACCGCCGCCGCGAGCGGCGGACGTCGGGCTACTATCCGGTGTCGATCTCGTGCCGCACGGTGATCTACAAGGGTATGTTCCTCGCCGATCAGCTCGGCACTTACTATCCCGACCTGCACGATCCGGATTTTGAAAGTGCGCTCGCGCTCGTGCACCAGCGCTTCTCAACCAATACGTTCCCGACGTGGTCGCTCGCGCATCCGTACCGCTACATCGCGCACAACGGCGAGATCAACACGCTGCGCGGCAACGTCAACTGGATGGCAGCGCGGCAGGCATCGGTGTCGTCGCCGCTGTTCGGCAAGGACATCAACAAGCTGTGGCCCATTTCATATGAAGGCCAGTCCGACACCGCGTGCTTCGACAATGCGCTCGAGTTCCTGACGCAGGGCGGCTACTCGCTGGCCCACGCGATGATGATGATGATTCCCGAAGCCTGGGCCGGTAATCCGCTCATGGACGAGGAACGCCGCGCTTTCTACGAATACAACGCAGCGCTCATGGAGCCGTGGGACGG
>Ga0187778_10002415_pt1 | contig 12729 bp, 12 predicted proteins | sample 1015_Q2_SP5_20_M_FD_132418 | JGI IMG/M metagenome (GOLD analysis project Ga0187778, IMG submission 132418) | Tropical peat soil microbial communities from peatlands in Department of Meta, Colombia - 1015_Q2_SP5_20_MG | ecosystem: Environmental > Terrestrial > Soil > Wetlands > Peat | place... | reverse complement strand
CATTTCAGCACCCAGCAACTGTTCACCCCCGGCACCAACCTGCGCCTGGGAACGCGCTATTTCCGCAGCATGGTGGATCAGTTCGGCAGTTTTGAATATGCCCTGGCTGCTTACAATGCCGGCAGCGAGCGCGTACAGGACTGGATGGGGCAAGGCACATATCGCGATCCGCAGGAATTCGTCGAATCGATCCCCTTCACTGAAACCCGGGAATACGTGCAGAACATCCTTCGTAACGCCGGCGTTTACCGGCAACTGTACGGAACACCATAATTCTCTAACCTGTTGAGCAGCTCAGACGAAAGAATTAATGAATGCTCTCCGATAACAGCTCAGCCAGATATTGCTTCCACACGGCGGCAAAACTGTGCGTCCCATGCCCGCGGGTCTGCTCGGTGATCGGCAGCAGAACGAAGCGGCCTTTCTCCACCTTCTTGATTTGCTCCTCCGCGATCCCGAGTTCAGGAGGATTAATCACATCATCAGCGGAATTGACAAACATCACGGGCGCCTTGATCTGGTCGAGCTTCGCTGACGGATCGTAATTTCGCGAGGCATCGAAGGCATACAAGGTGTCATTGGCATCCATCACACGAATGCGGGACTTTACGTATTGGTCAAGAAACGCGTCGGCTTGATCGCGAGCCGGATATTGCTGCTGCAGCTGCAACGGGCTGCTCGCCATGATCAAGATAAGATCTGCTACTGTCTTCATCGCCGCGGGCTGCTGCTGATACTCGCCGTTCATCCACGCCGGATCATCGCGAATCGCGTCCATAATCATCTTGCGCCACATGCGATTTCGGCCAGCGATCTGCACCGGCAAACAAGCCAGGGGCATGGCCGCGTCCATGAAATCCGGATACGTCTCCAGCCAAATCCAGGACTGCATGCAGCCCATCGACGTGCCCATCAGCAGCCGCAAGTGGTCCACTTTCAGCCCCTCGGTGAGTAGCAGGTGCTGTGCCTCGACCATGTCGTCGTAATCATAATGAGGAAACTTTGCGTGCAGGCCGTCACTCGGCTTGCTGGAATGGCCCGCGCCAATTCCATCTGGAAGAATAATGAAGTAGCGGCTGGCATCGAGTAGCTGGCCGGGGCCAAATAGCACGCCGGCAAATTGAGAGCCAGTGAAGGCTTGCCCCGAGCCAGTCGTGCCGTGAAGAATCATCACTGCATTAGTCACATGACCGGCAGCGTCCCTGGCGGGCTTTCCATACGCCGCGTAATGCAGTTTCAGCTCAGGCAGAGTTTCTCCGGAACGAAAGCGGAAACTGTGTGTGACAAAATCGCCTTCCGCGGGCTTGGGCAGCTCCTGCGTCTGCGCGGCCGCGCCGAAGAAAATACCCAGGGTTGCAGCAAAAAGTTGGAAGTGTATGGATCGTTTCATGGCCCCAGAGCTTACTTGATGGTTTCAGGTCAGACAAGGCTCCTGACCGGCGCTACAAGACGTCAATGTTTCTTCAAAAAAATGACAACCTCGCCGCCTCGGCTTAGAATTGCATTGCTATGAAGCTGATCGGGGTCATCTCGCTTATGGTTGTTCTTGCGTTTCCCGCGTTGGCGAGAAATAAAGATAAGAATGATGACCTCGGTCCGGTCGCGACCCTTAACTTTATCGTGTTGAAGGATGACAACGGCAGGCCGGTGCGCAACGCAGGCGTTGTCATACACATCGTGAACGAAAAAGGCAGACAGGAGAAAGGTGATCTCGAGTTAAAAACTGATTTGGACGGCAAGGCCAGCTACGAAGGCATTCCCTACGGAAAATTAAGAGTGCAGGTCCTGGCCACAGGGTTCCAGACCTTCGGCGCCGATTATGACATCAATCGGCCTACGCTCAAAATCAGCATAAGGTTGAAACGCCCGGTGAGTCAGTACTCGATTTACGAGACTCATCCGAACGAAAGCAAAGACAACCCGGCCAAGCCGCAATAACGGTTTATGTCAGCTTATGAACTATCTGCTAAAGACCGAGCCCTCCGAATACTCCTTTGCTGATCTTCAGCGCGATGGCACGACCATTTGGGATGGAGTGTCCAATCCCGTCGCATTGAAGCACCTGCGCGAAATGAAGACCGGCGACCACTTGGTTGTCTACGAAACCGGCGATCACAAAAGCGCGGTAGGTACAGCGATGGTGGTTTCGGTAGACACTTCGGACCCGAAAAACCCCCAGGTGAAAATCAAGGCCGGCAAACCGCTGGCTAAATCGGTGAGCTTGGCGGAGGTGAAGGCCAACAGACTTTTCTCCGACTCGCCCCTGGTGCGCCAAGGGCGCCTGAGTGTCGTCCCGCTTAAGGACCAACAATATGCTTTCTTAACGAATGGGTGATCTCAGCTCAGCTCGACCTTGACTCGGTGTTGCCTCTGTGATCCTCAGTGCCCTCTGTGGTTTTCGAAGGAATAACCACGGAGGACACAGAGGCCACGGAGGAACCCTCCCCAACGTCTCCGCAACAACACCTTTTCAATTAGAGGCTGTGGTTGCCATTAGCTCTTGTCCGTCAAGCTGGCCGTCTATATTCTCTGAACTACAAGGATCGCGATTGAACCTGCTCAAGAATTTCTTTCGAACACCGCTGCGCCAGTTCTGCGTGGTTTGCTTGTTGCTGCTGTTTGGCGCATTCGTGGCGGCACAAACCAATTCCAGCCAACATCAAGCCCAAGCGCCCAGTCAGGGAAGCACACAAGCTTCGCCGCAAACCGAACCGAAAACCGAGGGCTCTGCGGAGGGTAGGGAAGAACCGAAGATTTCGCCCAAGGAAGCGGAGCAGCTTTTCCGCGATCTGGACGAAATCTTGAAATTCGCCAGCAAAGACACAGATTTGCCGATCAAACACGAAGTCAAGCGCAAGCTGACCACGCGCGACGAAGTTGTCACTTACCTCGAAAAAAATATGGCTGAGGATAAAGACGCGCAGCGCTTGCGCCGCTCGGAGCTGGTTTTGAAAAAATTCGGCTTGCTTCCTCCCGACTTCAATCTGCAAGACTTCCTGGTGAAATTGCTTCGTGAGCAAGTGGCCGGTTATTACGATCCAAAAACCAAAACCGTGAATCTGCTCGATTGGATTGGGCCGGAGCAGCAACGTCCGGTGATGGCGCACGAACTCACGCACGCCCTGCAGGATCAGTCGTTCGGGCTGGACAAATGGATGAAGCGTGGCGACGTGGATTTGGATGAGAAAAAAAATCCTACGTCCGAGGACATGGAAAAAGATGAACTAAGCGAGGCGCGTCAGGCCGTGGTGGAAGGCCAGGCCATGATCGTTCTGGTGGACTATATGCTCGAACCCACCGGCCAGTCGCTGCTGAGTTCTCCGCAATTGGCGAATGCACTTAAGGAAGGAATGCTGGTGGGCACCTCCGATTCGCCCGCCTTCCAGAATGCGCCCATTTTTTTGAAAGAGGCGTTGACGTTCCCCTACCGTTACGGCCTCGATTTTGAAACTGAATTATTGCGCAGCGGCGGCAAACAGAAAGCGTTCGCTGCGGCCTTCGCCAATCCGCCGCAATCGACTCGTCAAATCATGGAACCGAAAACATATCTTGCCGGCGAACACCTGGAAGCCATGCGCCTGCCCAATTTCAAAGATGATTTCAAAGACTACGACCGCTTTGACATTGGTGCGATCGGCGAATTCGACGTTGCCATCCTCGTCGATCAATACGCCGGTGTTGAGACTTCGCATGCCATTTATCCCCATTGGCGGGGCGGTTATTACTACGCCGTCCGGCCGAAAGGAGACCCGTCCGCGCCTCTCGCGCTGCTCTACGTCTCACGATGGTCGGATGCGTCGACGGCGGCAAAGTTCGCAGCCATCTACGCGAACGCGCTGGCGAAGCGCTACAAGCGTGTGCATGAAACGCCAGAGCAGGGAACTAAAATTTCCGATCCTCCCAACCTGGAGAACTTGACTGGGTCTCACAGCTGGCTGACCGAACAAGGACCTGTCGTCATCGCGGTGCAAAACGAAACTGTCCTGATTACAGAAAGCCTCGATCAGCCCACAACCGAACGGGTTGAGGAGCAACTGTTGGGGTTGAACGCCATGGCCACCAGCCACTGATCCCTGAACTCGTCTTCTGTATAATCTGCAATTTGCCATTGGAGTGTTGGAGAATCTTCCTTGCAGGCGGAAATCGGCATCATCGGCGGCAGTGGGCTGTATGCAATGCCCGGTCTTAGCGAAGTGCAAGAGGTTCGCCAGCAAACTCCGTTTGGAGAGCCGTCGGATGCCTATGTCCTCGGAACATTAAAAGGCCGGAAAGTGGCATTCCTGGCCCGCCACGGACGTGGTCACCGCATTATGCCCTCCGAATTAAACTTCCGCGCCAACATTTACGGCTTTAAACAACTCGGCACGGAGCGAATCCTCTCTTTATCTGCGGTGGGTTCTCTTAAGGAGGAACACAGGCCGCTTGAGTTTGTGATTCCCGATCAATTCTTCGATCGTACCCGGCATCGTGTGGACACGTTTTTCGGCGAGGGCGTGGTGGCCCACGTGGCTTTTGCCGACCCTGTCTGCCCCGAACTGGCCACGGTGGTAGAAACGGCTTGCAAGAAAGCAGGTGTAATCGGAAAAAGAGGTGGAACTTATCTCTGCATGGAAGGGCCGCAGTTCTCCACCAAAGCGGAATCGAATCTTTATCGGGCGTGGAACATGGATGTGATCGGCATGACCAATCTCCAGGAAGCCAAGCTGGCGCGGGAGGCAGAGATGTGCTACGTGACCGTCGCCATGGTCACCGATTATGACTGCTGGCATCCCCACCACGATTCCGTTACCGTGGATCAAGTCGTCGCCGTGCTGATTAAGAACGCGGACAACGCCTGCCGGGTCGTGCAGGAAAGTGTAACGGCAATGCCGGCCACAAGAAGTTGCAAGTGCAGCTCGGCTTTGGCACATGCCATCATTACCGAGCGCGATAAAACTCCCTCGGCTGCCCGGGAGAGGTTGAAACTTATTCTAGGAAAGTACTTGTAACGCCGTTTCCCGGCGCCTGGCGAGTGAGTTTGTTCCCCTCCAGCCAAGTTCCGGGCAGGAGCACATTAAGGGAAAATAATGAGTATTGTGGCTGTAGGTTCTATCGCATTCGATTCCATCACCACTCCCTCCGGAGCCAGGGAAAACATTCTTGGCGGCTCCTGCACCTATTTCTCACTCGCTGCCAGCTACTTCACGAGCGTGCGCATCGTCGCGGTGGTAGGCGAAGATTTTACTTCGGATTACGAGGATGTCTTCCGGAAGCGCAAGATTGACACCAAAGGCATCGAACACGTGAAAGGAAAGACTTTCCGCTGGGGTGGTAGATATGTCGATAATCTGAACGAAGCAAAAACCGATTTTACCGAGCTGAACGTGTTCGAAAACTTTCAGCCTCGCATTCCCCAGGATTACATGGATTCCAAATTTCTGTTTCTGGGGAACATTCATCCCAGCTTGCAGGCCACCGTTCGCCAGGTGATGAATGGAGTGCAACTTACAGGCGGCGATACCATGAATTTCTGGATTAACGGTACTCGTCCGGAGCTGCTTCAGACACTCAAGTTGATCAACGTGCTGCTGATCAACGATACCGAAGCCAAGATGCTGGCCGGCGACCGCAACCTGCCTCGTGCGGCGCAAAGAGTCTTGGCCATGGGGCCGCAGGCCCTCGTCATTAAACATGGCGAATACGGCGCAACCATCTTTTTTCGCGAGGGGGCTTTCGGGATCGGCAAGCATCCGTTTCGCGCGCCGGCCTTGCCCATTGAGCAAGTGCAAGATCCCACCGGCGCCGGCGACGCTTTTGCCGGAGGCTTTATGGGGTACCTTGCCTCGCAGGAGGACATCAACCGCGAAGTGCTAAAACGCTCCCTGTTCTACGGCGGCGTGATGGGATCCTTTGCGGTGGAGCGCTTCGGCACTGAGCGGCTGCAGAAGCTCACACGCGAGGAGATCGACAGCCGCTTCCAGGTCTTTCGCGAATTGACCCATTTGGAATGAACTACCAGCGCATCCCTGGCTGGGACCGAGAGATCACGCTCGTGTCCCAGTTGGCCGCCGCAGCTGCTTTATTCTCGTTCCTCTTCTATTTTCGCCATGGCGATCTTCTGCTATATGGCGATGCGGTCGCCCACATCAACATCGCGCGCCGGGTAATCGACTCACGCACTCCCGGATTGCTGCAATTGGGTACCGTTTGGCTGCCCCTGCCGCATCTTTTCATGATTCCGTTTCTTTTCTCCGACGTCGCCTGGCAAACGGGAATTGCCGGAGCCATTCCCTCCATGTGTGCTTATGTTCTGGGAACAGCAGGGATACTCCGCCTGGTTCGTGGCGGGTTGAGCTCTCAAGCCCAACCAGAACTCGCCGCACGAACAACAGCTTGGCTCGCAGCCGCGATTTATGCCGCAAATCCTAATCTCCTATACATGCAGACCACGGCCATGACCGAGGTGTTGTATTTGGGATTTTTCATCTGGTCCGTCGTGCATTTCAGCGAGTTCACACAAAGCCTACGCAATCGTGAAATCGCCACAGCAGGGGAATGCCAGCAGGATGGCAGCTCCGCATCATTGATCAAATGCGGTTGCTGTGTGCTGGGTGGCTGCCTGGCCCGTTATGACGGATGGTTTCTTTCCGGGTTTCTGTGCCTGGCTGCAATCTGGGTAGTCATCAGTTCAAAGCAAGCACAGCTCCGCCGCAGCCTCGTGAAATTTCTGCTGCTCGCCATCGCTGCGCCTGCGCTGTGGTTGGGTTACAACGCGATCATCTATCGCAATCCGCTGGAGTTCGCCAATGGCCCATACTCTGCGCGTGCCATCGAGCAGCATAAAACTGCGCTGTCCGGAACTGCGCCTCATCCGGGTTGGCACAGTCTTCCAGTCTCATTCAGCTATTTCTTAAAGGCTGCGGAAGACAACGTTGCAGAAGGGAAACTGCAGAAATTCTGGCTGCCGCTGGTCACAATCGGAGCCATCCTCGTGCTTAATCGCAGGTGCTGGCCGCTTCTGCTCTTGTTTCTCCCGTTGGTTTTCTATAGCCTGTCGATCGCCTACGGTAGTGTCCCAATTTACCTGCCCGAATGGTGGCCGTTTTCTTATTACAATGTGCGCTTCGGGATTGAGCTTTTGCCCGCATTTTCTGTTTTGACCGCACTGACGCTCCACTTCCTTTGGCTCCGGCTGAAGCAAACATCCGCCCGAGTCGTAATCCTGCTGTGCGCAATTGGCCTAACAGGAGCAAGCTATGGCTTTATCTGGAAGGCACAGCCGATCTGCTACCGCGAAGCCTGGATCAATTCCAGAACCCGAATACCGTTCGAAACGGCTCTGGCTTCGACCCTCCTGAAATTACCTCACGATTCTGATTTGTTGGTGTATCTGGGCGATCATGTCGGCGCGCTGCAGGCTGCCGGCATCCCGCTGCGCCGCACAATTAACGAAGGCAATCATCGCCCGTGGAAAACACCTTCCGATCCTGATGGCTTGTGGGAACGGGCGCTCGCCGAACCGCAGCAGTATGTCGACTACGTGATCGCCATCGATGACGATCCAGTCGCAACCCACGTGCAAGAACGCGATCTTACTTCCACGGTAGTGATTCGAAGCATCGGCCAACCACCCGCCACGATCTACTGGACACATCGCCCAACTGGTAATCACGCTCGTTAACTTTCGGTTCTGAACTCCCGGTAAAGCGGGCGTTTCCCGGTGCTACAATCCAGCCAAAACCGTTTCCATGCCGAATTTTCAGCATATCTACGAAGTGTTGCGGATGGAGATGGCCTCTGTTGCCGGCGAATCGATCATCCGTCTGGTGCTCGCTGCCATCCTGGGCGGCTTGATCGGACTGGAGCGTGAATTCAAACATCGCCCCGCCGGACTGCGGACCAACCTCTTCATTTGCGTAGGTTCCGCGATGTTCACCCTGCTTTCGGATGCACTGGCAGTCGAACACATCGGCGATCACACGCGCATTGCCGCTCAGATCATCCCCGGCATCGGATTCATTGGCGCAGGCTCGATCATTCACGCTCAGGCAGGAGGCCTGGTCATCGGGCTGACCACCGCCGCCACAATTTTTGTTGTGGCTTCGGTCGGGATGGCGGTGGGGGGAGGACTTTACCTGACAGCTATCTTTGCCACCCTGCTGATCCTGTTTTGCCTGCTTCTGTTGGGAAAAACCGAAGAACGCGTCGGTCTTAAACTATCCACTCTCGTGTACGAGGTCAACGGGACCAGCCTGGAGGACGTAACTGCAGAAGTTAATCGCTTGCTGGAGCCGGTGCACGGAATCATGGAAAACCTGCGGTCGGCGGCCACCAAACAGCACGTCCGCCTGCAATTCGAGTTGTCCGCGCGCAGCAAGGAACACCACGACTTCCTCGACGCCTTACAGCACTCCCGCGTGTTGCAGAATGCGCTTTCCTTGGGTGCGGTGCATACCGAATGAGCCCATCCGCGGCGATGGTGCTATTCACCAAGGCCACTGCGTGCGGAAACGACTTCCTCATTATCGACGGAATGTATGCTCCAGCTGATCTCGCCGCCTTCAGCCGCCGCATTTGCGACCGTCATCAGGGAATTGGAGCGGATGGCGTCGAATGGCTCTTCCCCGCGCAGGATGCCGACGTGCGTGCCAGGCTGTTCAATGCCGACGGATCGGAAGCGGAGATTTCTGGCAACGGAACCCGTTGTGTTGCCGCTCACATCTGTTCCAAGCAGGCCAAAGAACGAATTGCGGTCCGTACCGGGGCAGGCGTGAAGCTGTGCATGCTGACCGCTCACAGCGAAAATCAATACGAGTTCGAAATTGACATGGGTCAGCCGCAGGTGGGCGACGAATTTCTCATCAAGCTGGCTTTCGGTGACGTGCGCGGCATCCCCGTTTCCATGGGCAATCCGCATTATGTCGTCTTCGTAAACGGGTTTGCTCCAGGATGGCAGGCCGAGGCCGCCGAAATCGCCCGCCACCATGATTTCAAGCACGGCATTAACGTCGAGTTTGTAACCGTCAGTGACTCGGGGAACGTCCACGTGCGCTTTTTTGAGCGCGGCGTGGGTGAAACGCTGTCTTCCGGAACCGGTTCATGTGCGGCAGCGGTAGCGTCGATAGTGGCGAAGAAAGCCGTGTCGCCGGTCAGAGTACACACGCCCGGCGGTGCCCAAACCGTCCGCTGGGAGGAGCGGGTATTTCTTCGCGGTCCGGCCCAGTTGATCTGCCGCGGTGAATTTTTCGTTTAACATTGCTTCCAGATGCCATCGGCTCCGCGCATAAAACCGCCAGCTCTACAACCGGGAGACACCATTGGAATCGTCGCGCCTGCCAGCAACATCAAAGCCGAGTTGCTCGAAACTGGTTGCCGAGCATTGCGCGAGCTCGGATATAAGCCATTCTATTTTGATTCCATCTTGCAGCAGGATCTTTACTTTGCCGGATCGGTCGAGCGGCGCACGCGCGAACTGGAAGAAATGTTCATGCGTCCCGAGGTGCGGGCGATTGTTTGCGCTCGCGGGGGATACGGCACGAATTACCTTTTAGAAAGAGTCAATCTCGAGACCATCAAGTCTCATCCGAAAATTCTTGTCGGCTACAGCGATGTGACCACGCTCTTGACCTATTTCGCCGACACCGCCGGTATGGTTACCTTTCACGGCCCCATGCTGACAAAAGACTTTGCAAACGAGGGCGGTGTGGATCTTTACTCGTGGCGAAACGCCGTATGCGGAGCTCGCGACTGGGCCCTGCCCCTTGATTCCCAATCAGGCATGAAAGCGCTAGTTGATGGCGCCTCCCAAGGCATCTTATACGGCGGATGCCTTTCTATGCTGGTGGCCTCCCTGGGCACGCCTTATGAGATTCGGACCGACGGCACTATTCTGTTTCTCGAAGACGTGGCGGCGAAGCCGTTTCAAATTGATCGCATGCTGATGCAATTGAAACTGGCCGGCAAGCTGCAGCACGTGCGCGGAATTATCTTTGGCGAGATGCTGAACTGCGTGCAGAGCCAGGATCAGGTTTACACCCTGGAGGAGGTCATAATGCGCGTCCTTGGCGATCTGGAAGTCCCGATTGTATTTGGTCTCCGTTCGGGACATGTCTCTAAAGAAAACACAACCTTGCCGATTGGCGTGCAAGCCGAGTTGCAGGTTTCGGGCACACGAATCGGCTTCAGAATTCTCGAATCGGCTTCCACCGCGGTACCGTCAAGCCACGTGACGAAGTCGAAAGCATGAGCATGAAGCACATTCATCTGATCGGTATCTGCGGCACTGCCATGGCATCGCTGGCCGGCATGTTGCAGCAGCGCGGATTTCAAGTTACCGGCTCCGACGCAGCGGCCTATCCCCCGATGTCGGATTTCTTGGCAGGCCTTGGCATTCCCGTCGCGCAGCCGTTCGCAGCTGAGAACTTGAACCCGCGTCCCGATCTGGTGGTCGTGGGAAACGCTATTTCGCGCGGCAACGTCGAGCTGGAGCATGTCCTCGACCACAGAATTGCATTTTCTTCCTTGCCCCAGCTTCTGCATGATGAGTTTCTGCGCGGAAAGGAAGTTCTGGTCATTGCTGGCACTCACGGGAAAACCACCACCACTTCCATGCTCTCCTGGATTTTTGAAAGCGCGGGACTTCAACCCTCCTTCCTAATCGGCGGCATCGCCGAGAATTTCGGCAGCAGCTTTCATCTCGGAGCAGGTGACCACTTCATCTTGGAAGGGGACGAATACGACACCGCCTTCTTTGATAAAGGGCCGAAATTCATGCACTACTTTCCCGACGCCGTGATTCTCACTTCCGTCGAGTTCGATCATGCCGATATTTACAAGGACCTCGATGCCGTGGAAACCGCGTTCAAACGCCTGGTAAATCTGGTCCCACAGCGTGGCCGAATCGTTGCATTTGACGCGGGAGCAAGCCTCGAGCGCTGTTTGGCGCGGGCTTTTTGCCCGATCGAACGATATGGCTCGAAGCCTGCTTCCAACTGGCAAGTCACAAATCTCCGTTTAGAACCCGCACGCACCACTTGGTCGATCATTCGTGAGGGGAAGAACTGGGCGGGATTCGAATTTGCCCTGGGTGGAGAATACAACGTGTGGAATGCCACGGCTGCAGCCGCTCTGGCCGCCAGTTACGGCATCACGCCGCCACAGATCGCCGCCGCGCTGAAAAGTTTTAAAAGCGTGAAACGGCGGCTTGAAGTTCGCGCGGTTGTTGCTGGAGTCACAATCATTGACGATTTCGCCCATCATCCCACCGCCATCGCGGGTACGCTCACTGCCTTGCGTTCGCGTTACCCGGGAGCGCGCCTCTGGACGATTCTGGAACCCCGCTCCAACACTATGCGCCGCAAAGTCCTGCAAGACGACTTGGCCAAAAGCCTGGCCCTGGCCGATGAAATTGTAGTCGCCCAGGTTTTCAAGTCGGAGGCAATTCCCGAATCCGAGCGGCTCGATTTGTTTGCCCTTGCCGCCGCCATACAGAAGCATCGCCGCCGCGTGCGAATTGTTCCCACCGTGGATGGCATCGTGCAGTTGGTCGCGCCGGAGCTGCGTGCGGGCGATGTTGTCGCTATTCTCTCCAATGGCGGCTTTGGCGGAATTTACGAAAAATTGCCCGAACGATTGCAATTGCTCGCGCGCGCTGAGGCCGGCCCGTGATCCGCACCCTCGTCATGCTGACCTTCTGGGGAATCACCCTGCCGCTCACCTCTTTGTTCCTCATTCCCTGGACATTGATCACCGGCGACATCCGCGCTCTCTATCACACCTGCATGTGGGGCGCTCTTAAGGGTGTGCAGTTAGCCGGAGTGCGGGTACGGGCGGTGGGCCGGGAAAAACTCGATCCCGCGGGAACTTACATCTTCATGTCCAACCACGCCTCGAACATTGACCCGCCTTTAATGCTGCCACTGATTCCGCGACGCACCTCGGTCATGGCCAAGCAGGAGCTTTTTAGTTATCCCCTGCTCAGTACCATCATGAAATTTGGAGACTTGGTCCCGGTCGATCGCGGGAATCGCGAGGCGGGCATCGCCGCGGTGCGTGCGGCCAGCAAAGTCATCCAGCAAGGCATCAATATGACCATCTATGTCGAAGGTAAACGCTCCTTCGATGGCAAGCTGCTGCCTTTCAAGAAAGGGCCATTTTATTTGGCCATGGAGTGCAACGTGCCCGTCGTCCCGGTCACCATCTCGGGATCGTATTACGTGATGCCCAAACGTCGATTTGCCATCAAACCAGGCGAAGTCAACGTCATCTTCCACGATCCCATAAAGCCAGAAAATTTCGAGAGCCGCGAATCTCTTATGGAACAGGTGCGTCGCGCCATCGACAGCGGCCTGCCAGAGGAATTGCAAGAGCACAGAGCAACAGTATCAACACCGGGCCACCCGGAGGATGACAGGAGCTACCCAGCTTAGCCGCCCAGTGCGAGCTTAGGCGCAAATCGAGGTCGTTCCCCATCGAACCAAGCCAGCCAGGGTTTAACTGTCCGTCAATCCGCCCATGTAGCCGATTGCGTAACCTTTTCCAGTTCCGGTTCGTAAGCGTATATAGGAAGTTCAGATGCCGGTGCTGGAAGAGCAATCCGGGGTCGCACGGAAGTTCGCGCAGGGCGATGTGGATGCCTTCGAGACGCTGTTCCGGCAGTATCAGTCTGAGGTCTATCGCTGGGCGGTGCGCATCGTGCGTGATCCTGCGGCAGCCGAAGACTTAACCATTGAAACCTTCTGGCGCATCTAT
>Ga0187778_10002414_pt1 | contig 12732 bp, 14 predicted proteins | sample 1015_Q2_SP5_20_M_FD_132418 | JGI IMG/M metagenome (GOLD analysis project Ga0187778, IMG submission 132418) | Tropical peat soil microbial communities from peatlands in Department of Meta, Colombia - 1015_Q2_SP5_20_MG | ecosystem: Environmental > Terrestrial > Soil > Wetlands > Peat | place... | reverse complement strand
TACCCCTTGAGGGCCGTGATACCAGGTCTCTACGGGATGATGAGCGCAAAGTGGGTGCGTCAGGTGGAGCTGAGCGACTCGGTCTATCTCGGCTTCTGGCAGACAAGGGGGTGGTCGAACGACGCAATGGTCCAGACGGTGGCATTCATCCGAGTTCCGGCGGACGGGGCTACGGTGAGCCTCTCTCAGAGCGGTGGCTCAATCGTACTCGGAGGTGTGGCCTTCGCCGGGGACAGAGGGATCTCGAAGGTCGAGGTGAGCGTGGACGGCGGGAGCACCTGGCAGGATGCGACGCTGAAGCCGCCGGCATCTGACCTTGCATGGGTGCTCTGGGCCTTCGAATGGAATCCAAAGCCTGGGAACTATGTAATCTACGCTAGGGCGACCGATGGACAGGGCGCGCTCCAGACCTCGGCCCAGGCCGACACGTTCCCGTCGGGCGCAACTGGATACGTCATGTCGACCGTGAATGTCGTCTCTTGACGATGGTCACTGAGTCTGAGCCGGCCCGGTAGCCATTGGGGGCGCGGGCTTGTTGCCAACCCGGGACGAGAGTGCCAGCAGGGCTAGACCGACGATAGCCACGATGGCGCCGACGTAGATGTAGGTCGAGTTGCCGCTCATGAGGGAGCTACCAGTAATGATGTTTGCTCCCTGAAGGCTGAAGACTATCCCGGCAAGTAGGAGCAGCACCCCGACGACCTGGAGGGCTAGCTTCTGAGAATTCATGGAGTCCCCTCTTGCTCTTCACTAATGAACATGCCGTGCCAGCTCAGCGTATGTAAAGCGCAGCGAACTTGGCGTAGGCCTCGTCGTAGTGCATTGGCTTTGGCGGAGATTTGAAACCATAGGCGCATATCTCGCCGACCGTTCCTATCTTGCGGATCTGCTTGCACCTGTAAGCGGCCCTGACAACATCGAAAAGGACGTTTCCCGCGTTTGCCCCGTCTGAGGAGCGGAGATAGATGTCCACGGAAACGCCGCTGTCCATGAATGTGCTTCCCTCAAACCAGAAGTAGCTCGTCCTCTCGTTGCCCATGTAGTCCACAAAGTCGGTTGTCCCAGCGATAGTCTCGAACTTGTACGGGACTTCTGAGGCCACGGTGGTGGTCTTTACTTCGCGCTTGGCCATCTTGATTGCTTCGTCGATTGTGTTCAGGGTTTCGGACCCTCCACCAACGTCAAGCTGGTAGCTCTTGGACACCTTGACGCCGCGCCTGAACATGAGGCTGAGGAGCCCCTTGTGGAAGATTGTACCCCCGAACTGGCTCATCAGGTCGTCCCCGATCAGAGGAAGCTTCGCCTTCTGGAAGTCGGCCACAAGCTTGTTGTTCCTGAGCACAAGGCTCGGAGTGCAGTTGATGAACCCGCATCCCGCCTTCAGGGCAGACCTCGCATACTCTTCCGACGACGCAACGGAGCCGGACGAGATCAAGTTCAGAAGAATGTCAGCGTCGGATGCCTCTAGGTTCTTCGCTATCTCGTCTGCCCCTGCCTTGTCTAGCCTGACGCTCCTGAGGTGAGGCGCTGCGTCTCCCTTCGAAATACCCGGTTCGACAACGACCTTGGTCCTCGGCACCGCGAGATATCGCCTGGCCACGTTTGGAGGTGTGAAAATGGCCTTCGAGAGCTCCAGGCCGACCTTGCGAGAATCGACATCGAAGGCGGAGACGACCTGTATGTCCTTTGGCTTCAGGCCGGCGACGTTGGGGTGCCAGAGCCCCCTTCGCTCGCTCCCAGAGTAGAACTTCAGTCCCTGTACGAAGACGGACGCGGAGTTTCCGACTCCGGCGATGGCTAACTTGACGGCCAAGTCTGTCACTTGAACTTCGCGAACGTGGCGAAGGCGCCGACTGCTGAGAGGAGCAAGCCGAGGGTATAGTCGACCGTCACTATAACCGGGGCGAGACCCGCACTTGCGTTGGTGTAGGTGAAGTAGATAGTGACGAGGCCGAAAACGAGGACAACGAGGCCCAAGAGTCGGATGAGGGCGTCCACCCTTGACTGCTGCGCCTCTATTGTCAAATTGGTCTTTCCCGGCCAGTCGGCTCAGGGTATATAGCGCTTATTCGCCATGAGGGCATGTGTTCAATGGTATCAGCCCCGCCAGGATGAGCTTAGACGGTCGGCAGAGGCTCAGGAGCTCTTCATGAGCTCGAGCTTCTCCGGAAGGTACTTGTCCACGATGTAGCTGAGGCCGTACCTCGCGAATGCCTCCTGCTCGCTCTTGCGCTTGTACTTCAGAAACGTCTCCAGTTCGTCGTGCCACATCTTCTCGGTGTACCTGGGGTCTGCCTTCAGTTCGTAGAGCCTCTTTATGTCGACCTCCGTCAGCTTGTCAGAGGGGAGCTTGTACTTCTGAATGTCACTAGCCCACACGCCGAGCCAGACCGACTCTGGGGTAGTTAATTCCCGGAGGTGAGCTGCATTGGCTGAGCCTGACCGAATCACCATCGCGATGTGGGCTCCCCATGGATCAGCATCGCAAAGAATTCCCACTGGGAGGCCAAGCTCCTGGTTGAGACGTCGTATCAGGTAGCGCGTTGACCTAGGCGGTTGACCCGCGGTGTTAATCAGGATAGCCTTGTACTTCTGGTGGACCCTTTCCTCCGTGAACCTCGTGAAGAGCCCACCCTTCTCGATGGCGAGAACCATTTCCGCGTCTGTGTCCCGGAATTCGGCAGTCGTCAGGGCCGGCCCTATCATCACTCCGTCCGGATTCGCAGATAGATCAGCTATTTTCCCCTCATAGCCGGGGACCGTGTACTCGATCCTCATGTTGCCGAAGATTGCACTTCTCTCCTCCGGGTAGATGTTCATTCCCTCTCGGGCCATGGCCATCAGCACCTCCAGGTCGGTGATGAGCTCGTCCGACTCCGCCTGGTCCTGGAACTCGACGTTGAAGGCCTGGGCCGAGTAGAAGACATCCCTGAGGGTGGAGGTGCGCTTTTCGTCGACCAACCTCTTCGCGAAATAGGCCAGCCAGACCAGTTGGGTGAAGGGTCGAATGTGCTTGATGTTTCCGGACGACTTCTTGACTGTGGTCGCGCCAAGGACGAACTGCTGCAACTTCTTGTCGTAGACGATGTTCCGAACGGAACGGCTCGCCAACGTTAGGCTGGGGAATTTGCCCGAGTCCAAGTCGGTGTAGACGCTGTCACCCAGGTTCCTCAAGAGGCCCTGGACGACGCTCTGCCTAGCTTCCGCTGTACCTGTCGATGGTTTCTTGGCCGCCTTCTTCCTTGTTGGCATCCTCTCCCTCCTTCGTTACTGCCGGCTGCTCCTCCGCCGGGGCTTCAGTCTCCCCCTCCTGTGGCCCCTCGTCCTCTTCTCCGATAAGAGCGCGATAGTTGGGTAGATCCTTCTTACCCGCGAGGTCGGTGGAAAACCTTGCAATGAGCGGCAGGTACCTTCCATAGATATTCATCTTCTTCTGGACTGCCTCCATGCTTCCCTTCCTTGAGAGGAAGATTCCTAGACGCCGGAGCGCCTCCCTTGCCGCGTTTCGGATTTCCCTCTGGATTTCTGGCCTGTCCGCGATATACTCCTTGCCGACGGTCTTGTACGGAATTCTGGTGCTCGCGATGTGGGTTATCACGCCCACTGGGGCTTCGGGCGGAACATGATATCTTCTCCAATCCACCTCCTCGTTGAGGACCTCGAAACTGACATCAGAACTCTCGTCATACAAGAGAGGAATTCTGTTTGCAAACCTGAAGAGCTTGACCCCGGGCTGCAGGATCTTGCCTCCGTAGGCGACCCCCACCTCGACCAGGAAGGGGAATCCCGAGTATGAGGAAGGTGGCCTGTCGACTACCGTCGCGAACTCAGGCTGCAGCTCTTTATTGATGCCCGCCAGGAGGATGTCCTCGCCTACCGGAGATAGGACAGCCGCGTCGGGCTGGAGGAAGTCCGGGAAGCGCTGAAGCGCGTCAACGATCGTCACAATCTGGTTCGTGTTGAGCCGCTTCGGGGGGAGGCGGGGGCTGATTCCTGCGAACTCCAGGAACTTGGTGGCGATCTTCTCCCCCACCCTGTGGAAGTGGGTCACCATGAAGCTCTTCATATCGTGCTCCTCGGAAAGCTTCACTATCCGCTTGAAGGCTTCCACGTCGACGCCATAGGGGTGGGGAAGGGTCTCCTTTGGAGCGGAGGGCATCGAGTCAGTTCCTCTCTCGAAGAAGGTGACCTGGCCTAGGGGGTCGACGAATGTCAGGTTGGCGTAGCTGGCGACCAGGGCTGTCTGCTTGAAATAATCACCTATCTTCTGGGAGGCTCGCAGGTAGTCCCCCTCGAGGACCATCTCGACCCGGGTCCCGGTTGTGCCGTTGGCATCGCTGTTGAAGCGCTTGAGCACCATTGGCCTGTTCTCTGTGATATCGATCATCATCTGGAAGCCGTACTTCCTTTTCCCGTCGGGGGAGGTTATGATAACGAAAGGGCGGTTGGTCGTGATTTGCCCATAGAGCATGGCCATGGTCCCTCCGAGGCCGAACATGCCTCTTGATTGGCGGAGGACGTACTTCGAGCCGTAGAACACCTTCCCGAAAGCACTGGGGACGTGCTGGGGCGCCACGCCCGGCCCGTTGTCGATAACAACGAGGCGGTAGGGCTTGGGGTCAGGGACCTCGGGATTAGGGTTCTCCGATGTCATCCTCACATAAATCTCGGGGAGCACACCAGCCAGCTCAGCCGCGTCCATGCTGTTCTCCACTAGTTCTCTAACGGCCATGTAGAGGGCTCGCGCAGGGTTGGTGAACCCCGCCAGGTCGCGGTTACGGTAGAAAGAATTCAGAGGGCGAGATTTCTGCGAAAGTTGTCTTGCTACTCAGTTTCTACCACCTCCTTCAAACCGGATGTTCGTGTTGAGTTTCCCAATCGAGTCATTTCCCTTTTTGCAGGCGCCCGCGCTCCGCCGCGCAGGTATCGATGAGGTTCGTATATGTGCTAACGCTCGATCTTTCGCAATTTCTCCTCGATTGTTTCCGGGGAGGTCCCCTCCCAGAGGAACATGCGCTCCATTTTGCGCTTTGTCCTGGCCTTCTGGAGCGAGTCGTAGACCGTCTTGTGCTGGCTCCCTGTCGCCAGCGACCTGACCGCCTCCGACGCCAGCTGCACCTCCGAGGCCTCTCCTATGATGGCCACCGTTCGGCCGTATACGGAGAGGTGGCACGCCGTGAGCTCTTCGATAACCCTCCTTGACTTTCCCTTGAGGCCGATGACCCTCCCCCTGATTCTCTCGAGGGAATTGACACTCCTTCCCGCGTAATCGCGCAGGTCGATTACTTCGAGGGCGGTCCCCTCATCCAGGAGGCGCCTTGCTCTTTGGGGGGAGAAACCCCTCCCTATCGCCTCTATGACCCTCGTTGCGGAGAAGGGGTCTGTCTTGAGGGCTTTCTCAGATTTGACCGTCACAAGACCCTCCTTGCTGTCCACCCTCAAAGTCACCCCCATCTCCTTCTCCAGGAACCTCTTTGTTCCCCCTTCCCTCCCGATGACGGCTCCGACCCTCTCTACCGGGATGCGTACGATCTGCTCGAAACTCATCGCACAATCTTCTCCATCCAGAAATCAGCGTCTGCCTTTACGATGCCGCGCTTCCTAAAGAACCTGACCATGTTGGAGACGTCCCTCTTCAGGAACTCCTCTGACTGGGGGTGAGAAGACAGCACTGCGGAGCCCATGTCGAAGAGCACCCTTTCCTTCTCGGTCTTGAAGACGTTGAACTCGGAGAAGTCGGCGTGGACGAGTTTCGCCTTCTTCCAGAGCCTCCGTATGATCTCGAACGTCCAGTCGTAGTCGGTCTCGTCCACCTCGGTTTCAGCGAAGGTAGGAGCTGGCTCAGGCGGGTTGCCTATGTACTCCATGACCAAGATGTTCTTGAGGAATGCGATGGGTCTGGGAACCCTTACCCTGGCGGCGTCGGCCACCTGGAGGTTCTTGAACTCCTTGCGCGTCCAGAGGTAGATTGTGTCTCTGGACCCAGAGGGCAGCTTCCCGAACCTCCTGTCCCCGGCGATGTAGCCCGACCGCCTGCGGAAGTCGGACGCGGACATGAGATAGATCTTCACTGCCACAGGGCCTCCGTCCGCATCCTCGCCGAAGTACACCCGCGCCTCTTTGCCTGCGTTCACCACACCATTCAGCTCGCGAAGGTCCTTCCTGGCTACCAGCTCTTCGATCGTGAGGAGCGTAGCCTGGTCGAAGACCTCCTCCAGCACCTTCCTCTGGTCGGAGTCCTTCCGGAGATACCGGCTCTCCCTTTCGAAACGGAGTAGCCTCTCCTTCATCTTCCTTGACTCGTCTGGCGCAGCCACGCAGCACCCGGGTCGGCTGTAAATTTATACGTATGAGAACGGGCGCCGGAAAATCCGGTTCAGGAGCAGGGACAAACTGGAATGGAACCAAAGGACAGCAAAGGGGCGCAGGAAACGTCTGAGAATCGAGTGGAAGCCTTGGAGCAAGAACTCGCTGAAGTGAAGAAGCGTAACGACGAACTTCTCACACGACTGAAGTACACCCAGGCCGACCAGGAGAACTTCAGGAAGAGGATGGACAGGGAGTCAAAGGAAGCGGGTGAATCGTTGACGAGGAGCCTGGTTACAAGGTTGCTGGTGGTACAGGACGAGCTCGACCTAGCCGCGAGGCATGCGGACGGGGGCACTGGGAATGGAGAGCTGAAGGAGGGAATAGGCATGGTCCGGAAGAACCTCGAGGCTGCTCTGGAGTCAGTGGGAGTCGAGAGGATTGACTCGGTCGGAATGCCCTTTGACCCCTCAATCCACGAGGCCGTGGAGAAAATCCAGGGGGAAGGGGGGAGGGACATGGTCGTTGAGGAGATCAGGTCTGGGTACACCTTCAGGGGCCAACTCCTGAGGCCTAGCATGGTAAAGGTTCAATTGGCTTCGAAGACGGCCATGGAGGAGAAGTCCGTTGAGTAGCACCAGAGAAAAGATACTCGGGATAGACCTGGGGACAACGAATTCGGCCGCTGCGGTGGTGGAAGCGGGGAGGCCGGTCGTGATTCCGAGCGCTGAGGGTGCGACTCCCGCGGGTAAGATGTTCCCCTCAGTGGTGGCCTACACCAAAGACGGGCAGCTCCTTGTAGGAGACCCTGCAAGGCGCCAGGCAATCACAAACCCGGACGGGACTGTCTTTGAAATCAAGAGGAAGATGGGAACGGACTACAGGGTGAACATATACGGCAAGGAGTACTCCCCCGAGCAGCTGAGCTCCTACGTCCTCCAGAAAATCAAGCACGACGCCGAGGTCTTCCTCGGCTACCCCGCCAAGAAGGCGGTCATCACCGTCCCCGCCCACTTTAACGACAATCAGCGCCAGTCGACCAAGGACGCAGGGGAGATAGCGGGCCTCGAGGTCGTGAGGATAATCAACGAACCGACTGCCGCTTCCCTTGCCTACGGGCTAGACAAGTCAGAGAAGGAGATGAAGATATTGGTGTTCAGCTTCGGAGGAGGGACCCACGACGCCACCATCATGGAGTTTGGGAAGGGAGTCTTCCAGGTGCTGGCTACGTCGGGGGACACCCAGACCGGCGGCGCCGACATAGACAAAGCGATCATACAGGTGCTGCTGCAGGACTTCCGCTCGAAGACAGGCATTGACCTGTCTGCCGATAGGACAGCGATGGCGAGGTTGAAGGAGGCTGCCGAGCAGGCGAAAATCCAGCTGTCGAACCTAACCTCTACGGACGTTGATCTCCCCTTCATAGCGAGCGACTCGACGGGACCGAAGAACCTTCACTATACACTGACCAGGACAAAGCTCGAGGAGGTAGCCAGGCCAATAGTCTCGAGGACAGAGGACACCATCCGAAGGGTCATGAGCGACGCCAAGCTCACTCCTGATCAAGTCGACAAGGTGATACTCATCGGAGGGATGACGAGGATGCCCCTCGTCCGGAAGTTCGTGGAAGACGTCGCCGGGAAGCCAGCCGAGAGGGGAGTCGACCCCATGGAAGCGGTGGCCATAGGCGCCGCGATTCAGGGAGCGGTCCTCGCAGGGGAAATAAAGGACATACTTCTGCTCGATGTGACGCCGCTTTCGCTCGGGGTGGAGACCCTTGGAGGCATTACCGAGCACCTAATCGAGAAGAACGCTACCATCCCGACAAAGAGGAGCAAGACGTTCACGACAGCCGCCGACTTCCAGACCGCGGTCACCATCCATGTTGTCCAGGGAGAGAGGAGCATGGCCCGGGACAACGTGTCTCTCGGGATGTTCAACTTGGAGGGGATACCCCCGGCACCGAGAGGGGTGCCCCAAATCGAGGTGACGTTCGACATAGACGCCAACGGCATCCTCACAGCGACGGCCAAGGACATGGGGACGGGGAAGGAGAACAAGATCACGATCTCCGCCTCGACAAAGCTCTCCAAGGACGAGAAGGAGAGACTCATCAAAGAGGCCGATTCATTTGCAGATCAGGACAAGAAAAAGCGAGAGGAGGCGGAGCTGAGGAACGAGGCGGATTCGATGCTGTACACCACCGAGAGGACGAAGAGGGACCTGGAGGGGAAGGTGGACAAAGCCAACCTGGACAGGCTGGATACCGCAGCCCAGGAGCTCAGGAAGGCCCTCGAGGGGCAGGACGCTGCCCAGATCAGGGACAAGAACGAGGTTCTGAAGAGGATACTCCAGGAGGTGGGCGCGTCGGCTTACCAGCAGACGCAGCAGAGGCAGCAGCAGGCTCGGCCCGAGTCAGCCGGAGGTGGCTCCAAGGTGAGCGATGCTGACTATAAGGTAGTGGACGAAGGGAAGTAGGAGGCTCGTCACCGTGGCTGCAAAGGACTACTACGAAGTACTCGGTGTGCAGAAGGGGGCCAGCAAGGAACAGATCAAGGACGCCTACAGGAAGCTGGCGCTCCAGTTCCATCCCGACAGGAACAAGGCCCCCGAGGCTGAAGCCAGGTTCAAGGAGATCTCGGAAGCCTACGCCGTTCTTTCGGACGACGAGAAACGGAGACAGTACGACGCCTATGGGAGAGAGGGGGTCTATCAGAGGTACAGCCAGGAGGACCTTTTCCGCGGAGTCGACTTCGGGGAGTTCTTCAGAGGGATGGGAGGATTCGGGTTCGACGACATATTCTCCCAGTTCTTCGGGGGCGGGGGACGCCAGCCCACCAGGGGGGAGGACCTGACATATCATCTCCAGGTGAACCTGGAAGACCTGGTCGAAGACACCAACAAGGAAATCGAAGTTCCAAGGAGCGAAGTCTGCTCGACCTGCAATGGAAGCGGCGCGAGGCCAGGCACCTCCCCCCAGAGGTGCGGCACTTGCGGTGGGACCGGCCAGGTGCAGAAAGTGCAGTCGGCAGGTTTCGCCCGCCTGATCAGGGTCACGGCCTGCAGCAAGTGCCATGGTAGGGGCTATCTGATTGATACCCCCTGCAAGGAGTGCAGGGGTAGAGGAACGGTGGAGAAGACCAGGAGAATCCGCATGACCATACCGGCGGGGGCCGAGGATGGCCTAACCTTGAGGCTCAGGGGGGAGGGGAGTGCCGGGGAAACGGGGGTTCCTCCAGGGGATCTCTATGTCGTAGTGAACGTCGCACACCACAGGCTATTCGCGAGACAAGGAGCCGACATCTACCTGGAGACAAGAATCGGGGCAGTCCAAGCTATGCTCGGGACAGAGCTTACCGTTCCAACGCTGTATGGGAACGTGAAGCTGGAGATACCCCACGGGACCCAGCCGGGGCACGTATTCCCAATCAAAGGGAAGGGGCTCCCGAAGTATGGAGGATGGGGAAAGGGAGATCAGTACGTGAAAGTCAATGTGGAAATCCCCAGGAACATCAGCGGCCAGCAGAAGGAGATCCTGAAGCAGTTGGGCGACCTGCGCTAGCCTGCGAACTTGTAAATCATCAGGAAGGGGACTTCCTCGATTTCCCGTATCGCTTCAGGGGCACCCATGTTGTTGTCCACCGCAAGTGAAACCGATCTCGAGCCCGCAAGGTTTACAATCGAGCATGTCCGGATGAGCCTAAGAGCCTCCCCTGTGTCCACAACCTCCCCTGAGTAGAACTCCCTAGAGAGATGGACCGTCAGCTCCCCCTCGGTCACAGTCCTCCCAACTAGTTCCTCGTCGCACATGTTGACCAGGATGGTGCCCTTGTAGTCTGTCGTGCGGATGGAGAAACCCTTGCCATTCTCGCTAGGCAACCTTTGCCACCGACCTTGCCCCGCAGGCCTCGCAGACCATGAACCACATCCGCTTCTCCTTCTCCAGGTGGGTATCCGGGCTCCCGCAGACCGGGCAGATGACGGCGTCTTTGACGTACCTCTGGAGGAGCTGGGAGAAGGAATCGCGGTCCTTGCGGCCGATGAAGATGGCCCTCTCGCCGTCTAGGGACGCCGCCGTGGCGAGCTCCTTCGCCAGGTACATCAGCACCCTAGAAGAGTCGCGCCTCAGAAGCTTGGGGAACTCGGCGTAGTTCCTGAAGATGGTCTTGTTCCCGACCCAGATAACGTCGGGCTCGGGGAGCTCCAGACGGAGGGCACCTGACTTCTTTGCGTCCTTGTCGAGGCCGGCCCTGGCCCTCGAAAGCAGCTCCTCGTACGAACGGGGCATGGCCGAATCTTCCGACCATGCTATTTCAAGTCTTCTGGAGGGGGAGCAGAAAAAGCGCTCCTAGCACTGAGAATCGTGCGAGTGCCTTGTCGGTTGGATGGAACTAGAAAGCCGGGCTCAATTACAAAGATTAAATCCGAAACCGCAGGGGGCGCTCTGTGAGGGCGCGGGCGGAGATCGGCGTCTTTGGCGGCTCCGGGTTCTACAAGTTCTTCAAGGGAGCCCAGGAACTTGCGGTCAGGACGCCCTACGGCAGGCCCAGCGCCAGGGTCACACTCTCCGAAATACACGGGAAGAGGGTCGCATTCCTGCCGAGACATGGCGTCCATCACGAGTTTCCTCCCCACAGGGTGCCCTACAGGGCGAACATGATGGCCTTCAAGCTGCTGGGAGTCTCCAGGGTGATAGCTCCCAACGCTGTCGGTAGCCTGACGCCTGAAATCAGGCCGGGGGACTTCGTCTTCTGCGACCAGTTCGTCAACTTCACCACGGGGCGGGAAGACACTTTCTACGATGGACCGGAGACCACACACGTCGGCATGGCTCAACCCTACTGCCCCCAGATGAGAGAAGTGGGCATCGAGGCGGCCCAGAAGCTCGGCTTCAAGTTCCACAGAACAGGGACCGTGGTGGTGATTCAGGGTCCGAGGTTCTCTACCACGGCAGAGAGCAGATTCTTCAGCCGCCAGGGATGGGACATCATCAACATGACTCAGTACCCCGAGGCGGTACTCGCCAGAGAACAGGAACTCTGCTACCTCAACATCTCGCTCGCAACGGACTACGACGCGGGGCTGGAGGGAGACCCAAGCGTCAAGCCCGTGTCCCATGAAGAGGTCATCAAGGTTTTCAACAGCAAGATGGAAGGCCTAAGGCGACTCATCATGGAAATCGTGAAGGCGCTCCCAGAGAAGCGCACCTGCGGGTGCGGCTCGGCCCTGGCACATGCGAGGATGAGTGCGTGATGGGCGCCCTCGGCAAGGAAGTCGAGCGTGCCATCAGGATAATCCCTGACTACCCGAAGAAGGGCATCCCGTTCAAGGACCTGACCACGCTCTGGAAGAACGGGAAGCTCACGAAGAAGGTCAACGACGCGATGGAGAAGAAATGGAAGCGGTCGAAGCTCACGAAAATCGTCGGCATAGAGGCCAGGGGGTTCATCGTGGGCGCACCGCTGGCCGATAGGCTTGGGATCGGGTTCATCCCCGCGAGGAAGGTGGGGAAGCTCCCTGGCTCCAAGGTCAGCATCTACTATGACCTGGAGTACGGAAGGCAGGGAATAGAGATGCACACAGACTCGATATCGAAGGGGGACAGGATTCTGATCGTGGACGACCTGCTGGCTACGGGGGGGACGTCGAAGGCCGTCGCCACCCTGGTGGAGAGGATGGGAGGGAAGGTGGTGGGCTTCGCTTTCGTCACGGAGGTCCGCGGGCTGAACGGGAGACGGAAGCTTCGGGGACATGAAGTCTACTCCATCGCCAAGAATGACTAGTGCCCACCCTGTCGGCATAATTAGTGGCACAGGGGTGACCGAAAGGTTCGACCTGAGCAGGCCGAAGACCATCAGTACTAGATTCGGCAGAGCGAACGTGTTCTTCCATGCAGGAGGAGACTACGTCATACTCCCGAGGCACGGTGCCCCCCACAAGTCCCCTCCCCACGGGATAAACTACAGGGCGAACATCGCCGCACTCGCTCAGGTGGGCGTGAGAGAGATCATAGCGACGAGCGCCGTGGGATCAATAAAACGAGGGTTCAGGGTCGGGGAGATTGGCCTGACAGACCAGTTCCTCGACTTCACGAAGAGAAGACAGTCGACATTCTTTGAAGACGAGGTGGTGCACACCGACATGACACACCCCTACAGCAGGCGCCTGAATCTGGAGCTCTCGGTAGCTGCGAAGAGGATTGGCATCAACCTCCGACAGCACCTAGTCTACGTGTGCGCCGAAGGGCCGAGATTCGAGACGGCGGCCGAGATCAAGATGTACAGGATACTTGGAGGAGATGTTGTCGGGATGACGGGGGTCCCGGAGGTGGTGCTCGCCAACGAGATGAAGCTCGAATACGCGTCTGTCGTCATGGCGACCAACCGGGCCGCGGGGATGCAGCCCAAGGTCAGCCACGAGGAGGTC
>Ga0187778_10002413_pt1 | contig 12736 bp, 9 predicted proteins | sample 1015_Q2_SP5_20_M_FD_132418 | JGI IMG/M metagenome (GOLD analysis project Ga0187778, IMG submission 132418) | Tropical peat soil microbial communities from peatlands in Department of Meta, Colombia - 1015_Q2_SP5_20_MG | ecosystem: Environmental > Terrestrial > Soil > Wetlands > Peat | place... | reverse complement strand
TGATGCGAATGACGTGAACCGCCGTTTCGATGTGCCAGCCCCAACCGGGGCCCATGAGCGCTTCAACGACTGCTGGCGCAAAGCCCGAGTAGGACGCATCGATCACGGGCTGTGGCGGGTACGTAGGGTGAACGTAGATCGGAACATTCAGCGCTTCGGCGCGCTCGAATATCGGCCAGAAGAATTTGTCGTCCAGGTAGCGGCCTCGAACGTGGCCGTTGATCATGGCCCCTTTGAATCCATAATCGCGGACCGTGCGTTCGAGTTCGGCGGCGGCTTTGTCGGGCGCCGGGGTCGGCAAGGTTGCAAAGCCCGCGAAACGGCTCGGGTGCTTTCGCACGGCGCTCGCGAGGTAGTCGTTCACGTCGCGAGCCATGGCAATCGCCTCAGAGGGATCGAGCTGCTCCATGCCGGGAGCCGTGAGCGACAGCACCTGCATGCTGATATTTGCGGCATCCATCTCCGCAATTCTTCCTTCGCCGATGTCGCACAGCCGCTCGGGCACACCCGCAACGGGACTTCCGGGAATTTTGGCGGCGTCCTTGAGTCTCCGGCCCGGGCCGTCCAGGAACGCTGGAGTAACGAAGTGTTCTTCGAGGGTGATGGTTCGCATGGCGGCGGACAGTGTAACGCAGCTTGCGTCGCGACTCGAATGCAATTGGAGCGTGGGAAGCCGATGGCCTTGGAGGGCACGACCGAATTGCGCAATCGCGTTTTGCGAGCGGGCGGGACTGGTATAGAGTTTCGCGGGGAGTTGAGATGAAAGTTGGAGAAGCGATCGCGGAAATATTGAAGCGCGAGGGTGTGGAAGTCCTGCTCGGCTATCCGGTGAACCACTTGATCGAATCGGCTGCGTTGGCCGGAATCCGGCCGATCATCGTGCGGCAGGAGCGCGTCGGACTGCACATGGCGGACGCGATTTCGCGGGTCACGAGCGGCGCCAAGATCGGCGTGTTCGTGATGCAGCACGGTCCGGGCTCGGAGAATTCCTTCGGCGGCGTCGCGCAGGCCTACAGCGAATCGGTGCCGATTCTAGTGATGCCGATGGGCTACGCGCGTAGGCTCGCGCAAGTGAGCCCGAATTTCAATTCCGTCGTGAGCATGCGGACGGTGACGAAGTCTGCGGAGGCGGTGCTTTCCGCGGCGGAAGTACCGAACATTCTGCGGCGCGCGTTTTCGCGGTTGCGCAATGGGCGCGGCGGGCCAGCACTGGTCGAAATTCCGCAAGACCTGTTCGCCGAGGAGCTTCCCGGGCCGTTCGCATACGAGCCGGTGATCGCGGCGCGCTACGGGCCTGATCCAGCCGACGTGCAGCGCGCCGCTGCAGCGCTCGTGGAAGCGAAAAGTCCGGTGATCTATGCGGGGCAGGGAATTCATTGGGCGCGGGCGTGGGAGCCGCTGAAAAAGCTCGCGGAATTGCTGGGCGCGCCGGTGGCGACGAGCTTGCAGGGCAAGAGCGCCTTTCCGGAAGATCATCCGCTGGCCCTTGGGGCGGGCGGGCACTCGTTCCCGACGACGGTTCCTTATTTCTTGGAGAAGGCGGATTGGATTTTCGGCGCGGGATGCAGTTTCACGGAAACGTATTTCGGCATCGCGATGCCGAAGGGAAAGAAATTCATTCACGCGACGCTCGATCCCGATCATTTGAATAAAGACGTGCGCGCCGAGATCGGTCTGATCGGCGACGCGAAACTAACCCTTGAGGCACTGTGCGCCGAAGTCGAGCGGCTGATCAAGAAGCCGCGCGAAGGGTCAGTTGCGAACGAAATCGCGGCGATTCGAAAAGTGTGGCTTGACGAATGGATGCCGAGGCTGACTTCGAGCGATGTCCCTCTCTCTCCCTATCGCGTGCTTTGGGATTTGCAGCGCACCGTGGACGTGAACAACACGATCATCACGCACGACGCCGGCAGCCCGCGTGATCAACTCGCGCCGTTTTGGGTCTCGAAGCGGCCGCTTACGTACATCGGCTGGGGCAAGACGACGCAGCTGGGCTACGGACTCGGGCTTGTGATGGGAGCGAAGCTCGTTCGTCCGGATAAGCTGTGCATCAATGTGTGGGGCGACGCAGCGATCGGATTTACGGGAATGGATTTTGAAACGGCGGTGCGCGAGCGGATTCCGATCCTATCGATTCTGCTGAACAATTTCAGTATGGCGATGGAGCTTCCCGTCATGCCGATTTCGACGGAAAAATTTCGCTCGACGGACATTTCGGGCGACTACGCCGCGATGGCGCGAGCGTTCGGAGGATATGGTGAGCGTGTGACGAAGCCCGAAGAGATCGTGCCAGCGATTCGCCGCGGGATCGAGCAAACGCAGAAGGGCGTGCCGGCGCTGCTTGAATTCATAACAGCCAAGGAGATCGCGCTATCGATGCGGTATCACGGCCGATAGGGCCACTCCAGAAGCTGTGCGGAAGCGCTTGTTCCTGATCCGATTCACGAGAAGTTAACTTTTGTGAGATTGCGCGCCACGCGGCTATCGCAAGTCGTAAGTAGCAAAGCGGTATGTGACGGCGGTCACCGAGATTACCACGACCATCCTCAGAGCATAACCAAAGATATAGCAACGCCACAGTCTAGGCATCTACTTGGGAGGGCCCTTGCTTCCGCTCAGCTTCCGAACCAGGACAAATGCGGTGTTCGCAATCGCTTTGGTCACTCTTGCGATCCTCGGCGCTATTTCGCATCGCGAGACTGCTCGATTGGCGCAAGAAGAGAAGTGGGTCTCGCACACACGCGAGTGCTGGAGGCGAGCGCAGTGATGTCGTCCCATCTGTCTCAAGCAAGCGCGGCGCGTCGAGGGTATCTGCTGTTTGGGACTGCGCACGAGCAGCAGCGCTTCGGCGACGCGAGCAGCGAAACGCTAGCTGATCTCGAGAGACTTAGAGCGCTGACTTCGGACAATGCCGGGCAGCAGGACGGTCTCCGCGCGCTTGAGCCGCTGATCCAGAGCCGGCTCGCGATTCTCAAGCAATCCATCGATCTCCACCAAAGCAGCGCAAACAGAGACGACGAAGCTCAGGCGGCACTCTCGAAACAAGGAACTGAGTTAGGGGAACAGATCGCGGAGCTCCAACAGGGTTTCCACGATGCGGAATCGATATTCTTGCGGCAACGACTGGCCGATGCTGAGGCCACGGCACGGCTCACGTTTCGGATTGAGAGCGCCCTTGCCCTTTTCGTATGTGCGGTGCTGATCGCCGCCTTGATTTTTTTGAACCGCGAGATATCGCTGCGGGAGCGAGCCGAGCGCGCGTCGATTGAAAAGGAGAGGTTACTACGTTCTGTTTTGGACAGCAGCAGCGATGCGATCTTGGTGTCGGATAGCAAAGGCAATGTCATTTTACGAAACGCCGAGGCGGCCCGGTATCACATGAAAGTTCCGTCCGACGTGCCGCTCGAGCGATGGGCACAGGAATTTGGCGTTTTTCAACGCGATAAGGAGACTCATGTTCCCAGCGCGGAGTTGCCGCTCGCGCGCGCCGCGATCAACGGCGAATCCGTCGACAACATGGAGGTCTATATCAAGCCGCCCGGGTGGGAGAACGGGCGCTGGCACCTCGCTTCCAGCAGGCCGCTGGTCGACAGCGCGGGGCGAAGACAAGGCGGGATTGTCGTTCTACGGGACGTGACCGAGCGCAAATATCTGGAGGAAGATCGCGACCGGCTGATCGTGGAACTCTACAGGTCGCTTGGGAACGTCAAAACGCTCACGGGCCTGCTGCCGATTTGCGCTGGCTGCAAGAAAATCCGCGACGACAAGGGCTACTGGACTCAGGTGGAGGACTATATATCACAGCACTCCGAAGTGACGTTTAGCCACGGGCTCTGCCCGGAGTGCGTCAATGGACTCTACCCAGAGCTGATGAACAAGAAGGGCAAGCACTAGCCCGCGCTGGAATGTCTGCGCAGGGGCTGGGCGAACTTGCTTTTGAGAACTTCGTGGACATGCATCGGGGAAAAGCTTTCGCAGCAGCCCATCAGGGTTTTGATCACAGCGTAATAGAATTTGTCGTTTTCGCTGGTCTTCATGTGTTCGAGCGAATCCCACACGGAAACGGCGGTCGCGTCGCGGCCATCGGGATTCTCACCGCGCAGAAGGAAAAAGGCCTGAAACCCTTCGAGCTTGTCCAGAGTGCTGGTAAGCGATTCGACGGTGGACACGAATTCGTCGACTTTTCCGGGACGGATGCGATAGCGAGTGACGCGTGCGACCATGTCACACCTCCATCTCCAGCAGGATTTCGGCGGGTGGATTTTACCGTGAGGCGAGGGGAGCGGTAAACGGCGGTGCGGTTGAAGCCCCAGTCCGGCTCGGAATACCGCGGCGCGCAATGGCGGGAAATCGGCGGATGCACTATGATCTCGGGGCAACTGGGCGTCAGTGAAAGAAGCATTACGCAACTGCCGGCACCGGCACGGCGAATTATCTAAGGGGCCGAATGAGACGATCACTTATTCTCCGCGCGCTTGGAAGCGCGTGCGCATTTCTTGTCCTGGCTGTGGGTCTCACGGCGATGGCGCAGGAGATCGCGAATAATCCTCTGCCGACGCCGCCTGGACAAGTGGTGTACGGGCGGCAGTGCGCGTCGTGCCACGACAATCCCGCGATGAGCGACCGCGCTCCAAACCGCCGGGCGCTGATGAAGCTGACGCCGGAAAAAGTCTACGAATCGGTGACGACCGGATCGATGGCTGTGCCCGCGAAGGATTTGACGGACGAGCAGAAGCGGGATGTCGCGGAGTATTTGGGTGGTCGGCTGCTTGACTTGACCGACACCGGCAGCGCTGCGTCGATGCAGAATCGCTGCGCGAGCAGCCCAGCGCTGGCTGACCTGTCCGCTTCGCCATCGTGGAACGGCTGGGCCGGCGACGCAGAGAACACGCGATTCAGAAGCGCGCAGTCGGCGGGTCTGAGCGCAGCGCAAGTGCCGAACCTGAAACTCAAGTGGGCGTTTGGATTCCCGAAGGGCGACACTGCGTTTGGGCAGCCGACGGTTGTAGCGGGACGGATCTTCATCGGCAGCGACAATGGATACGTTTACTCACTCGACGCACTGAGTGGTTGCGTGTACTGGTCGTTTCACGCGAAATCGGGCGTGCGAACCGCGCCGGTTGTTGCTCGCGTGATAGGTGCGACCGGCGCGGCGTATGCGGTCTATTTCGGCGATATGCGCGCGAACGCATATGCCGTTGACGCTGCAACCGGAAAGCAGATCTCGACGCAAGACCTTTCCGACCACTACACCGCGCGAATCACGGCGGCGCCTGCGACATATGAGGGGCGCGTTTACTTCGGGATTTCGGCGATGGAAGAGGCATTTTCCGCGGCACCTACGTATCCGTGCTGTACGTTTCGCGGAAGCGTCGTTGCGCTCGACGCGAACACCGGTGCACAGCTTTGGAGAACGTATGCGATTCCGGAGGAGCCGCAGCCGGTGCGGAAAAATTCGTTGGGGACGCAGCTATGGGCGCCGGCAGGCGCAGCGATTTGGAATTCACCGACGATCGACGCAAAGCGCCACGTGCTTTACGTAGGGACGGGAGACGCGTACACGGAGCCGGCGTCGAAAAATTCGGACGCGGTGCTGGCGATCGATTTGATGAGCGGGAAAATTGTCTGGTCGTTTCAAGCCGTGCCGAACGACGCCTGGATGGTCGGATGCGTTCCCGTGTCGACCGAAAATTGCCCGAAAGATTTGGGCGTCGATTGGGATTTCGGATCTTCGCCCATATTGATGACGCTCGCGAGTGGGAAGCAGATTCTGCTTGCGACGCCGAAGAGCGGGACCGTGTTTGCGCTCGATCCGGACCACGCCGGAAATGTTGTTTGGAAGATCAATCTCTCGGAGAAGATGGCGCCGAACAACGGACAGATTGCGTTCGGCGGCGCGGCGGATGCGAAGACGCTTTATCTAGCGCTCGAGGACGGCACGTTCGCGGCGGTCGATCTCGCGAGCGGCAACCGCAAGTGGCAAGTGCGGCTGGAGTCGCTCGACAACCTTGGCCAGCCGACGATCAACGGCGAGAACAGAACGAAGGCGGGACTGCGATTCGGTCAGTCGGCGGCGGTGACTGGAATTCCCGGAGCCGTGTTCACGCCCGGATGGGACGGATTCGTGCGCGCGCTTTCGACGACGGATGGAAAAATCTTGTGGCAGTTCAACACGGCGCAAGATTTCAAGTGCGTCAATGGAGTTGCGTGCAAAGGCGGGTCGATGGGCGGACCGGGCGTCACCGTCGTGAATGGCATGGTTTATATGCCGTCGGGGTACGCGAATGTGGGCGGCGGGATGCCGGGGAACGTGTTGCTGGCGTTTTCAAGTAAGTGAAAATCTCACCCTCGAAAACCGAGGGTGGGGCACGCACGCCGCACCGCGTCGGCTATTGCTTGGCCGGCGCGGCGGCTTTTGTCGTGAAGATGATGTTCTTCAGCGCGGCTGGATCGCTCCCGAGTTCAGTTTTTCCTGCCGGAAACTTGTTGTACTGCAGCAGGTAGGAAATCACGTCGACGACGGTATCAGGGCTGAGCGTGCCGGGCTTGTCCTGCGGCATCGTGTTGTGAATGAGATCGAAGAGATCGCCGACGGTCTGGCCTTCCCAGGTTTCGGTAAAGGCATCGCCCGCGAGGGGAAGGGCCTGGCCGCTACCGCTCAAATCGTCCATGTGACAATTCGCGCACGTTTGCGAGTATTGCGCTTTGCCGCGCGCGGCCTGTTCGTCGGTGTAGACGCCGTCCATCGTCGTCCTTTGCGTGTCTGCCGCGCGCACCGATCGCACGGCGCCGCAGAGACAGGCCAGAATACCGGCGGCCAGAAGAGCCAGAACGATATTCCTTCGAGCGACGCCTTGCTCGCTGCCGAGAATGCTCATTTTCTTGGCCGAGTTCATATGATGAAAGTCACCTCATTCAAATTAGACGCAAAAAGTGGGACGTGAGGATACGGCACAAGATGATAGCAAAGGCCGCCCAGGAATCATCGGCCTATCTGCCACATCGCATTGATTTTAGGGGCTAGTTGCGGATAGCCGATCTCTCCATTAACATTCGTGCGGTGGCAAGAGCGAACCGATCGAGAGCGATCGGGACAGGAGCGGGAGCGTGATCAAGCGCAGACTTGGAAATTCCAGCCTCGAAGTGACGCCGTGGGCGCTCGGCGGGAACGTCTTTGGATGGACGGCGGATGAAGCGACATCGTTCAAGATTCTCGACGCGTTCGTGGATGCAGGGCTGAATCTGGTCGATACCGCCGATGTGTATTCGAAATGGATCCCGGGGCACAAGGGCGGCGAGTCCGAAACCATCATCGGCAATTGGCTCGCGAAGAGCGGCAAGCGCGACAAGGTGATCGTAGCGACGAAGCTCGGCGTCGAAATGGGGCCGGGCGAGCAGGGGCTCTCGCGCGCGTACATGATGAAGGCGGTCGAGCGATCGCTTGCGCGGCTGAAGACCGATTACATCGATTTGTATCAGGCGCATCGCGACGACACCGAGACGCCGATGGAGGAGACGCTTTCGGCGTTCGGCGATTTGATCAAGGCGGGGAAGGTACGCGCGATCGGCGCGTCGAACTTCAAGGCGGATCGGCTGGCGGAGGCGCTGAAGGTCAGCGCCACGAAGGGCCTGGTGCGGTACGAGAGTTTGCAGCCCTGGTACAACTTGTACGACCGCGCGGAATTCGAAGGTGCGCTTGCGGATTTGTGCCGGCGCGAAAATATCGGCGTGATTCCTTATTTTGCGCTGGCGAGCGGATTTCTGACGGGCAAGTACCGGTCGCTCAAAGACGTTGAGGGGAAGCCGCGAGGATATCGCGTGAAAGACATGCTCAACGAGCGCGGCTTCCGAATTCTCAAGGCGCTCGATACAGTCTCGGCCGAGCTACACGCGACGCCGGCGCAGGTTTCGCTCGCGTGGCTTGTCGCGCACGGAATGACGGCACCGATTGCCAGCGCGACGAATCTCGAACAATTCAAGGATCTGCTAGGGGCAACGAGTCTGAAGCTGAGTCCCGAGGCAGTTCGGCTGCTGGATGACGCGAGCAAGCCAACCGCAGCCAGCGCTGCGGCTGAGACGCGCACACCTCCGCCATCTTCGAGATAGCCTGACGTGTGCCTACGAGGAAGCCGAGGCGGAGGATTTGCGTTCGCTATCGAGAGAGAGCATCCCTTCCGGGCTGTAGCGCTCGCCGGCGACTGATCCTGCGGGAACGGCTTGTTCGATCGCGGCGAGATCTTCAGCGGATAGCGACCGATCCAGAACTGCAACAGCCTCTGCTAGCTGGTCGCGGCGCTTTGTGCCGATCAACGGAATGATGTCGGCGCCCCGCGAAAGAACCCAGGCCGTGGCCAACTGAGCGACGGTCATTTTCCTGCTTTCGGCGATTTCATGCAAACGTGCGATCAGCTGCTGATTGCGCTGTAGGTTTTCGCCTTGAAATCTCGGAAAATGTCCGCGGATATCGCCCGGAGAAGCGTTCGCGGCGAAGGGAAAGCTTCCTGTTAGAAGTCCTCGTGAAAAAACGCCATAGGCTGTGACGCTGATTCCGAGTTCGCGGACCGTGGACAAAATGTCGGCCTCGATACTGCGCGACACGAGCGAGTACTCGATTTGGAGGGCAGCAATCGGATGGACAGCGTGTGCGCGGCGAATCGTGCCCGATCCCGCCTCCGAAAGGCCGATGTAGCGGACGTAACCCGCCTTCACCATTTCGGCGATCGCGCCGACGGTATCCTCGACGGGAACGGCCGGATCGACACGCGAGGGCTGGTAGAGATCGACGTAGTCGGTTCCAAGCCGGCGCAGAGAGTAAGCAAGAAAATTCTTGGCGGCGACAGGGCGGCCATCGAAGCCGATGAACGCGCCGTTTGGAGCGCGCATTCCTCCAAATTTCACGGAGAGAAAATAGCGGTCACGCGGGACGCCAGCGAGCGCGCGATGCAGGAGCGTCTCGTTGTGGCCCATGCCGTAGAAGTCGGCGGTATCGAAGAGATTGATGCCGGCATCGAGCGCAGCATGGATGGTGGCGATGCTTTCGGATTCGTCAGCGCGGCCGTAGAGGCCGGACATACCCATGCAGCCCAAGCCGAGGGCCGAAACCACAGGGCCATTCTTGCCGAGAAGGCGAGTTTCCATCGACACCGTTTCCTAGCGACGCCCGATGCTAGTGGCGCGACATCAAGAGATGAACTTCCGGCGGGATCGGCGCAACGTCGATTGAGACGTTGATGCAGGCCGGCTTGCCGCTTGCGAAGGCGGCTTTGATCGCGGGGCCGAGATCTTTCACATCAGTGACGCGCTGGCCGTACGCGCCGAAGGCAGCCGCGACTTCGTGATAGTTTGCGTCGCGCAGCTCGGTGGCGCTCAGGCGATTCTTCCCCGAGACAATTTCCTGGAAGTGCTGAGACGCGGCCCAACTGTGGTTGTTCATTACGACGGCCACGATGGGCAGCTTGCGGCGGACCATCGTATCGAATTCGGCGATCGTGAATCCGATCGCGCCGTCTCCGACAAGACACAGCACGGAGCGTTTCGGGTGCGCGACCTGCGCGCCCAACGCAAGGCCGAGTCCGAATCCCACCGCTCCCAAAAACCCGTGAGTGATGTAACTGCCCGGATGATTCTGACGAATCACTTCGTTCATCCAGTGATAGGCCTCGGCGCCGTCGCCGATGATGATCGTATCTTCGGCAATGTTGTCGACGATGGCGGACACGGCTTGTAAAGGATGCATCGGCGGGCCGGTGCGCTCGAGATCCTTCTGCATGCGCTTGCAGCGCTCGACCTTAGCGTTGCGAACCGTTTGCTGCCAGCGGGTGCGATCGGGCCATTTCTGCGATTTGGCACTCGCGTTCATGGCGCGAAGCGTCTCGCGTGGATCGGCGACGATCGGAACGGCAACCTGTCGCAGGCGCCCGATCTCTTTCGGGTCGACTTCGATGTGGATAATTTTTGCGGCGAGCGGCACGGCGAGATCGCTCATGCCTAGCGTGAAAAGTCCGAAGCGGACGCCGACGGCCAGCACAACATCGGGGCGCTGATCGGGCGCGGAGAGATCAGCCATTTTGTGGAACGTCCCGCCATAAAGCGGATGGTTGCTCGGAAGCAGTCCGTGGGCTTGAAAATCGGAGAAGACGGGCGTGCCGGTTGCTTCGGCGAACGCGCGCAACTCGGCGCCAGCGTCCGAGAAGTAGGCGCCAACGCCAGCCATAATCACGGGCCGAGCGGCGCTCGCAAGCAGCTTCAGCGCATCTTCGACTTCGCCCGGCTCAGGAAGGGCGCGCGAATCGACGAGGACTCGTTCGGGGATCGCGACGGAGTTTTCGTCAACCTGCGTGACGAGCACATCCATCGGCATATCGAGAAGGACGGGGCCGGTGGGATTGGAAGTGGCGAGGCGAACGGCTTGCGCGACGAGCCGCGGGATGTCTTGCGCGACGGTGATCCGATGCGCCCACTTCGTGATCGGCGTAGCGACGGCGACTTGATCGATTCCGGATTGCAGCGTGTTCGTCTCAGCTTGATTCAGTCCGCTTGAGCCGCTGATGTAGAGAACCGGAGTGCGGTCGAGATAGGCGTTCGCGATGGAAGTGATGATATTCGTGAAGCCGGGTCCCGCAGTGGCCATTGCGACGCCAAGAGATCGCGTGGCGCGGGCATAGCCTTCGGCAGCATGGCCCGCAGCAACTTCGTGGCGCGTGTCCGTGATCGGAATGTTGTGATCGAGGCAGGACTGGAAGATGGTCTCAAGATGCGCGCCGTGAAGGCCGAAAATGTGCTTCACGTTCGCGCGCATGAGAGTTCGGACTAGCAGTTCGCCGCCTGAGATCGTCGCCATATTCGATTACCTCTTTTCCGGAAGTGCCCACGCGTAGACCATGCTGTCGGAGGGCGTGATGATGTATTGGCGGCCGTCGAGTTCGTAAGTCATCGGCGCAGTCGTCGAGCCGCCACCGCCGTAGGTATGCCACAAAATTTTTCCCGTCGCGGGATCGAGGGCCATCAGATTGCCGTTATCGTTCGCAGTGAAAAGAAGGTGGCCCGCCGTGGTCAAGACTCCCGCCCAGCCGCCGCGGCCACCGCTCATGTCCTTGCTCCAGCGAACTTTTCCGGTCTGGTAGTCGATAGCTTCGAGGAGCGTCTTCGAATGAAGGATGAAGTCGCGCCCCGCCCAGCCTTCTGCGTTCTTTGACGTCATCGTGACGTAATAGACGCCCTCGCTATCGCGCGCGGTCGTGTAAAGCAGGCCAGTCTCGGGATCGAAGCTCGGAGGAGACCAGTTCGCGCCGCCGGCAGCGCCGGGCCGCCCGAGCGCCCCATCGGGCTGCGGCTCCGTTTCTTTTTTCGGAACCGGCTGGCCGCGCTGGTCGACTCCATTCATCCAGTTAATGTTCAGATATGGCGCGGTGACGAGCGACTCGCCCGTCGCGCGATCCATGAGTGCGTAGACACCGTTGCGGCTTGCCTGCGCGAGCATCTTGCGTGGCTTGTCGTGGAATGTGCCGTCGATTAGTACGGGAGTTTGGATCGCGTCCCAATCGTGCGTGTCGTGCGGGGAAATCTGGTAATACCACTTCATTTTGCCGGTGTCGGCGTCGAGCGCGACGATCGAGCAGGTGTAAAGGTTCGCGCCAGGCCGAGCGTCGCCGGCTTCCACTGGATGCGGATTGCCAGTGCCCCAATAGATGAGATTGAGCTCGGGATCGTAGGTGCCGGTGAGCCATGTCATGCCGCCGCCGCGGGTAATCACATCGCTATCGTGCGGCCAGGTGTCCCAACCGGGCTCGCCTTGCTTGGGCTCGCTATCCCAATGCCACTGAAGCTTGCCCGTCATCGGATCGCGCGCTTCGATCCAGCCAGGCAGGTCGGCGATGTCGCCGGAGATTCCGACGATCAAATGGTCCTTCACAACGAGTGGAGCGGCACTTCCAAATGCCTGAAGCGCCGGGTCGCCCAGTTGAACTTGCCAGAGGGTTTTCCCCGTGCGGGCGTCCAGGCACAGAAGGACGGCGTCGGGAGCGGCGTAATATAGCCGGTCCTTGTACATGGCGACGCCGCGATGTCCGGCGCCCGGCAGTCCGCCCTTCGCGGGCCGGTTGATGTGCCAGATCTGGCGGCCGGTGCGGGCGTCGACGGCGAAGACATCGTTTGTGAGCGTGAAGTAGAGGATGCCGTTCACCTCAAGCGACGTGGCGGAGATCGCGGGCGCGCCGTGCGTCTGGAAGGCCCAGGCAAGCGTCAGGGAGCCCACATTGGATTGGTTGATCTGTGAGAGCTGACTAAAGCGGCGTCCGGAATAGTCTCCGTTGTAATTGGCCCAAGTGTCCGTCGCGGGTTTCAGAAGCTTGGCTGGATCGAGTTCCTGCGCCGAGAGACAAGCCGCACACGCAAGGAACAGCAGAAGTTTCTTCAATGAATGGCCCCCAAACCTGAAGAATGAAGCGCGACGCGACAATCTACGTTCCCCAGCACGCGCGGGCAGGCATCATATCACGAAGGCCAGAAACCGGCGCGGCGGCACCGGCACTCTAGAATGGCTAGTACCGCTGTTTACTTCGCAGCCGAGATTGCCTACCATGGGCCGTACTTCAGGGGCGTTCGTAGAAGCGATTTACAGCCCTCTTCTATTGAGGTGCACCAGTCCGTGCCCAGTGGTCCCAGACTTGTAGTCGTTGAACCGAACGGCGTGCGCCGCGACGTCGTCATTTCCACGTTTCCGTTTCGCATTGGGCGC
>Ga0187778_10002412_pt1 | contig 12737 bp, 16 predicted proteins | sample 1015_Q2_SP5_20_M_FD_132418 | JGI IMG/M metagenome (GOLD analysis project Ga0187778, IMG submission 132418) | Tropical peat soil microbial communities from peatlands in Department of Meta, Colombia - 1015_Q2_SP5_20_MG | ecosystem: Environmental > Terrestrial > Soil > Wetlands > Peat | place... | reverse complement strand
GCACCCGAGGAAAACCGTCGGGTGGGGGGCGGGTTGGCCTTGCGCAAGCCGGCAAGCACGCGGCACCGGTAGCCCAATCCGGCGCGCAGCGTCCAGCGTCTGTCCCTTGTCCAACGCTGTGTCGATCGCGGCGTCGGATGGCAACACCGCTTTGCGCCACAGCGGATGATCCCGTGGCAAGCGTCGCAGCTAACGCAAGGAGTTCTCCGCGGTGGGCAAAACGAGTGTAAAAGCGTGTCCACTGTCCAGACGCAAGAGCCATTCCAGCGCGGCCTTGCTCGATGCGGCGCACGGCTCCAGATGAATGCGATCGCACCAGCGCGAACGTTCGGTCAACGACCCGCGCGCGCGGACCCCGACGTCTACTTCTACCCCAGCGCGGCCGAGCGATTGGACACACGCCAAGCCGCAGCGCCCGTCGGCATCGAGGACGAGAACTGTTTGCATCTGAGCGCGCGAAGTGGCTGCCATCGATTGCATCGCCACAGCGGGCCGGCGAAGTGCGGATGCGGGCATCTCGCCATCTCCGCGCCTGTTCCACAAAGCGATCGCCGCGCTTCTCTGGCCACGGGTCGCCGTCGGGAGTGCCGTCGACGAGAAACCGTCCACGCCTGCGCCCCGACTGCCATCAAATCGAACCGCCGGCGCTGTCGATCGCACCGGAACCGTGTTGCGCCGTCTTTCCGGAGGGTGCGGACGCCGCAACAACGCGGTTGCGGCCCTCGCGCTTGGCCCGGTACAAGGCCTCGTCTGCACGCTGTACGAACTCGGCACCGTCTTCCGGACTACGGTGCACCGCAACGCCCAAGGAAATCGTTACGCGGCCCAACACATCCTTATCTCCGACGCGCCGAATACAGCCCTGCTCCACGGCACTGCGCAGAGAGTCGGCCAAGGCCATCGCACCCGGCAGCGGCGTATCAGGCAACAAAATGGCAAATTCCTCACCTCCGTACCGAGCGACAATGTCGCGACCCTTGGTGTTGGCCTTCAGGATTTGCGCGACCACGCGCAACACCTTGTCGCCAAACAGATGGCCGTAGTTGTCATTGACCTTTTTGAAGTGGTCGATGTCGGCCATGATCAGACTTAGGCCGCCGCCTGTTGCCGCGTCCTTTTGCTGCGTACCTACCATTTCGGCCAAAGCGCTGTCAAAGGCCCGCCGGTTGGATAGGCTAGTAAGCATATCGGACATGGCTTGCTCGCGTACTCGTTCTACCTCCTCTCGCAATGCGTCAATCTGCGCATGACTTTCATTCAACCGACCTTTAAGGTCCACAAACGTATCCTGGATGCGTTGCGTCACACCCATCACCTGCTGAAAGGCTTTGCCCTGAACCAATTCCTGCGTCTTGGAATCCAGATCGCTGACCCAACGGCTCACCGTCGCTCCAAAATCCGCTGCCTCGCTTCCCGCAACCGCTGCGCTTTGCGTGATCTGCTGCATGACCTGCTGCAGTTCCGTACCGATTCGTTGTGCCGTCGATTCATCAAGTTCCGCGACAAATTCGCGGTATAGGGCCTGCGTGTCCTCGTCGCTCAGACGCGCGTCATTGCCGGTTAGCCGGTTCAGCCGCTCGGCCAATGCCGTATTGCGTCCCGAAACGTAGTCGTACCAAACGGCGTAGGAAATTGGATGCAGGGGCGCGTCCTGACGCGTCATCAAGGGCAGCGCAAGCCGCAGGTATTCGACGCTCTGCTCCTTGCTATGGTCGTATTTCATCGCGTGTGTACGAGCCGGAATTGAAAAGCGAGCGCGCGCAGGCAACCGCCCAAAGGAACTCCGTCGCCTGCGCACCTTGCAACTTCATAAGGCACCCGGGAACCTTAGCGATTCGCCTTGCGCGCATTTGGACGAAAGGTGCCGTCTTCGGGTTGCAATTTCCGCGTTCGGGGTCCAAGTCTGGCCACCCGACGGCCGATGGCGCCAACGCATCGCCCCTCGGTTACCAGCACCGCTTCGCGGTTCTCGTCGAGTGCCGACACATCAGGCAACTGCCCGTCGCCAAGTTTTTTTACGACATGGAAACTTCTACCGCGATGGGATCGAGCGCCCGACGGCTCGCGACGGCGCCTGGTCGACTACGCACCATGCTGTTGACCGTCATCAAAACCCACGGTAGGACGGGCAAAACGTCTTGGCCGTGAGCAGGAATTTGTCTCCGATACGAAGCTCGTAAATTCTATTAGCCCATAGCCGGTTCCAGACTCGTTTCGACAACTGCGCGCATCGGTCATTGCAATTTCATGACGTAAATTTCTTCGATTTTGCTGCGCTCGGCGCCCCGGCCTCCCTGGGCATCCGCTTGCGCTCCGTGGCAAATAAGATGGACGAACGACCCATGCTATGGGTCTTTCGTCGCGCCACACAATTCGATCTCACCAAGCGCCGTGTCTCGCGCAAATCAGGTCGGGTACGTCGCTCCCGATGCAAAGGACTCGGAGAGCCGCTCGCAAATCATCGACCGAGTGCCTCGCCAATGAACACAGCATCAAGCGAGCGCGCAATCCGCCGCAAAAGCGGCGTCCGACCGAAAATTGCCACAACCCGCTTGCTAACAACGGTTCGCTGCGCACCCCTTGCCTTCCCCTCGCCAGAAGCCGACGGCCGGCAAATGCAGCGAGGGGATTTCGGGCACTCTTTTTTTCCCAATCGCCGAACTTCGCAAAACAAAGCGTGTCTTTTTCCGTTTCTGGCAAACCGCCCCGCCGCGAGGACAAACGTCCGTTCGAGGTGCGCAACCGCTTTCGGGTTCGCTTGAACTCAAAAACGATTCGCGTCTAACGCGTCGCACTCTAAGTTTTTTCGCGCGCCCCGGGGCCGTCCGTTTCCGCGTATCGGCGACGCACGAAACGGCCCATTCATCGGCCCTCGGGTCACTACCCGATGTAGGAGCTTACTGGCAAAATTCTTCCGTCGGGAAGGACGATTCGCTCATCGTATGGCGTACGCGGACACCCGACACGGCTCAACGCGCTCCGAACCGTTGCGAGGTTTCGCCAGAACATATGAAAACAACACTGCTTAGAACCGTCGTTGCCGGTCTTGCAGGCGGGATCGCAATGAATCTCGCCATGCTGTTGACGTTTCGTGCTGTCGGATTTGGGTGGAACGGTGATGGCGTTCTTCTGACGTCACCCATACAAAGTAAAAAGCTTATCGCCGTATGGACGCAATTGGATCCGCTACCGCTCGTCGTTTCCCATCCTGCGCCGATTATTGGCGGTCTCATGCTCTTTGCCGTTGGACACGCATTTGTCTATCGATCGGTGAGCACCGCTTGGCCCCAGGGAGTCCTCCGCCGTGCGCTGCGCTTTGCCGTATTGTTGTTTTTTATGACGTTTTTGTTCTGGGAATTCTTTACCCCGTTTAACCAGTTCGGCGAACCACTGCCCCTTCTGCTGCTCGAACTTTTCTTCTGGAGCCTGATTGCGATCGGTGAAGCCTTTGCGATTGCAGCGGTCATGGAAGTACGAAGACCATAACGCGGACTCGCAGCAAGTTCCCGCGGGCACGCTTTTAGATCGGCACGTCCCGGTTACCGGTCTTTTTCGGTACGCCACGGTCCGGAAAGCAACGAACCTCACCGGCCCCCAATGACCGATTTCCCTCTTGCAAGGACCGTAATAGCTCTTGCACCGTTCCGTTTGCATTTTGACCATGCTTTGCGCGAGCCTAAAGCGCAAGGCGAATCATCCAGGTGCCAAAATCCACAAAGTCGCGTACCGTTGCGATGGCGTGGTATCCGCTTATTAGTGCAAGCCAAATCGTTTGCCCTGAAGCGGTCGGACTCGGCGCACTATCTGACACGGAGGCAAGCGTCCAGCAGTGAAAAGCGGCATCCGGTTACAGCCCCTCCGTGAGGTGACTCGGGCCCTCTTTGCCTTTGTGTTTTTCTTCGGGATGTCGTGGTCGACATCCGCCGAAAGCGAGAAGCCTTTAAGCGCTATTTTCCTCGTCGCTCGCTCGGAACTGTCCGATCCTCTTTTTAAAGACTCCATTGTTCTCGTGATGAACAACGTCGGTCCCCTGCCGGCCGGCGTGATCCTAAACCGGCCCACGAGGATTTCCGTTTCGGATCTCTTTCCCGATTTCCAACGGCTCGCGCAACTGCAAGACAAGGTTTATTTGGGCGGCCCCGTCGAATTGCGATCTGTCTGGTACCTTTTTCGCGCGGATGCGCAGCCCCAGCATTCCATCCGAGTTCTTGACGGTGTCTACGTCAGCACGAACCGGGATCTGTTGCATAAGCTGCTGGGCCGAGACAAACCGATGGAGGGTCTGCGGATCTTTATCGGTCACTCGAGCTGGGCACCTGGTCAGTTGGAAGGCGAGATTGCGCGCGGCGATTGGACCCTTGCCCCGGCCGACAAGGATGCGATTTTCAACGGCAAGTTCGAGCACCCGTGGCCCGAGGAGGAGGACGTACCGGATGCGGCGCGGCGCACCTGACGGTGCTACGGCTGCTTCGGTTGTCTCGCGCTCCGGCGATCGCTTTTGGGCACCGGGGACTATTTTCTCGCCGCTTTCTGACCTAAAGAGCACCGGCTTTGTGCAAGTCGTCGCTTTTCGGACAGCCCGTTATTGTTTTTCGGCCTTTTTGAAGCAAACGTCGAGCGTTCACAGGGACGTGGCCCGATTGAACAAAAAAACGCAGTCCGATAACCGGGGCGTTCGCCCGGTGTTCGTGCCGCGCACCGGCCGTTACTGGACTTACGTCGAGGTCGCGCGATCGACTTCGACAGTAATGTTCAACCAAGACATCGACGTCGATGCGCTCCAGGGCGCCGTGCTTGAACTGCGCCAAAAAGCCACCGGGTGGTCGTGCATCGGCGGCCATCCAGCGCGCTCGCTTCGCCAAGTAGAAAGACCCCGTGCACGCTGCCGCAAGGGTGCGCCTCGGCGATGCGCCGCGCGCAGCCAGGCGCTGGTTTCGCGCACTTCGGCTTCGGCGAGCTGTCGCTCGATCTCCCCCGCTCCGGCGGCTCCTATGCCCAGGACGACTACGGCGTCGCGCGCTCGCGCAGCGCCAATAGGTTGGGCGGGCAGCGTGATGCCGTGCCAGAGCGTAGCCAGAGTGCGGGACACGGACAACACGCGCCAGTCGAGACGCTCTGCGCCGACATGAGGGGCGACACGATTCGCCGTATCGAGCGCGTCAAGCGTAAGCCCAAGGGCGGCTGGACCTGCCCCATTTAGAACGAGTATGTCGAAGGAGGTCATGGCTGATACTGCAGCTTTAGTGTCCTAATCGACAATGGCATGCCGTGGTGGCGCGCCTATGCTAGGTGTTGACGGTACTTCGTGGGACGGGGTTGGCGCCAAGAATCTTCGATCGCGGGAGGTAATCCAATCATGCGCGCCATCGATGAGGGGGCGGTCACCGGAGCGAGATATCCGGAGTGGGCGGCATTCCATCAGCTGCAGCACGTCGGTCGGTTCGGCGCGAGGCCCATCTCGATTCATCTTCGCAATGCGGAGCCTGTGCACCCCGACGACGATGGGATGGTGAACGCCATAGCGGCGGCGCTGGCCCAGATCGCGAACGCATCGATGTGTTGTACCGGATGCGCCACACCCGCAGTCAGACCGCCGCCGATGGATAGCGTCGCCGGCCAGCGGAGTAGCGGCCGGCGGAGCAGAGGGCACCACCGCTCCCGGCCGGCGTCACGCCACTTCGTGCTTCCCCATGTCACCGTCATCGAGCCGACAGTGCGCCGGGAGGTGGCCGACGTCATCGTCTCTGACGGCCGCATCGTTGATGTCCTGGCGCCGGGAAGTGGTCCGTACCCGGGCTACGATGTACTCGACGCCTACCGCGGGTACTTTGTCCTGCCTGCTCTCACGGACATGCACACCCATCTTGCGCCGGACAACGTCTTTGACCTCATTCCGCACTGGCTCCTGATCTACCTCGCTCACGGAATCACCACGATTCGCGACGCAGCGGACGTCGACGGCACCTCGCTTCCCGAGTACCGTGACGGCATCGCTACTGGCCGCTTCATCGGCCCCCGTTCGTTCCCCGCCGGGCCTTTCCTCGTGAAGGGAAAAACCCGATGGAAGAACATCAAGCAGGTCACCGGGCCCGGCGACGCCGACCGCATCGCGCGCGAGCTCGCCGGACAGGGCATGCGATGCATGAAGCTATACGAGAACCTGACGGTGGACGAAATCGCCGCGCTGGAGCGCGCGGCATCGAACCACGGGCTAATCACCCTCGGGCACGTCCCCACGCCGCTTGGCATCGAAGAAGCGAAACTCGCCGATGCCCAGCACTTCTTCGGCGTAGCACCCCCGGTTTCGCTTCCGCGCGACCATGTGCTCGATCGCCTGATCTTCTGGGATGCGGTCGACGACAAGCGGATCGACACGGTCGTCCGATCGGCGGTCGAAAACGGACTCGCCAACACGCCTACCTTGGTCGTGACCGACCGCCTACTGGCGGCCGGACCAACAGGCTTTCTCGACGATCCTTCGCTCGATCTGCTCCCGAGTTTCTACCGCGACGTTGTATGGCACCCTCGTCATGGGCTCCCCGCCTACCGCTGGCCGGACCAGGCCCGTGTGGATCGGATCAAGGCCACCACGGAGAAGAAGTTCAACCTGGTTCGCCGCCTCTACCGCGCGGGAGCCGCCTTGCGCCTGGGGACGGACCTGCAAGCCTACGTCGTTCCAGGGCATGCTTTACACAGGGAGATGAAGCTGTTCGAGCAGGCCGGAATTCCGACCCCGGTCGTGCTGAGAATGGCGACGCGCGACGCCGCGCTTGCTTTGGGGCAACAGGATCTCGGCGTGATCCGCAAGGGGGGCGTCGCCGACCTCCTTGTCTGCGCCGCGGATCCCAGCGAGAACCTCGGCGCGCTTGGCTCGATGCGTGCAGTGGCACACCGGGGTGCGCTTTACTCCTGCGATCACCTCTGGGGCGAGATCCACGATCACGTGCGCGCGCACAATCGCACGTTCATGCGCCTCGGCGCCGCCGCGCTCGCGCGCCTTGCGATGTGGTCCTTGGCAAGAAACTTCACCGGCTGAACCAGGGCGAAGGCGTGATTCTGCAGGTCCGGTCATCTCGAGATTGGCGTCCGCTTTTTGGAGCCCGGAAGGTCGGCATCGGGTCGGATTTGTCGGAAGACGGTCGGTGTCGGTGACGAGGGGCTATGGCGGCATTGCGTCGGACTGCGGAAGTACGGCTAATCACCTACCGTTGATACTCTGCGACCACAAGCAGCCATGCGCGACGCTCGTTGAATGGTCGAAAGCTCGCCTTTTGGATTTCAGCTTCAGGTCTTTGGCCGCATGTCAGGGCGTCGGAATCACCGACTGCTTCCTCAGTCGAACCGATATCCACACGCCGATCAACGCCGATCCGGCTAGAAGTAAGACGTTGGTTAGTTCAATGCTTCCAGGTGTGTCACCGGCAAACGGTTTCCAGGTCAGAAGCTTGAAGCCATAGCACAGCGCCACCCAGAACGGGAGGCATATCAGCGGCGCTACGACGGTCACCAATCGTCGTTTCCTCTTTGGCATCGGGCTGTTCGCCACGTGAGAGCGGAACAGTATGTAATGGGTTGCAAAGCCCGCCAAGAGCGCCAGCGGCACGTAAATTAAGGAAATCGTATCCATTCTCGGTAACCCAGCTGGGCCTGCACCAATGGCGGATCAAACATGGGAATATTGCCTTCCCGACAGCGGCCGGTCACGAGTGTCGACTTCGGGTCGCTAGTTCGCCTCTGGCGCGTCCGCTTTGGCGATCTTGTCCGGTTTGAGGGCCCGTCGCTATTGTCGCAGGCTGGCCACGTGGGGACCTTCGCCTTGGCTTGCAAACCGTTCCCCTGGCTGACGTTGCCGACGACAAAATTTCTCTGATTTGGTCCCGAAGGCACAAATCCTTCCCACACCCGAAACGGCCGCGTCAGCTCGTGCGAACGCCTGAAAGTTCTCCGTAGTCGTAAAGGAAAGGAGCTGTTCGTGTATCCATGGTTGCGCTTGATCCGCGTTCTGTTCACGGTCATCGGCAAGCCGAGAATCGACCTCTTGGGCAGCGCTCGTATTCAGCTGCGCGTTTGGCCAAATGACCTGGATCTCAACTTGCATGTCAATAATGCGCGTTACTTGGCGATGGCCGATATCGCGCGCGCGCACTGGGCTGCCCGAACAGGAATTTTTGCAATTGCGCGCAAGAAGAGAGCGCTTTTCATTGTAGGGGACGTCCTAGCAAAATTTCGGCACGGCCTAAAGGCATTCGAGAACGTCGAAATCGAAACTCGTCTGCTAGGCTGGGATCGCAAGTGGGGATACGTGGAGAGCCGCTTTATTCGCAATGACCGCGTCATTGGAATTGTCGCGATCCGCGGTGTATTACAAGGGGCAAAGGGGCGCGTGGATGCAGACACCATCTTAGGCGAGCTTTCTATCTCTGGTTCGATGCCGTCGCCGCCTTTGCCGACGTGGACCCGCGACTTTCACGGCGCATGCGAGGCGATGAGCGAGCTTCTTCGCGAAGAGGAATTTGCACGTGGGTTGCGAGATCAAATGCTTGCGCCCTAACGCCGCCGCGCTTATCTTGGAGCGAAGTACTACGGATGCGAAAGCGGGCTGTGCGCCGGAGTCGGCCATCGAGGATCTGGGAAGTCCGGTCTGAGATAGTTCGGATAGCCGCTTCGGGTCGCGTATGCCGCAAGGCGTCCGCTGACGGCAATGAGACGGAATGGCCGCCATGCGGCCGATTGCGCAAAACCTGCGAACGACCTAGTTTTTGGCGCTGCGCGGCCAGAAGCGGTATTTCGCGAATTTCGCGGCCGGGTTCCTTGAAATGCATCGCGCGCCCGCGAGCGTTCGCTTGGAAACCAGGGCATTTGCTTGAAGATCAAGTCGACTGCGACGCCTATCGCTTTGCTGCCGAGTTCTTCTTTTGTACCATCGCAAAAAAGGCCGGAGGCCACGGCCAAAAGGGATTGCGTCCGCCCATGAACTGACGATTTGTTAAATTGTTGCCGGAGGGACGCTGGAATAGAATGAGTGAATCTGCGACCTGACGACAATCGCGTACAAACCAAAGGTCTTCTGCCGCGCAAACGGCTTCCGGGCAGCCGACTGAAAGCTCACGCCGCGGATATTTTGCGCCCGATCTGCCAAATTCCAAGGACCGCGCAGCGTCTGGCGCTGGCCGTTGTCTTACGCTTGATCCGGGTCAATCCACGATCTCAGCGGTAGAGCTAGCCTGCAACTGCTTCGAAACGAAAGAGCGAACTTACGCCGCAACATTGCCGGCCGCACGACGAGTCCGCGCCAGCAGTTGCGACCACTTTCGGACGGACCCGCAAGAGGAAGGAGCGCAACATGCCCGACGACGTGGCAGTCACGCAGTTGACAACGCAGCTCCGCACAGCTTTGGATTTGCAACGCGCCGCGTACCTTGCGAGGCCGAACCCGGATCTCGGGCAACGCAAAGCGGATTTGCGCACCTTGAAGCGCTTTGTCGTCGAAAACAAAGACCAATTTTGCGAGGCGATCAACGCCGATTACGGACACAGGTCCCGGCACGAAACGATTCTCGCGGACGTTCTTCCAACGGCCGATGCGATTGATCACACGCTGCGTCACCTGCAGAGCTGGATGCGTCCGCAACGGCGGTCGGTTGATCTACGCAGCTTCCTGGGCGCACGCAACCGAATCTTTCCGCAGCCAGTGGGAGTCGTCGGAGTGATCGTCCCCTGGAACTTTCCGGTCTTCCTAAGTTTCGGCCCCTTGACGGACATCTTCGCGGCCGGAAACCGGGCGATGGTGAAGATGAGCGAGAATTCACGGAATCTCGCGCGTTTGCTTATCAAACGCGTCGCTGATTATTTCCCGCCCGAAAAGCTTATGTTCTTCGACGAAACCGGGGCGTCGGCATGGCCTTCTCCCGGCTGCCGTTCGATCATCTGCTCTTCACTGGTTCGGGGCAAACAGGGCGCTCGGTTATGTCGGCGGCGGCGCAGAACCTGTGCCCAGTGACGCTGGAACTCGGAGGAAAGTCCCCGGCGATCGTGTCGGAGGATTATCCTCTGCGCAAAGCGGCCGAGCGCATTCTGTACGTCAAGTGCTTTAACGCAGGACAGGTTTGCGTCTGCGTTGACTACGCCTGGCTTCCCGAAAAACAGATCGCCGCATTCGTGGAGATGGCACGCGAGATTGTGCGTGCCAGATTTCGCGGCCTCGATTCTCCCGACTATACGTCGATCATTGATGAGCGCGCCTTTAACCGCCTTCGGAAGGCACTTGACGAGGCCCGCGAGCGCGGAGCCCAGTTGCTCCCGTTACTCGAGGGACCGCCCTACGATGCGCAGTCCCGCAAGATTGCTCCGCACATTGTTCTTGACCCGCCTGAGGATTGTGAGCTCCTTTCGCGCGAGATCTTTGGCCCCATCCTACCGGTCCTTGGCTACTCGTCGATCGAAACTGTCATCGCGCGGATCAATGCCGGCCCAAGGCCCTTGGCCGTCTATCCCTTTAGTAACGACCAACGTTTCATCAATCGCATTCTTGAGCGCGTGATGTCGGGGGGCGTTGCCGTCAACGACGCTATGTTCCAGGTAATCCAGCACGACATGCCGTTTGGGGGCATCGGTGGCTCCGGGATGGGCCAGTACCACGGACGCGAAGGCTTTCTTACCTTTTCCAAAATGCGACCCGTCTTTCGCCAGGCGCGTTTCAGCATGACACAGCTTCTGGCACCGCCGTACGGACGCCTGATCGACCGAATGCTATCTTCGCGTTTGCACTAAAGAGTAACCGCCTCTTTTGCCCCCGGCTTGCGGCCGCTGCCGAGGTGGACCCGCATCGCACCGCAGCGGAGACCGCCCTCAGTACGGTCGATCGCGCAAGCCGAGTCTGAAAAACAGCCGGGCGAACGAGGTCTCCAACGCGAAACAATGGGCCGTGATCGTCGCGATCTGGACGGCCGTCAACCTCAGCTCCCACTTGACCGCGAGCAAGCCGAGAAAAGCTTCCGAAATCTGGTCCAGGCTGCTGGCACGTTCGCTGGAAGCGATTCTGAGCCAGCGCTTGGCGAAGCTCGATAGCGCGCCCCGAGGTTCATCGAACTATTAATCGAACGGGATGCCTCGCCTGTGCGGTCTTCCTGGCGCCACAAGGAAGAAGAGATTCAGAGTCACCGATCCGCTGTGTGACGGGGCTCGTGCGTTCCTGAGGCAGATCGTGGCGACCGATTCGCGGGTAATGGCGCTCCAACTTCCCAGGAACTGCGTCCGCTTTGTTCGTTGCAGAATGTCTCCTTCGCGGCGACCAGTGAGTGAGCTTCGGGTCGGTTACGACAAAACACGTCGGCTGTCGGTGCGGCCGATAAATGTCTGCATCGCATTCAACTGCGGTCACGTGCCCTTCCCTTTCCACTCACGCGAGTGCTGCTTCGTGACCGCAGCGTCCGCAGCACAATGCTGCGCGAACACATCGATGTGTCAAGGCGGTTCTTGCCGGGCCCCTGTGGCGCAACTACTTCGGCGAGTGCACCGGGAGGTCGAAAAAATTTCGGAAGCGCTCGGGCTGGGCGGGGGCGAAACGCATGCCTCCGCAAAATGTCGAGACGACCTACCTTTTTTTTGATTTTTGGAGGCGAGGGTCGGAATCGAACCGGCGTTCACGTATTTGCAGGCCGTTGAACGCATTACGCAAATCGAGGCGTTAGATCATTTTCTGGGATGGCAAAAACGAATTTGCCACCCGCGCGATTGAAGAATTTCAGGTCGGGAAACGGTCGGTTCGCGCTGGCTTGCACCGTTTGCAGCGGCCCTGGTAAGGAGCGCATTCGGGTTCGTTCGGCGCCATAGAGCAATTTTCCAAGGCGCCCTGTGCCTGACGCCTCGAGAGGCTAACGGGTCCGCGCAATGAAAGGTTGAGCAACGGTTTACCAGCCGATTTCGAGACGGTTCGCATCTTTTTCCGAATCAGATGGTGCTATATTTGGTGCTGGTTTTTCGGAGACAAACCCATGCGAACAACCATTACGCTCGATGATGCCCTTCTAAATCGCGCGCAACGCCTATCCGGTGTCCAGGAGCGCAGTGCACTGTTAAAGGAGGCGCTCACTGCGCTTATCGAACGCGAAAGTGCCCGGCGCTTAGCCAAGCTGGGAGGCAGCGAGCCAAAACTGTGCGCGGTCCCCCGCCGCAGACAAGGCAAGCGGTGATACTGGTCGACACCTCAATCTGGATCGACCACTTCCGCCGAGGCAACGCGGCGTTGGCTGGTCTGCTGGAAAACGGCCTAGTTTGTACCCATCACTTCGTGATCGGCGAATTGGCTTGTAGCAACCTGCGCAGCCGTGCAGAGGTGCTCGGCTTGATGCAAGCACTTCCACGGTTGGTGCCCGCCACTGAGGAAGAGACTCTTCGGTTCATTGAAGAGCAGCAACTCATGGGACGCGGTATTGGCTATATCGACGTGCACTTACTCGCAGCTACGATCATTGAAGGTGCTCGTCTTTGGACCAAGGACAAGTCACTCAAGGGTGTTGCCGAACAAACGGGTTGCGCGCATTCCGCTTAAGCACGTTGAGAGGATGTCGCATCTCGACTCCTCGGTCTCTTGAGAATTCGATCGAAAACCCTTTCGGCTACGACGTCAAAAGCCGTCCAACGATCAGCGTCCTAGCAAGTCTGGAGGAAACACTCGAGAAGCCGCAGCGGGACACCAAGTCACGTCGCATTCGGATTCTTGTGCCGCAATTTGGAAG